>Ga0255763_1000239_pt1 | contig 59775 bp, 48 predicted proteins | sample 041ome_2_FD_179963 | JGI IMG/M metagenome (GOLD analysis project Ga0255763, IMG submission 179963) | Coastal salt marsh microbial communities from the Groves Creek Marsh, Skidaway Island, Georgia - 041406US metaG (version 2) | ecosystem: Environmental > Aquatic > Marine > Intertidal zone > Salt...
CACACGCGAAAGAGAAGAAGAAGAAGAAGAAGACGATGACGACGACGACGACGACGACGACGACGACGAGAAGCGGCGGCGGCGTTCTCGTCGTCTCTCCCGATCGAAATCGTCGAGCGCGGTCCGGTCTGTTCGCTTCTTGTTCTCGTTCTTCTTCTTCTTCTACAAAGTTTTTCCCGGGGCGGGCGGCACCGCGAAGAAGAACGCAACCGCCGCCGCTTCGTCTTCAAAGCGCTTCTTCTTCGTCTTCTTCTTCTCGACGGCGGATGGAGGAAGGTGACTTTAACGACGATAACGACGACGACGACGCTGAATCGCTTCTCTTGGCGGAAGAGTTATCCTCGCTCTTACTCTCCGCGGCGGCGACGACGACAGAGACACTTTTGAGCGCGAAAGAGATTGACTTTTTAGACGACGACGCGAACGACGACGAGAAAAGAAGAAGAATCCCGTCCCACGCCGAGCGCGAGAGCGAGTTGGAAGAAGCGCTTCTGGTGGCAACTTTGCTGGAGAGACGACGACGACGACGACGACGACGAGGACTCCCACTCGAAGAAGAAGAAGAAGAAGAAGAAGAAGAAGATGAAGAAGAAGAAGCGACTTTGTCAAAGACAACGACGACGAAAGTATCTCTGACGGATACAAAAGAAGCGATCGAACGAGAACTCGCGCGTCACGATGCGCTCGGCGCGTATTTGAATGAAATCGCTCGATTCGCGCGTCTTCGTAAAACGTCGCATTCCGGCGCGGCGTCGAGCAAAAAGCGGAGGGCGAAACGGCCGAAGGATCGAGCGAGCAATCAGAAGAAGCCGAGGCAAGGGTTGACGAGAGAAGATATGAGGAGAGAACACAGAAGATGGTGCGCGGCGTGTCAAACGTTCGTGAAGAAGGAAGACGCGTTGTCCGTGACGAAAGTTTTGAATCCGGTTGTTGTCTCGGACGCGGACGGAGAAGAAACGCGAGAGTCTTACTCTAATTTCATCGAAGCGACCACGCGCAAAGAGCGCCGGTGTCAAAAAGCGAAAACAAAAAAGAAACTTCTACCGCACGCCTCGTTGCCGGCGCCGACGTACAAAATTGTCGCGTTCGATCACAAGCGGAGCTCAAAATCCAACCCACCGCCGAACGGGCGTTCCATGTTCGTGTGCCGCCGAGTGTGCTGCGTGAAAATGTTAAACGCGAAACGCGTCGCGAGCAACTTAAAGTACAAAATGTCCTCCAAGAAGACGAAGAAAAGCGTCGTCGATAGCAGCAGCACCACCACCAATAACAACAACAGCGGAGAAGAAAATAATAGTAATAATAGCGCCAATAGCAACAGCGGCGGTACTCACGGCGCATCGACGACGACCACCGCTTCTGAAATCATGCGAGACTTGAAACTCTTAGCCGAACGCGCCGAACGAGACGACGGCGTCGATTCCAGCCTGTGGAAGTTGCGCAAGCCGGACGGCGACGCCAAAGGGCGCCATCCGCACCGATGGACAGAACCTCCAGAGTGGATCAAACCTTCACCTACATCTTCTTCTCCGTCGTGAGTGCCGCGACACTTCAACCGTGCGCGGGGTTTAAAACGAACGATGGATAAGCGCGCGCGGTTGCGCGGAGAGAAGAGAGAAAACAACAACACCATACATAGCAAGTTGTCATTAAAATATACTAAAAGTAGCGCGAGACGATAGAAACGACCAAACGCACAACAACGCGCGCGACAAAAACACGCACATGTCTTCTCCTTCCGTCGCTGCCGCTGCGGCGACTGCAACGACGACAAAAAATAAACCTCCTCTTCGTCTTCGAGTGTCCTCGTGGAACGTCGCCGCGATCAACGACAATCCGTTCGAGTATTACGTGACCATCGACTCGGGAAATGGTAACAACGACGCTAACGCAAACGCCGCGTATGCCGAACAGCAAAGAAACTACGAACAAACGATGAAAAAGATCGACGAAATGTTATTAAATTGCGACGAGCACGACGTGCGAGTGAGAGATATCGTCTCGGAAGAGATGCTCTTGGACGCGAAGCGAGAGATTCTCAGAGAGAGAAGCGATGGCGGATTGGTGTTGAAAGACTGGACGGAGAGCGAGTGCGACGCGGCGATTGCGTTCTTCAAGACGCATTTCATGGAACGGAGGATTTTGAAGGATTTTTTACTGGACGCGGAGATTGGGGCGAAACGGCTGTGTTCCATGCCGGATCGATTGACGACGAAGAATGGGGAGAAGTGTCGACCGTGCGTGACGACTTCGTACGCGGACGCGAGCGTGTTGAGCGACGATTCGAAGTGGTGGCGAGCGTGGTTGGCGTACGCGTTTGACGAGAAGGATGGCGTCGCGAAGCGGTTGAAGTTTTTAGATAACAAAAAGTATCCGGCGATAACAGACGAGGAGGTGAAGATATCGAGACCGTTGCAGGTGTTTTGTTTGGCGGCGTTCGATAAGAGTTTGATACGGTTGATTGAGGAGGCGGATGCGAATTGGGCGGAGACGAAGAAGATGTTGGTGGACGCTCTGGTGGAGAGGAAAGTGAACGCGACGATTGATATTTTAGAACGAGTGGCGAAGGAAGGAAGAGAAATTATATGTTTGCAAGAGGTATCGGAACAAATGCGAGACGGGATCGCGAAGAGTGCGGTGTTGACGGAGAAGTTTGATTGTTTGTCTGGGCCGGATTTCGACGCGACGAGGAATCAGAATTCCATCGTGTTGGCGAGTAAAACGTTTTTCGAAAGCGGCGTGTGGGAAGTCATCAGCGTGAATAAAACAAAACTGCCAGAGGGAGTCGCCAGTGGTGATTTGTGCGTCGTTCGAGAGGTTAACTTTGGAAACAAGGAGACCTGTGGAAGAAAACCGTTCGTCATCGCTTCGTTTCACGGCGACACGAATGGGTTACAAACCGTCGACGTCGTCAAAGCGGTCAACAGCGAATGCGGCGGTGATTCTACCTTAATATTCGCCCTCGACGCGAACTGTCACCACGACGACAACAAAGGCAAACGTCTATCGGTCGAATCCATGTACAGCTCTTTGGCCTCCGAAAATCTCCAAAACTGTTGGGGCGACGAACACGGGCTCTGCCCGACCACCACCTGCAACGCCCGCTCTTTCTTGCAACCGCAACTAAACAAAGCCGTTTTCTATAAGGACAAGTTGACGAGCAAATTAGTCGACATGCATCCGAAAGACCACCTGTTTGTTTCATCCGGACGGTTCAAAGTGAACGCGGAAATGTCCAAACGCGTAAACGACGCGTCCTCCTCCTCCTCCTCCTCCGCGGAGGGCGACGCCGGCGCCACGTTTCGATGGGTAGACGATATGCCGTTCCCGACGCTTTCATTTCCGAGCGATCACGCGTTGGTTTCGTTTGAATTAGAGCACATCGCGTAGTTGTAGTAGATGATTTTAATTATGCGTAGTAGTAGTAGTAGTAATACAGTAGTAGTAGTAGCAGTATGCATTGAGCGCTCGTCGCGCTTTTACGCCGTTCTCTCTTCGTAAATTTTCTTCCTTTTGCTTCTCCACAACAAATAAAAGGCGGGACTTTTGCGAATTGGACATTCGCGCGCGCGGCTTTTTTAAGATGGGAAAGAAAAAGCCCAACTCTCGGGAGCAACACGATAGAGGCAACAAGATGTCGTTTCCTTCCTTCTTCAATAACAACAATAATCACGGCAACAACAACAGCGGTGGAGATTCGAAGAAGAAGAAGGAGAGAAATATTTTGTCCAATTTGAAGGGAAAATTGGACATCGAGAAGTACAAGGAAAACTTGATGGCAACCGCGGCTGGAAAGATCATCGCCGGCGCCGCCTCTGGTATCGGGTCCATGCTTTTATTCGCGTCGGTTTTTAAATTCGTCAGCGCGAAAACGGCGGAGACGTCGGACGCGAAGAAAGAGGCGAACAAATTAGAAGTCGAACGGAAAGCGAGATTGGCGGACGTGAGGAGACAGTTAGCGGGTCCGCTGCGAGCGGCGGCGATTGAGTTGCACGAACGATTGGAGGATATCTTGTGCACGCCTCCGAGACGAAAATCGAAACTGGAGAGAGTTCCGCAACCGGTGAATTTCTTCGCGCTGCACTTTCCGGACGATCCGTCGGATTGCGTCAACTCGACGTTGTTTCGGATTTGCGCGTATTTAGAGAAAGTGTTGCAGTTTAATCACGGGGTGCACGTGGAAGGCGTTTCGGAGGAAGATACGTGGCAGTATTTATTGGACAAGAAGTTAGCGGGCATTCAGAGAGCGCTGGCGAGTTCGATTCCGAGATTTGATGCGGTTTTGAAGGGCGAGAGGCTGACCGAGGTGATCGCGGTGATGGTTTCGAGGGCGATGATGCAAAACGACGATGACGATCTGGCACCGAAAAGCAGCGAGTTTATGGATAGTTTAGTCGGAGAGAAAGAAGCGGAAGATTTAGCGGAGGCGGTGTCGAGATATAGGAAGAGAACTGGGGCACTTAATCGCGCGGATTCATCTGGTATGTCGCAACAGTTGTTCCCGGAATTCGAGCCCGCTACCAATTTAAAAGGGAGAGATTATTCGGCGAGTCATTTCGAGTTTGCGAGAGAGTACAGGTGGCCAATGCGTTTTTTCGAGGATCATCAAATTGCCATGGCGGAAATTTTTGCGAGCATACGACCAAAATCCGACCGAACGCAAGCCGTCGGTGGCGGTCCGCAGAAGGAGATTGAATACATCGCGTTCGTGGCAAAGATTGAGGAGGCGTTGGCGTTGGAAGCTGCCCATCCGCCCGGATCGATGCGTTCGAATCCTTGGGTGCACTGGATGCTTCCAGCGAGAAGCGAAATTGCGCGATACGCGAGTTTGCAGGCGCAAAATTTCAAACTGTTGAGACGAAGAGAGATGCGAGAGTTGACTGCGGCGCGGGCGAGGTTGGTGCAGTTGTCGAAAGCGTTGCAAGATCTCATCGACATGTTGTACATGCGCTTTGATCACCCGGCGTTCAAAGTGAAATCGAGAGATGACAAGTTCAAACACTTGAAGCGTTTGGAAATGAAGAAAAGACAACAGGAGAAGTTCAGCAAACAAGCCTCGACGCGAGCGCAAAAGTATTGGAAGATTATCGAGGAGTACGTGCCAGTCATTGCGAGGAACGGATCGTTAGAGGGCATCGATAGGAAAGGTGAGCGGCAGCCGTGGAAATTTCATATTCCATTTCGGAAGAACTCGTACGAAATACCAACCAGAACGGGTTGGGAAATCGTCCTCGCGTCTATTGGTGTCGGTTTTGCTATTTTACTCCCGCCGCTGTTGTTGCAATCAGCTGCAAACAGGGCGGTAAAGAGTCCAAGAATACCACTCTCTGAATGGTTGCAGAAAACGCCAAACGAGTTGATCAAGGCGAAGAAATCTTCTTCTAATAATAATACTATTAGCACGAAGAAGCAGTCGAAACCAAAACCGGTGGCGGTGAAGGAAGAGGAGATAACGTATGTAATCGCGAAAGATGACAGAGATCGAGGAGAGTTTTCGTCTGGCAGGGCGCCACCGTCTTCATAAAGAAGAAATTAATCTTAGTATAAATACAATTTTAATGTCTACCGTGTGCTGCTGCTGCTGCTGCTGCTGCTATTACTGCTGCTATTGCTATTGCTTACTTTTACTACTTTGGGCTTTTGCCTTCTCCACAGCCGATATGATCCCATCGCTGACGAAATACCATTCGCCCCACTGAATGACGCCATTTTCATCTTCGTCCGCCGCGGTCGCCAAAGCTTCCATCTTTTGCGCGATTGATTTGCTCGTTTTTCGAAATCCAGCCATTTTTATAACTTCCAAAGATGCGATTTCGAATTGCGCTTTAGTCAAGTACGGGAACGGAAACGTCTCGTCCGGTGGCGAGCAGTACTTTTTGAAAACGCTGAATGCAACCGCATCGTGTGAAATCGCGTCGCTGTCTAACTGCGAGGCGTTCGAGAAGGCGTTCTTAAATCCAAATTGCGCAATTTGTTTCTGCACGTCTCTTTGTAAATCCGAAAAGATGGAATCTATGGAAAAATCACCGCCTTTTGATGAATCATCACCCGTTTCGCCTCTTTTGCTTTCGTTAAGAAGAGCCGAAGAGGCTTCCGTCGCGAGTTCAGTCGCTAACGCGTTCAACGCGTCCATGGCGGAGAATGCGTTTTGCGCACTCTTCCGCGACGGTTCTCGTAAAGCTTTCGAGCTCGCAAAAGAGCGCACTCCACCACTGTTTTTTGACGAGTCATAGTCTACGCTCATTCGCGTCGTGCCATCAAAAGACACGTTGACGTCGTCAAAGTCGTACGATTTACGTAAAACCGTCGGAGTTGTCAAAGCCAGTCGAATTTCGTGACCACAAATGACCGCCGACGCGTCTTCGAGAACTTGCGAAAGAAACGCCAACGCGAACGCGTGAACGTTACTCGTGATTTTCTTCAACGCTTCCGGTTCAATTTTAATTTCCTCCGTTATGGTATCTAACACTTGCCAATCTGGACGAAATCGACGTATTTTCGTGTAATCGCGCGGTGCATCTTTCGCCACTCGAGTTTTGATCTTTACCGTGCGGCTTAAAATGCTAAATTCAACTTTCTGCGTCGTCTCGATGAACGCGTCCACGAAGAGCTCAAAACAGTTAGCGTATAAAGCGCGCTCGACGTCGTCTGGAATGGCCTGAACGTTATACGCGGCATCCGCAAGGAGCCAATCGATGAAAGCCTCAACACTTTCTCTGCTTACAACGTCGCTATTACTCACTGCTGCTGCAGCTGTCGTGTCTGCCATCTGCTTGTCCCCTGTCGCTACGATAGGGGTCACGTTGAACCGTTCGCGAAGAAACGCAAAAGCATCGTTAGTGTTGTTATTATCATTATTCTCTGAATTCATCGTCGGACTCATTTCTGCGACGCCTTCTTTTGCATTTTCCTTCGTTCGCACTTTCTTGTCGTCGTTCTTCTTCCGTATGACTTGTATCGTAACGTCCATGCCTAAAAATTCCGCGAACACGCGCGGCGCGTTCAAGCCAATCCCACCTAAAATGCCTTTAATGATGTCCGTGTAGGTTTTCCGTTCCAATTCCGGAGTGATGAACATAGGCGCCACGGCTTTACGACGCGCCATGAAATCGTCAGCCAAGGCCTGCGCGAGCTCGTCCGCGTCGTCTGAAGACGACGATAACGACGACAATACAGATGAATTTTTCCGTTTGTTCAACCTCCTTTCGTCTTCCTCGTATTCTTTCTGATCCTTCACGCGGAGATCAAACTTCACAGCGTAATCGACGTTTGGGAGAGAAACTTCGGAATCGATGGCTTCGCACGCCATCGCTATGACTAACCTGCCAACATCTCTTTCTAACTCTGGAAAAAGTATACCAATCGGTGGAATTTGGAGTTCGTCGATGACTTTACGCAAACGTTCGTCCGAGGCGGTTTTGGCGATTTGAATAGCTCGGCTTCTTCTCAGCGCCTCGCGCCGAGCGCGGAGAGAGGTGTCTCCCACTTTTCCTCCTCTCTCTTCTTCTTTCAACTGTTCGCGAACGTCGAAATAAAATTCCGCGTCAAAAATTCGCGCAGAGAAGCTTTGGACGCCGGATTCGAGGAACAACGTCCCGGTTCTCGCCGCGATGGATAAAATTTTCTTCGACATTTTCTTTTCCATCTTTCGCATCAGTTTCCCGTCGTTGTACTTTTCATCGATCGTATTTTCCACCACTTCCGCGACAAACTTCTCCAATTCGTCCTCTTTGCTCCCTTCCAACGCTCCGTACGTCTTCAACCTTTCCGAATCTTCCCCAACAAACCTTCTTTGCACGACCAACGGATGTCCCAACACTCTCGCGTCTCCGCTCAAGACGATATCGTCCAAAGTCTCAAACGCGCCTTCCAATCCTTGCTCCAACGCCTGCGCGTACACCCGCGTCTCTATAAACTCAGGCACGATCGGCACGTCGTACAAATCGTGTATCAACTTCGCGTAATCTTTCAGCAACTTCCGAAACTCGGGATCGTTCGCCGCGCTTCTCGTAATTTTCGGTTTATCAAACACGTTCTCCTTCGCGTACGCGTACAGCGCCTTCGCTTTCCGCCACTGCCGCTCGACGAACGATATCGCCTTCTTCATTCGTTTCGTCGTTTTCACCATCACGTACGCCACCTGCGCCAAGAAAACAACCGCAGCGAGTTTCTCGTTCCTGTGCAGGAACGTTTTGCACGTCTCGACCGCCGCTCGCGTTCGATGTTCCGCCGCCGTTACAAAAAAAGTTTGGTGGTGCTCTCTTCTTCTCGCCTCCGGAGGACCAAGAGGAAGACAACCTCCATTCGAAGTCGTTGTCGTCGTCTCGCTCTTCTTCTTCTTCTTCTTCTCGATCGTCGTCGTCTCGTTTCTCGCGCTGCTCTTCTTCTTTTTCGCCGCGTTCTCTTTCTTCTCTCTTTCGCTCGCATCATCGCTCATGCGACCACCCGAACGACGTTCTCCTCCTCCTTCTCGCGTCGTCGTTCCCCAACCACCAAATCCCCCAAACGGGGAAGACGACGACGACGTTAACGACGACGACGACGACGAAGAATCCTTTCCCGCGGCGGCAGTAACGACGACGACGCTCCGTTTCTCGTTCCTTCTTCTTCTTCCTCCTCCAGAGTCGACGACGACGACCGCCGCCGCTGCTCGTCGCTGGAGGAGCATCATGGCGCACGTATCCGATAGATATTTCGAGTGACGACGTTTTTTCCCGAAAGTCGTCGTCAGACTTCACTTTTTTTTTCCCTAAATCGTGCGAAAGAGAGAAACTCTGATGTGAGAGAGGTTCGTAGAACGCGACAACACGGTTAGTGACGCGGCAGTGATAGCAGCAACGACGAGGACGACGACGACGACGACGCGTTTTCGCGGTTCTTTGTTTTTTCCTCTCTGAAAGAGAGAGAGAGAGAGAGAATTTTCCCGAACGCGGAGAGCCGGCGGCGTTCGTGAAGAGAAGAAATGCACAGAAAAACGACTCTTTCTCTTTTTCGATGAAGAACAGTGCGATGCTAACGCTAAAACGCTAAGGTGAGACGCGCTCGAAGGATTAACTTCGGTGGATACGCGCGAAGAAGCGGCTCTCTCTCTCTTTTGATGATCCGCGGGCGCAAACTTTTTATTTTAATAAAATTCGATCACCGGGGAAAATCCCCGCGCGTTGTGGCAGAGAGTGCTCGGGCGGAAACGTCACTTCCTTTTGCCCCTCCTCTCTTTTGAGGAGGAGAGCGAAAGACACTCGCGATGTGCACATAAAAACAGTCATTTAATCAGTCCGGACGCAACGGATGAGACAGAACGGGGTTTACTCTCGAGCTGACGTCTCTCTCTTTTCCTTTCCAAGAATACTCTCGTGTGTGTGGGTTTTAACGACCACCGCGAGACACACAGGTCGCGCGGCAGCGTTAGTAGTAGCAGCAGCAGAGCAGCAGCAGCAGCGTTTATCAACGCTTTTATTTCATCACACGCGTTAAGATGTCTCTAATTACACTCACACGGCTATCGAATACTAAACTACGAGCGCGCTATTATTACTATTCTTTATTGATTACTATATGTGCTAAAATTTACACGACATCATCCAACGCGGTAACGCCGCCGCCGCCGGACGCGTTGTTCCGAATTCTCTCCTCGCGAAAATTTTCAACCGCTTTCTCAAACGTCGAACGTCTGAGTTTCATCGGACACCGGTCGAAGCGCGCGTCTTCTTTCAAGACGTCTCGAGCGACTTCCCAGGCGAAAATTTCGTCCTCCTCGTCGGCGACGCCGCCGACGGATTGTGATAACGCGGACACGGTTTCTTGGCACAACTCCTCGTATCGTCGCGCGGAGGTTGTTTTGAACTCTAACAAGAACCTATCGAAAGCGGCGATCATGTCCGCTCGCGAAAGAGGTCCATCCGAGGAGGCGCGACCGAGAGGATCTTGCTCGAGTAATTCGCGAACGTCGTCGAAGGTTTCCACGTCGTCGATAGATTTCACAGATTCGGCTAATAACGTTTCAAATTGCTTCATCGCGTCGCCCTTGTCTTGGTTCCGTTTCAGTTTTTTCAATCGATACTCGTCGTCTCGTTTCTTTTCGAGTATTTCGCGTTCGCGTTTTTCTCGCGCAACTTTCTCGCGCTCTAGTTTGGACTCTTTCGACTCTTTCATCGACGTCGCCGCTACCGCTGCCGCGCCGCTCGAGAGCTTCACTTTGTACTTGTTAAACGCGTTTCGTCTCTCCGGCATCGTCGCGAAAGATTCAAACGCATTTTTATCCATCTTTCTGAGTTTCGGCATGTCTCTCTCCCATCGCGAGTGCTCGTTGATTTTTGCCTTTTCGCACAGCGCGAAAAACGCATCCAACGCTTTATTCTTGGCGCTCAAGTTATCGCTCAAGATCTCGGCGGCAGAAGGTGGTGGTGGTACTGCTGCTTCTGGTGCCGTCGTTGGTTCCTCTTCTTTCTCCATCTCTTCGATGGTATTATTCGCCCGGGCGGCCTCCGCCGCGGGCGGCTCCTCTTTTCTCGAGACCTCTGCTCTTCGCGTCTGCTCTGCCGCAGCCGCCGTTCGTTGTTGTTCGTCGTCGTCGTCGTTCTCGTACGCGTCCGGGTCAAACTCGATGTCGTCGTCGTCGTCATCATCGTCGTCATCATCTTCTTCTACAACTCCTCCTCCTCCTCCTCCTGTTTCTTCTTCCACGGGAACAGAAACACTCGCAACAGAAGGCTTCTCCCACCGTCGCTCTCTCTCCGTCCCATCTTTCCCCCCATTCCTAAACCAATACGGTCGAATCAACCTCGAGTCTTCCACGCGGTACCACTCTCCCATTTCACCATCGTTTTCTGCTTCTTCTTCTCTCTCGATCTTCACCGTTCTTTTCGGAAGAACTTTCCCCCAACTGCTCCTCTTACCAATCGCGTCGAAATAGAACCACCTCTTCGTCTTCGGGTCCACGCACGCGCGATAGCGACTGTATTTACTACCACTGCCGCCACCACCACCACCAAAAAGAGAAGAGGAGGAAGAGGGATTACCACCGCGCGTCGTTGTCGTCGGTTGTTCCTTCTTCTTCTTCTTCTCTTCAAAAGCGAGTAGTTCGGCGGTCATTTTTTCGCGCATTTTCCCGAAAAAATGTCCACCAAAACCGCAGAAAATCTCAAGAAAGACAAACACATCGAGCGCGCGCCCCTCGCAGAGAGAGAGAAGAGAGAGACTTTTTACGTTTGATCTTTTCTCTCTCTCTCTCTCTGTGTGTGTGTCTGTGTCTGCTGTCGTCAGAGCGCGCCACCAAAGCGTCCGTCGCGTGCGTCTGCGATTTTTGTTTTCTTTCCGCACCTGAGAACGACGTGGAAGGGAGTAAGTCGTCGACAGCTCGAGAGAGACATCAAATAGAAGCCGGGCGGCGGAACAGGAACGGCGCTTCTTCGTCTCTTTCTTTCCGTCCGACGCTGCTCTGAACGACGGGAGTAAAGCGATACATAGGATACACACGTATAGTAGATACGTATTGAGAGACCACCCCGATGTCTTCCACTCTGGTACGCGTTGCGTGTTGGGTTTCTTCTCTATATTTGGGGTTTCACAATGCGTTGTTTCTCTCCGCGTCGTCGGTCGCGCGAAGACGGAGAGAGAAACAACGCTCGGTCTCTTCTTCTCGCGCAGTTTGTGCGGATCTTCTGTTTCTCTGTTTCTCTCTTTCTCTGTTTCTCGCGATGCGCTCGCTGACCTCTCCTCTGCGATTTTTTTTCTTCTTCTTTCTTCTCGTTGTGTAGGCGATATCCGCGGGCCGGCTTAAAGTGTGCTCGTTATTCTGCGGGTGCGGCGCGTTTGATTTCGGCATGGCGCAAGCCGGGCACGAGATCATCATGCAAACCGAAGCGGACGAGTGCGCGAGAGAAGTTTTAACGAGTCGCTTTCAGGGGATTTTTCAGCCGACGCACGCGTCTTCGGTGGCGGAGTTACCGGAGGAGACGGACGTGTTGACGTGTTCCTTGGGCGGGGTCTCCGGGAGTAGTTTGGTAGGACATAGCGATAGAGAAGGGACGATGTACGACCACCAAGCCGGAGAGTTGGAAACCGGGTGGCGCGAAAGTTGGTCCTCGAATTCTGTGCAATCGAAGATGAAGCAGGTTTTACGGTTGGCGAAGAATCGGTTCACGGGGAGGTGCGTGCCGTGGGTCGTCGTCGATTGCGGGTCGGAGATGATTTTAGATACCGCGGACGAAGGGCAACCGCCGATTATCGCGGAGTTAGTGAGAGAGTTCGAGCAATTAGGGTTTCGTTGGGCGCATCGAGTGGTGCAACCGACTGCGTTTGGTATACCGGACGATCGAGGACGGTTAGTGTTTTTAGCGAGTAGACACGGCGACCCGAGAGAAGTTTTGTTGGTCGACGAAGATCCGACGACGAGTAGCAACATGAATTCAGCTTCGGATTTAGCATCGCAACGAATGAATAACAAAAACGCGCCGACGTTGTTTGCCAGGTGCGGCTTTACCGTTTTGGAAGACGAAAATGAGGACGGGAGTCAGTTTCAAAGAGCGACGCCGATGTACAAAGCGTCGACGATAAACGTGTGCGCGGACGCGAGGCCGGATAAAGACTCCGTCGTGTGCTCGGTTGATGGTCAACTGGCGCCGTTAGACGTTTCCGACGCGGAAAGTTTACAAGGTTTGTTGCCCGGGTGGACCGTAGTGTCGCCACCGGGCGCATCGAGAACGTCCGAAGCCATCGTCGGTGAGATTCTCAATCGATGGCGCGCTTTGAGCGCGACTGGTGGGTGCGTCCCATTAGCCGAGTGGATTGGACGACGATTGGCCGATCCTTACGGAAACGGTAAAGGATTTGATTCCAAAAGGAAATCCGCGCAGAAGTTCCCGAAATGGTGCGATGGAAATATGGTGAACGTGAACGAGATTAACCCGAGAGACGTGAGATGGGCGACGGCGACGAGCGCGAATACTTCTTGCGCACAAGAAACAGCGATAGCTGCCATGACGGCATTGAACAACAGCAATGGCGAATTAGGGGGTTTTAAATGGCCTCAGCACGCGTATAACATTGGTCACGGCCGCGTTTCGCACCCGATGAAACGCATTCCGAAACCAGAATTTTTGAAACATCCAGAGGCGAGAGAGAAGACAGTGTTGAAAGCGTATTTACGAACAACTTTGGAAAATTGCGCGGGGATGAATAATGACCCGGGTGGTATCGAAGGCTACATTCCGAGGGATGTGATCTTGGCGTGCGTTCGAGCGACGAGAGAAGCTGGGATGGCACCACCACCGGCGTTGGCCGCGTTGGAGAGACAGTTTGGCGGCGCCGGGAAGGAAGGCGCCCCGTCGTCGGCGAGAATAGCGGGAGGACATCAAAACAATTTACCCGGAGCGCACTCCGAACGAGATTTGCTTGCGGCTGAAACGCTTTTAGTGACAACCACAGCTAACGCTGCTCGAAACGGTGGCGCAGGGCCGAGAAATGGTACCAATAACGTCGTCAACGTGGCTGGCGGGAAACGACAAAACGGCGCCGCGACGATGAATAACAACGATAACGATAAAGAATCGTCAAAGCGACAAAAATCTTCGCTGAAACCGTCAGCAGCGGGCCCAGTGGTAGAAGAGGAAGGTGCCGAACCCGACGATGGATCATTCATCGTCGCTGGGATTCGCATGATGAAACCGCGAGAATCGCAAATCGTCTGGGCGAAATTGCCGGGACATCCGCATTGGCCGGGATTACGTGTGGACGAAGTGAAGCACGGCGACGTCGTTCCAAAAGCCGCGAAGCAAATGCAAAAGGACGGAAACGATGTTTGCGTCGTATTCTTTGGCGAGAAATCGTTCGGTTGGTTACCAGAAACCTCTATCGTCGATTTTGAGGTTGGTTACAAGCAACATTCTCACGCGCCGGTGAGAGGAAAAGCGCGTTTTCTAAACGCGTTGAAGTACGCCAACGCAGAGAAGGAGTTACGGAAAAACGAAGCAAAGAATGGATTGACGAATGGAAACTCAGGTGAAGGTGCGGCAGCGGGAACGAATGCCGCCACCAACACTTCGGGCATTCCTCCGGCCAACCCGATGGGCGCCGTCGAACCGATCGATTACGAAGCCATCGAAAGGAACAAAAAAGAGGTTGAAAAAGCCTTATCGGAAGGTCGATGCCCGTGCAAAATGTGCGAAAACCTCAAATCCATCCGCGACTCCAACCCTGAATCGTGCCTGCGCTTGCGATGCATATCCGCGTCCACTTCGGGTAAAACCGGCGCTAAACTCGCCTCCCAAGGCGCCAAGGCCGTGGGTAAAATGATCTCCATTCTATGGCCGTTGGACGACGCGCGGTACATCGCCGAAGTCATCTCCTACGACGCGCGCGAATTGAAACATCTCGTTCGATACGTCGAAGACGACGTCCGCGAATACGTCAGCTTGTGGGAAGAAGACGTCCAGTTTGTTCGCGGCGACGCCGCCACCGGCGGTAAACAAGGCGAACAGCAACAACAACAACAACAAGGCGGCGGCGCGCCCGTCAAAGGCGAGGAAAACGACCTCACCGGCGTCGACTTGTTGTTGAGCCTGGGCTCGTAAATGAGAAAAAAACGTTCGAGATTTGAGACGACGACGACGACGACGACGCATCTCTCTGAGAAGATCATCGTTTATAGAGTTGTACTTGTATTCATTCAATTAATTTGTTGTAATAGAGAGAGAGAGAGAAAGAGTACTTTTGAGAGAAAAAGAGACAAAAAGCCACACATCATCATCATCACCATCGCGCGCTTTTGAAGAATAAAAAATAGGACGCATGGGTAACGGCCCGTCGAATCTCGCTCGCACGTTATCCGAGGACATCGGAGAGGTTGGTCTCGCGTTTCTTTCTCGTGTTTCTTCTCTCTCTCTTTCTCTCTTTCTTAAAGCGTTTGTTTGTTTGTTTGCGCGCTGGTTTTTTGTCGTCTCATTCAACTAACTTTTCACTCTCTTTCACTACTCTTTCCCATCAAAAGTTCTTCGGCGTCCCGCGGAACACCACCAACAACCGAGGCGGACGCGCGACGGCGTCTCGGAACGAAGAAGAAGAAGAAGACTCCGGCCCGCTCTCGAAAGAAGGCGTCTTATCCTCCAAAATCATCGGCGCTTTACCGATTGAAAAAGTCGAATCAAAGGCAACTCTGAGTAAAACGACCGTGAAAGAACTCGCGAGAGAACTCAAGGAGGAGAAGAAAAAATGTCCTCGGTCAAAGATGAAATCGGAAGGCCCGCCGCCGATTGAAAAAGAAGAGCTCGTGGAGTTGATTTTAAAACTGAGAGGCGATCCGCTCTGTTCGGTGTGTTTCGAGGAGTTCGAGGAAGGCGAGCACGTGAGAGCGCTCCCGTGCGCTCACCGTTTTCACATCGAGTGCGTCGACCGGTGGTTGGCGTCGAAATCGATTCGGTGTCCGATGTGTCAACACCCGGCGGACGAGCGGTAACACAATGAAGAGCAGCAGCAGTAGTAGTAGTAGTAGTAGCAGCAGCGGTGACTTTTTTCCTAGCTAGCGTTGTTGCAAGGTGTTTGCGGAAATTACGCGTGTATTAGATAGTATCGCGCCGAACGACTTCTCCTCTCGCACACGTAACAAAAGAAGAGATATTTTCGAACGAATTGGACGACACAAAAACAGCGCGAAAAACATGTCTTCCAACGACAACGACGACGGAAAAAAAGAGAAGACAAAACCAGCGACGATGACTTCGTCCTCCTCCTCTTCCTCGAAAAAGAGGAAATCCTACTTCTCGCGCTCGTTGTCCGACTCTGTCGGCGCCGCGTCTTTGAATGACAACAAAAACAACGACGATTCGCGATTTGGACAGAAGAAGAACAACGCGCACTTCTTCGCGAACCTGCGCGACATAAACGTCTTGTTTCAAAACGAAAGTCGAGACGTGCGGAGATTCGTCCACCGCGGGAACAAAGTGGGGAAAGAAATCGACGGAGAAGAGCAGAGCGTGGTGAATAAAGTCGGGAGAGTTTTAGAAGTTGGCGTGAGAGAGAGTTCGTTACGAGAGGGGAGAGACGGAGAGAAGATTCGCTTCGAGAGGAAAGAGCTGACGAGACGAAGGTCTTCGACTTCGACTTCGTCTTCGTCTTCCGTCAGAAATAGAAGAGAGGACGATAACGTGGTTTTACCGGCGTTTTCGTTCGTCTCGCACGAAGCGAAAGAGTTTGGGAGGCTTCGACGGGCGTTCGGGTTGAGCGAGGAGGAGTATTTGAAGTCGTTTAAAGGTTTGAACGGCGTTGACGAGAAGGAGGACAGAAAGACGAGTTTGAGAGTGATTGGGAGAGCAGACGCGGGCGGAAGGTCCGGGGCGTGGTTTTTTTGCACGGAAGATACGAGGTTTCTGTTGAAGACGACGAAAACGAGCGAGAAGAAGGTTCTGTTGAAACATTTGAGGAAGTATACCGAGCACGTGGAGAAGCACGGGAGGAATACGTTTTTGCCTCAAATTTACGGGTGCTATTCGATTAAAATAGGGAAAGGGAGAGGCGCATATAAAACGTTCTTAGTCATCGGGTATTGGTTCGCGACGCAAATGAAAGTCGGGAGTCCTAGGTACGATTTGAAAGGAAGCAGATGCAAACGCACGGCGAGAGAAGATCCAACGAAAGAGATTGAGCTGTTGAAAGACAACAATTTCGTGGCGCACGAAGAGAGAGACTGCGTCAGGACGTTACGGCGCGAAAAGATCGTGGAAAGTTTACAGCGAGACGCGGATTTTCTGTGCAGCTTAGGATTGATTGATTACTCGCTGTTGTTAGGGCACCATAATATGAGATCGGATTCGGATCTCCCCGCGTTGGCTGCGAACAATAATAATAATAATAATAATAATAATAGCAGTACCACCAAGAAAAAGACGTTCGTGAAATCCGCGTCCATGTTTGGGAGAGTAGAGAAAAGAGGAGAGGAAAAAAAATCGGAGAATCACGCGCCGACGAGAATGAATACGGCAAAGCCGCGAGGCACGTCCGAGAACACGGAGGCATCATCGTCCCTCTCGAGTAGCGGCAACGAGCCCGCTTTAGTAGGAGACGAACAAAGAGTCAATCAGTTGCGATTCGCGAGAACGCCAACCGGGGTAGCTTTCTTCGGCATCGTCGACGTGCTCACCGAATGGACGACGTTTAAATGGTTCGAGTGGTTTTTCAAGAGCGCGTTGTTTTGCGGGAAGAGAGATGTGAGCTGTCAACCGCCGAAAAAGTACGCCAAGAGGTTCAAAATGTTCATGGAAGAACACGTGTTCAAGGATAGACCTTGATATTTGTGTGTGTGTGCATGTATATTTTACTGGATTGACATTATTTAGAAGAATATGTGTTGTAGCTATAATATTTTTACTTTATTCTCACCATTACGTTCCATTCAGTAAACGTTCAATGGCTGCGCTGACGTTTCCGTTCGTCGCTACCAAAGCTCGCACGTTCTCCGCTGGGTCGAAGAATCCCATATCGTTCAGTTGTGAAATCTGCGCCGCATACGCCGTTTCCGGATCCGCAGGCGGCGTAACCGGAGCAGACGCTCCCATTCCTCCAAATGGTGATCCTCCGAATCCACCACCTGCGCCTCCTCCCATGACGCGTTGCAAATGTGCCATCGCCTGTAACGTCTGCGGGTCCGCTAACGCTCGAAGAAACTCTGGATTTCGCATCTGTTCAGCCAGATGCGGTTGTTGTCTCAACATCGCATCAAACTCCGGATTTGACCGGCGAAGATTATCGAGCGCGTTTGGATCCGAGGCGATTTGTGACATCGTTTGGCTAAACATTTGCATGAGCGCTGGGTTATTCTGAATCGCTTCCATCTGCCGACGCATGGTCGCTTCGTCCGGCATGCCCATGCCGCCGAATCCTCCCATACCTCCCATACCGCCTAAACCGGCGAACGGGTTTTGTTGTCGAGTTTGGGACGTCGAAGCGCCTGCGGCCCCAGAATTCGCCGCCGCCCACGGATTCGGTAACGGAGCGTCTGAGTTAGCAGTAGCGTTACCACTGGACGATGCAGCACCGAATAAACTCGCAAACGGGTTGGCATCCGCAGCCGCGCCGTTGTTGTTGTTGGCGTCAGCCTCACTATTTTGACTATTTTGTATCGCGTTTTGCAGCGGTACCTCCACGTTCTCGTACATTCTCCTCAACGCGTTGAACCCTTCCGGGTGACTCTCAATATTCGCAAACGTCCGATCGTTCGCCGCCATTTGTTCGCGCATTAAATTCGGATCCCGGTACGCTCTGAGCGCCCTCGATATGGTTTCCGGATCCTGCATCGCCTGTCTCAATTCTGGATTCGCGTTCATTAACTGTTGAATCTGCGGGTTTTGCTCCATCATCTGCATCATTGGTCGTAAAACCTCCGGGTCTTGCATCGCTTGCTCCATGAATTGTCTCACGAACGGGTCGTTTTCAATCGCGCGAATTTCCTCCGGCGTCGGGTTCGGCATGCCGCCCGCTCCTCCGAACCCGCCTCCGAACCCGCCGCCGCCGCCGCCGCCAAACGCACCAAAGCCACCAGAACCACCCGCGCCTCCTCCTAAAACGCTGCTATTAAATAACGTCGCAAAATCTGGCGTTTGCGTCGTTCTTTGACTCGCGTTCGCGTCGTCCATCCACGTTCGCGGCGGTTGCCCGCTATTACCGCCAGCGGCGGCACCAGAACCACCACCCTCGTTGTTGTTCGCGGCATTCGTAGTAGTATTCGTCGTCGCTGGATTCCCACTTCCCCCCGGCGTCGTCGTCGTCGCGGAGGATTTCTTCGGTGCCGACTTCACTAAATGCACGGCGTGCCCTTCTCCAATCGAGCACTCTCTCACCGTTTTCTCGTCCTTCAAAACGTGTCCTTTGTAAATCAATCGAATCGAATCCGGCAAAGTCGTCGTCGATCCGTCGAAGTTTTCTTCGTCCATTTTCGTCGCCAACTCTTGTTTCAACTCGGCAACCGTCGCGGAAAGTTTCACGTTTTTCATCTCCAGTTTCGGGTTGGTGGACGTCTTCACGATGAACGATATCGTCGTCTTCTCCCCCCCCGCGTCTTCTGCTTCTCCGCTCATTCGTCGTGCCTTTAGCGCGCTTTCTTCTTCTTCTGCGTCTTCTTCTTCGTTCGCGTTCCTTTTTTTTTTGTAACGAAGTCTTGCCTAAACCCTAAACCCCAAACTCTTGAACCCTAAACAACACACAAAAAGCCCCCCTGTTCCAAAAAAAAGGCGACGAAGGGAAAAAAAAAATCCGAGTCTCCATAACTTTAGAAGTTTCACCACCACACACACACATAAATCATGTTATCGACTTCTTTTGCGACCAAGGTACGCATCTTTTTCGTTCGATGACGGAGTTTTCGCGCGCGATGGACGTTCGCGCGATGATGCACCACCACCCGTTTTGGATAGAGATTTTTATTTATTTTTTTACGCTTGTGTTGCCTAAATTTCCTCTACGTACAAAGAGCCGAGAAAACCTGAAGGGGGATTTTTTCGCGTACATTTGCACACAAAGAGAGAGAGATGCCGAGAAAAAGCGAGAGAAGGCGCTCGAGAGAGAGAGAAGAAAAGAAACGGAACGTTCGACGAAAAGCTTCGTCTCTCGAACGTTCGTTTCGACCGAATTCGGCGCGATACCGGGACGAGCGCGTTCGCGAGTGGGGTGGTTTCTCGCGGGCGGTTTCGCGCGCGGATTTCTTTTTTTTTTTTTCTCTCGTGCTCTGTGTCCTGCTCGCGAGGTGACGGCTTCTGGATAACACGACAAAAAACCTCTCTTTGACTCACTCTTCCAAATATCCTATTAACCAATCTCTCTCTCTCTCTCTCTCTTACTCTCTCATAAAAATGAAAAAATAAAAAACAACCAGGCGTCCACGTTCGTTCGCGGCGAGACTTTGAAAGCCTCCTCCGCGAAGCAATCCTCTAGCAGCAGTAGTAGACAATCTTCTGTCGTCTCCGTTCGCGCGGCGGGCGACGACGAGCGATTACGCTTACACAACTTGAGCCCGTTGCCGGGGTCGAGAAGAAAACCGACTCGCAAAGGTCGCGGTTACGGCGCCGGCCAAGGCGGGACGTGCGGTTACGGTATGAGAGGTCAAAAAGCGAGAGGTGGTAGAGGCACTAGACCGGGTTTCGAAGGCGGTCAAACGCCAATGTACAGAAGGTTTCCAAAGTTGAAGGGCATCGCCGGCGGCATGAGCGCCGGGAAGCCGAAATTCGTCACGGTGAATGTTTCGGATTTGGCGCAAGCCTTGGCGGACTCTAAGATCAGCGCGGGCCAAGATGTCGATTTAGACACGTTGAAGTCGGTCGGTTTGATCAAAGCGACGGGTTACTACAGAAACTTGCCGTTGAAGGTGTTAGGCGACGGGGAGCTCACGCAAGGCTTGAAGGTCAAGGCGGCGGCGTTTTCGGCTTCGGCGAGCGAAAAGTTGGCCTCGGCCGGTGGGGAAGCGATCTTAGTCGAGGGGAAGAAACCAAAGTGGAGTCGGGAAGCGCACGAAGCCGCGCAAGCTGCTGCCAAGTAAATTGAGAGAAGAGAGAATATATTTCTGTTATAGATCTTCCGCCGAGAAAGGCAAAAAATTTATGAGGAGAAGAACTGTGCTTTTTTCAATATTTTCTTCGCGCGCGGGGGGAGGTTGTGTCACATATATATGATTTCTTGAGTTGTTTATACTATACATTAATTATCCTAGTTCATATTATTACATTCTACATACCGCATCATTCTAAACCTCTACATTTTAACTCTCTGCTCTAAAAGACGACGCCGCTGTCGTCCACGCCGTCCAACTTCATCTTATTTCTAACCGCTTGCTCCGGAACGCCGATGCGAATCATCTTGTGATACTTCTCGTGCATCGGATTTACAACAACACTCGACGCTTCTTTCTTCTCGATTCTGTTGTCTTCTTCTTCTTCTTCTTCGTCGTCGGCGTCGTCGTTTCTGGGAGGCGGCGGAGGAGATGGCGGCGGCGGCGGCGGCGCTTCCGCCTCGGAAGAAGAAGGAGCAACGCTGCCAAATTCAGCAGGAACAGGCTTCGCGACATCATCGTCCTCGAATCCTTCCAACTTCTTCTCCAAAAAAACCAAGCTCCGTTCCATCTTCCTCATCTTCTCCTCAATTTTCTGCACCTCCTTCCTGCTCTTCGCGTGAATGTCGTTCAAATTCCGCGACGCGTTCACGAGGAACGCGTTGACGCACGCGACGGTAAAATGGTCCTCGATTTTGTTGTTGTTGTTGTTACCGCCGTCTGATTGTGAGCTTTTTTCTGGAGCAGCGGAGTAGTAGTTCTTCGCGAATACTTCTTCCTCGTTTTCGACGACCACGCTCTCCTTCATCTTCCTCTTCGTCTTCCTCTTCGTCCTCCTCCTCCTCTTTCTGATGCGTGTGTGTTTTGTGTGTGTATCTATTCCTCTTCGCGCATTTGATTAGAGTTTTGAGTTCTGGGGAAAAAAATTTTCAAAATCTAGATTTTCTTCAAAAGAAGAGCGCGACGAGATATATTATACGCGCGCGAATAGCGAATAACACACGCGCACGAGAAGAAGAAGAAGAAGAAAAGTATGATCTTTCTGGAAAACCAACGCGAGGTGCGCTCGGTGCTCACCCGCAACCAATCCGGCGCGATAAACAACGCGAGAGATATTCAGCAGAAATTTACCGACGTGTTTGAAACCGAAATCGCACCCATCGTCGCCGCGTTGACGAACGAAAACGCGTCCCACCCGGAACTGGAGGTGACTTTAAAAAATGCCATCGCGAGAGACGGCGGGCAGTTGTTGGCGGACGCGAAAGCGTACGAGATGGCGCTGAACGATTTGGAGAGAGGGTACGCCGGGGTGGCGAACGAGGCGTATCCGTTTCGGGAAAAGCTGAGAGATTTAACGCAGAGGAACCGAAGCGTGGCGAACGGAGAGAAGCAGCTGGTGGAGGAAAAATTTGAAAAGATGTGCGCGAACGCGAAAGGCGAGGACAACGGCGAAGGGTTCGTCATCACGGACGATTTTGGAAACGGAGGAGGCGGACTCCACGGCGGGCAAATTATGAACACGAAGTGTCCGCTCTCTGGTTTGCCGCTGAAAGATTTAAAGGAGCCGGTGGAGGACGCGGTTGGGATCGTCTACGAGAAGGAGGCGGTGTTGGTATTTTTAGGCAGGGAAGGGAAGAAGAAGTGTCCGGAAGCGATGAGGAATCACATCGTCACGAAAGCGGAGCTGAAGGTGAGCGAAAAGGTGATGCGGATGAAACGGATGGGGGAGAGAACGAGAGAAGCGAACGTGGACGAGATCATCAGTCCGTAAATACTTCTTCGCGCTCTCTCGTTCGCGTCGCGATTTTATATGTGTTTATAAAAATAGTTTCCGAGCAGGAAGAAAAAAGGAGGAGGAGGAAAGCGTGTACAATAGAAAAAGCATAACGAAACTTCATCTGTAGTCTGTGCTGGTGGTGTGTAAGAAGAGAATTAGTTTGTTCATTATATATACTTGATGGTGTTCACATAAACAAGAATAAAAACAGATGAGTACTTCATCACATAAATACCCCGCCCTCTTTTCAAATTTAATAGAGCCCGATGACTTTCCACCACGTGCCGCCGACGATTGCCCACAAGATGAAGTTAAACGCTCCAACAATCGCGCCGAGACGGAAGTAATCCTTCAATTCGACGTAACCAGAACCAAAGTACACAGCGGATTGACCACTGGCGTAGTGCGTGATCGCGCCAAACAAGTTGGTGTGAAAAGCCATGGTCAAACCGGCGAGCATCGGCGGGACGCCCGAAGCTAACATCATGGCCAAAAACGCCGTCGATAACGCCGCGACTTGCGCGGTTTGCGAGGCAAAGAAGTAGTGAATGGCAAAGTAACTAGCGTGTAAGACCAAGAACACTTGCGGCCACGCCAAGTTAGCGGCGGTTAAAGCCGCCGAAACTTTCGTCGCGATGAACTGAATAAAACCGAGTTCGTTCAACTGCGCAGACATGCCGATCAACACGGCGAACCAAACGAGCGTATCCCAGGCGCCTTTTTCGTTCAAGCAATCCGCCCACTTGATAACGCCGGCAAACAACTGCATGGACATGCCAAACATAGCGGAAATGACCGGGGTAATCCCGAACGGTTGGAAGATCCAGCAAAACACGGTGATGCTCATGGTGATAACCACGGCCAACTCGTCTTGCGACAACGGGCCGAGTTTCTTCAATTTCTCCTTCGCCATCGCGGGAGCGTCCGGAGTATCTTGGATTTCCGGCGGGAAGAGCTTATACACCAACAGCGGCGTCAAGATTAAGCCGAGAATGCCCGGAACGCAGGCAGCTTTGAACCACGTGATCCATGGGTTCGCGATGACGATCCCCAACCCGGCGGCTAACTTCAAGGACAACAAGTTTTGGGCCGCAGCCGTCATGCACAACGCGGACGAATGACCGGAGCATTGTAATTGCGTTTGCATGAGAAACGAACCCATTTTGTTTGCCGTCGGTCCGGGTTCAGACCCGTTACTTTTGGCTAACGAAGTGATGATGGGCAAATAGACGCCGCCGGCTCTCGCCGTCGTCGACGGCATCGCCGGCGCCAACACGGCTTCGGAGATGCTCAACCCGTAGGATAAACCGAGCGTAGACTTACCGAGCCTTTCGACAAACATAGTCGCGACGCGATCGCCCAAACCGGTAGACACGAATCCTCTGGCGAAGAAAAACGCCAGAACAATCAGCCAAATGACATCGTTCGTCATCGCGCTAAACGCTTGCGCGAAGGTCAACGTCTTCGTCACCACTGCCGTGGTCATTCCAAGAAACGCCCACGCGCCGACCGGCAACGGAGACAAGACTAAACCAGCGACCGTGGCTAAGAAAATGGACAATAAATTCCAGGCCTGCGGTACCACTCCATCCGGTCTCGGAACGACGAAACAGACGAACAAACCGAAACCGATGGACATCGCCGCCGCTTTCAAATTCGCGCCTTTCCAAACAAAGCCATCAGAGTTGGCAGATCTCGCGCTCGGCGAAGTCATCGCGGAAGAAGAGGAGGAAGCTTTCGGAACGATTAATTTCTTCATCTTCTTCGCCGTTCTTCTCGTGATGTTGTTGTTCATCTCGCTCGAAGACTTCGCGTTAGAGTCGTTATCGTTGGATGAAAAATCGGTCGTTTTGGATAAACATTGCACCGGCGTCGTTCCTTTATTATTCACGCTTCTTCGACTTTGATTCAAAGCGTTATTTTTCTTCGCGTTCAAAGAAGAAGAAGAAGCGATCGCGCCTCGCGCGCCTACGGCAGCGTTCGTCGTCATCATCGCGCTCATGTTTTCTTTTCCCCCCTCTTTAAATGTATCGGGAAAGTAGGTAACGGCTTCGCCACGTCTACAAAAAGAACAACTTGGATTAAAAAAAATATGAAAACCCTAAACACACACACGAAAAAAACGAAAAGAGAAACTTTTCCCTCGCGAAGAAAGCGCTTGCACGCAGTCGTCTGCTTTTCCCCGCGCGGAAATCACCACAAATAGCCCGGATAACGACATCCAACAAACATGTTCGCATCAACGACCGCATCCACTCAAATTGCCTGCTCGCAATTGGCGCGCGTTTCTTCGCAAAGAAAATCGTCGAACGCGGTGGCGGCCACCTCTGGCGCGTCGTCGTCGTCATCGGCCTGCTTTAGTTCCACGTTCGAGACGAGGCGATTCACGAAGTTGACCGCCGCGAGAAACGCGTCCGAAGCGAAGCAAACGAACGGGAGAGGGATGGCTATTTTAGCGAAAGCAACCGCGGAGGTACGAATCGAGCGCTTTTTTGTTTTGAATTCGGAGCGGCGACCATCGCGGGGGGAGGAGAGAGACGTCCGGTTGAGGGTGGATTTTTACGCCAAAAACCTCCTTTTTTCCACTCCAAAAGTGGTCCCCAGGGGGGCCGTCTTCATTATATCCAAACATTTTCTTCTTGTTCTTCTCTCGCTTTCGCGGCTGTGAAAAAAAACACGGGTTCGTAACGAAGAAGGACAGAAAAGAGCGCGCGTCGTTTGGCTCGTCTCTCTCTCTGGCTGTGTCTTCGTCTCGTTTTCTTTTTTGCACGCGCGATGTTGTCGTCGTCGTCGCGAGGACGAAATTTTCCCAAACTCTTCCTTGTTTTCCCTTATCTGAAAACAACTCTTTGTATTAACGCGTGTGGTTTTCTTTCTTTCCTCCGAAAAAAATGAACAGGTTGAAGTCGCGGAAAAAGAAGCCGTGTGCTACTTGAGAAACGTCCACATGTCCCCGTTCAAGGTCCGCAGAGTGTTGGATTGCATCCGCGGTAAATCTTACGAAGAGTGCTTGATCATGTTGGAATTTATGCCGTACAGAGCGTGCGAACCGATTTTATCGGCGTTGTTCTCCGCCGCGAGTAACGCGAAGAACAACTTGGGCATGAATAAGGCGAAGTTGTACGTTTCGGAGTGCTACGCGGACGGTGCGGGTACCATGAAGAGATTCCACCCGAGAGCTCAAGGTAGACCGTTCCCGATCAGAAAGAGAACGTGCTCGATTACCTTGAAGATGAAGGAGCAAGATTAAATTTTTTGTTTTGTCTCGACGAAAGCGAAGGAATCAAAAAATGTTGTGCTCGCGCGCGCGAGAGAGAGCGTCGTCGAGAGGAGATTGCGCTCTCCACGGAGAGAGAGAAACAGAGAGAGAGAGAGAGATGATAGAATATAAACTATTGAATTGTACTTAGTTAGCTTACCACACGTGTTATATACTATATGAATCAAACACATATATTAATCGAATACTCGAACGCCCGTCCGCTCGCGCGCGAACGAAAACGTTTCTCCTTTTTCCTCACAACTCGCACCTTTTTAAAACAGACAGATGGCGCGAACGAAAAAATGCGCCAAGCTCACGCCGACAAAGCGCGACCCGTACGAACGCGAAGACGAAGAAGCTCGCGCGCTTCGTTGTTTGAAGTACAAGTGCATGCCGATCCGATGGAAGCGAGAGAAGAAGAACAAAGAGGAGAAGAAGAAGAAGAAGAAAAAAACCAACAACGCGTTGCTCAAAAATACGACGACGCGGACGACGAGAAAACAAAGAGAACACCACCACCAGGAAGAAGAAGAAGAAGAAGAAGAAGAAAACAAAGAGAACGACGACGCGAAGAAACGGGTGAGAAAACAGGAGTAAAAACCCCTCGCGAAACAACGACGATACGTTGACGACGACGACGACGACGACGAGTACTACTCTTTCTAACGAAACGCTCAACTTTGCTGCTACAAAAATCTACATTTATAAATCTACACGCGCGCGTCTTCACATCACGACGACCGCCAAAACCACCGGCTCTTCCCACCGTCATCGCCACTACCACCGCCACCCGCACCGTCGTCATCGCTGGTGGTATCTCTGAAACCCCGCCGCCACAAATTCTTCCTCTTCGTCTTCTTCTTCTCGTTCATCGTCTCCAGTTCCTTCTTCCTCCTCTCCACGGCTTCCAAAACGTCCAAATCTAATCTCTTCCTCCCTCGCGTCACCGCGTAGTGATACACGAATCCGCTGAAACAGAGCAAAGAGGACGCGATGGCGACGTTGCCCGTTCGTCTGGAGCGCGGGTCGAACGTCATGTTTCTTTTTTCTTCTCTGAGTTCACGCTCTCCTACGCGCTTTCTCGGGAGAAAAAAAGTGACGACGACGACGTTTTTTCACGACGACGAGAGAAAAAATTTTTGTCTTTTTCTCTCTTTCACGAGTCTACTCGTGCTTCAGAATTGCGCGCGCGAACTTTAACGAGCGCACGCACGCAATCGCGACGTTTTTTCTAAAAACGTTATTTATTCGCGCGAGGTATGAATTCTCGAACGTAATTTCGCGACGTTCGGTGCGATTTCGCGTTCGCGAGTAGTCGTTCTTTCCACACCGCGCGCGCGTTTTTAAGAGCGACATTTCGGAAAAAAGAGAAGAGGTACGCATAATACAGTTGAAGCCGCCAAATTTTTCACAGTCTCTTCTCGGTTTTCTTCCTTTCTTTCGCGCGCTTTTTTTGTAGAGAGAGTGAGAGACGCGCGCGAAGGGAAGGCGGAGTAGTTTTGTGCGCGCGCTCTCTCTGTGCGTTTACGCGTGCTCGCGCTGTTTACGTGCGTCTTTTTCTCTCTCTCTCTGAACTCTCTCTTTCTTTCTTTGAACGTGCGGAATGATCGATTACTTACTGCCGCCCCAGTCGGAGAGACATCAATGTTGTCGTGACGATTGGTTTTATTATATCTACAAATGGCTGACTGCAACGAAAGAAAGAGAGAGAGAGAGAGAGAGAGTTTCGATGATTATTGCCGTGATGACAAATCGGTTAACCCAGCTCGCTTTGAGCCTCGGCTTTGAAGAAGACTTGTTCCAAACTTACACGACTTTTTTGACTGAGCAATATTTACGCGACGCCGCTCGCGCGCACGAGCGTTGTTCTCACTCTCTCACTTTCTCTCTCTCTCTCTTTCTCTCTCTTTCGCGCGCGTGTTCTCGCGAAAGCGTTGTTCCTTTGCGGACTTTTTACTCACCCGTGTTCATCTTCTATCGTAATAATCGACGACAGATCGTTGAAAAAAAAGGTTCACATTCAAAATGTACAATTTTACGCGTCCGCGGTGAAAAATGCCGCGTTTATATGCTCTCTTTTGCGTGTGTGTTTGTGTTTGTGCGTGTCTCGATGTGCGCGTCGCGACAGCATCAGACTCTTTTACTACAACAACTCATCGAAATCGCAAAAAGGACATCAAGGAAATGAGGAATTCTCTTTCCCCAATTGATCGACGCTGAAAAGAAAACGGAGCGCTAGGTCGCCACCTAGCAATTCTTGCCAGAATTAACTGATCCTTGACGTTACTTGCGTCGTATTCCTCTTACGCGAGGGATACCGTTAGTTGTTGTCTGTAAAAGACAAACGATGATTGCGCTCGCTCGCATCGAACGAATTGAAGAGAGATGCTTCAATTTTTGCACGCACAAACACACGCACACGTTTTTTCTCTTTCGCGCTCGATTTATTATTGATTTTACTTTTGTATGTCTTTTGCATGTTCATGACGCTTTCTATTTCCACAGGAAGACGAATGTGAGTCAATAATGACATCAGCGACAACATGATGAAACAAAGGTACGAAAACTCTAGAGAGAAGGAAATAGTTTCGTCGTCGTATGCTTCTTTTAGTTGGGCGGCGTTCAAATTCTATGTGTGTTAGCCCCGTTCCCTTGAAGCGAGAGCGAATGTGATCGTTGGAGTTCGAAGCCCGACTGATTGCAGGTCCTGAAGTTCTCGCTATCCGCTCGACTAAACTACACGACGTCGTTGCGGACTCAGATTTCAGAAATTTTTAACAAACTCTTTTCGTTCGATTTTGTTTCGCACGCGAACAGTGCAAAGAGAGAGAGCGGGAGGGAAAGAGAAGGGAGAAACGAAGAGATGTCTGCGCTCGCGCATATCTTTTCTCGGGGGGATCACATCAGGCAGCTGTTCACGCTCTTTAATGCGTAGTTCGGCGTTCGAACCCCCGTAGAGCGATTCGTTCGTATTCTGAGTTCTCGCGGCGACATTTCTTACTAACTTGGTGCCTATGCGTCTGACTCTGGAAACCGGACGTACACTCTCTTCTTTTTTCTTCTCTCGTGCAACGCTTGCTCTCTCTCTCTCTCTCTCTCTCTCCATCTCCGTGTGAGTATATGTCGTGGAGTTACTTTGCGATGACGAAAGAAAAGAGGTTTCTTTTAGCGGTTCATCAAAGCCGAATGCAATGAATAAACCCAAGAAATATACGACTTCTCCTTCCGCCGAGCAATGGATTCTTCTTCAATAAATTTAGAGAAGGGATGATTTATGTTTGTGACGTTGTACGCGTGAGACGAGAAAGGTCGATGATGGAATACAATCCTATGCGCACTGCGAGCGGGGGTCAGGGAATCCGGCGCATTGCGTCGGGCGAACCTTCCTTGGTCAGCCCCCGTGACGATTCGTCGTCGGCGTGGCGCTAAGTTCGCGGTTCGGCCGCAGTCTGAGATCTTACTTTTCTCGCTCGTCGATGGTGCTCCTCGTTTAATTTTCTCTCCACGCGTTATTTTTCAACGACTGATGGCGAAACTCCTTCTTCTTCTTTTATTCTTTTACACAGGCGGGTTTCTAGATAAAAAGATGGATATACATAGAAAATGAGAAACGCTCGAAGCGGGTTGAAAAACACGCTCGCGTCATTTAAACTACGCACGTCCTGCTGCTGCTGCTGCTCCTCTGCGCGCGCGGCGTGAAAGAAAAAAAAGTGATTTTGCGCGCGATGACGATAATCATACATTGTTTTCACGACGGTCTTCCTATCGAGGATTCATCCTCATGCTGAATGATGTGCTAGTACTCTGAGTGCTCAAGCTTTTTTTTGAAAGTTATTAGAATATATATTTTGCGTGTGTGTGTGTGTGTGTTGTTATTACAATCCAAAATCAATACTGCGTTCAAATATACTTTTACGTTACGGACACTCCAAAGTCATCGCCGTCGGATCTCCCGTCACCGGCGAAACTCCATCCACGTTCGCGCAAATCCCCATCAACACGTCCTTCCTTATGATCACTTGCGACCAGTCTGAATCGTTCGCCTTTACCGTCTCCAAGTTACTCGCGCCCGAGACGATCGCGTTCGTCAAATTCGCCCCGGTAAAGTTCGTGTGCAACAAGTTGCACTGTCCTAAGTTTGCATTTTCTAAGTTGGCTCCCGTGAAATCCGCGTCTTCCAAGTTTGCCCCGAACAGCGAGATGCCGGACAAGTTCGCGCCGCGAAAGTTGGCGCGTTTCAACGACCCTTTCGTGAAGTACGTCTGCGTCAAATCTTGGTCGTGGTAGTCGAAATCGTCGCACGCGTTCGTCGCGCACTCGGACGTTTGCGGGATGGCGAACGCCGGGGGAGGATTTGAGGCGACGATGAGGATTGTTGGGGAAGAGAAGGCGAACGTCGCGGCTAAAGCGGTCGACACCAGCGCGTTTTTTAGCGATTTTTGTGACGGCGGTTGCGTTTTCGAAGATGAAGAGGTCGATGGATTGACTCTTTGACAGCTCGTTATCGTCGTCGTCGTCGTTAGCGACATCATCATCGCGCACGCGTGTGTCGTGTATATCTCTCTCTGAAGTTTTTGTGTTTTTCTTTACAAATTTTCTCGTATGTATTATTAGTTTAGGGTTTCAAAAAAACTAATGAGCATAAGTTTATATTTCTTAATTCACTCCCTAAAGCCATCTGTCGTTCATACCATGAGAAATCCATCGCTTCCCATCAGCACAGCGAAATTAAGCCTCATTGGGCGCCAATAGTATTGCGGTTAGTAATAACGTGAGAAGTCGGCGTGATGACAGGTATTTTCCTTTTTTGCTTTTTGCCGTTTCTATTATTCGAGAAAGAAAAACGTTTCGAGATCAGAACGACGGCTGTTCTTTCCGGGACCTCGCATGAAATTATCTTTTTGCACGTCCAATGAACGCAGAAGTTGTTGATGATGCGTATGTGTCTCTCTTGATTCCAATGCTATTCTATTTATTTACCTATTATTCATGGTAAGTGTATGTGTCTTTCTGCTTCGCGTTTCTTTTCTTCTCTCGTCTCGATCTTGCGCCATTGAAAGAGGTAAGAACTCTTCGCACTCACATGTATCTTTTTTGAATCAATGATGATTATTCTAATTCGTGTATAACGTTCCATGTTCGTATCGCCAACCAGATGGTAACGGGAAGTCGTTGTCGAGGAGGTATTGTAAACATTCGGAGTGGTTGAACTTGTGCGCCCATTTTACAACGTAAGAGTTCCACGGCGCTTCGGCGGTTTGGTGCAAGTACTTCAAACAGTCCAAGTGACCATTCCTGGCCGCATACTCACACGCTTCTTCGTCAAAATCATCGAATTTACGCTCAACGAGATACTCGAGGATATGGAGATGACCATTTTTAGCCGCAGCATCGGCGGTCCCCGTATCCCATGGCGCTTTGGCAACTTCGTGCAAGTACTTCAAACAGTCTAAGTGACCATTCTGGGCCGCATACTCACACGCATATTCGTCAAAATCATCGAATTTACGCTCAATGAGATACTCGAGGATATGGAGATGACCATTTTTAGCCGCCACGGCGGCAGTTTCCCAATTCCACGGCGCTTTGGCAACTTCGTGCAAGTACTTCAAACAGTCTAAGTGACCATTCAAGGCCGCATACGCACACACATATTCGTTATATTGATCGTATTCACGCTCAACGAGATATTCGAGGATATGGAGATGACCATTTAAAGCCGCCTCGGAGGCAGTTCTCCAATCCCATGGCGCTTTGGCAACCTCGTGTAAGTACTTCAAACACTCCAAGTGACCATTCCAGGCCGTATACTCACACGCATGTTCGTCATATTGATCGTATTTACGCTCGACGAGATACTCGAGGATGTGGAGATGACCATTTTCAGCCGCCACGGCGGCAGTTTCCCAATCCCACGGCGCTTTAACGTCTTCGTGTAAGTATTTGAGGCACTCGAGATGACCTTCCCCGGCAGCACTTGCACACGCATTCGCATCCACAGGACACCTATTTGCAACGCAATACTTTATCATTTCTATGTTACCACTATCTGCGGCCGCATTAATCGTCCATGCATCCCACTCACACTTTTTCTCTTCTCGTATCCACTTGAGCAACTCGAGTTTATTCGTTTCAACAACTCCGTTGCAGAAACATGTTTCGCCCCAGTGACTCGGCCACAAGGATCGATTCTCCCACGCGATTTCCAACGTAGATATCGACGACATCTCTTCAACTTGAAACTTCTTTTTCAACTCACTCTTACGAGACGATCTCTCAATCAAAGCTCTCGTCTCCGTATTCACTTCAAACAAAAACTTCACGTCAGTTCGATTCAATCTCGGTAAAATGTGCTCGAAACAAACATCGTCGTTATTCACGATAACATCCCACAAGTCTCTCTGACCCATTCTTCGCTTCTGCGCTCTCGTTGTCGCTCCGGAAGACATTTTGCTGCTCTTCTCTCTCTCTCTCTCTCTCTCTCTCTCGCGCGCGCGCGCGTTATTTTTTTTTTCTCTCGCATGTGATTTGTTTTTCTTTTTGACTCGTCGCTTCGGGAAAAAAAAGCGAATTCGAAACGCAAGAAAAGCGCGCTCTCGCCCCCTCGTCAAAGCCGCGCGTAACGATCGCACAAAAAGGCAAAAGAAGAAGCGAAAACAAAAGAGAAAACAGCACGCACAGCATGGCGAAGGAGGAGGATAACGAAGAAGAAAAAGCAGCGGGAGAAGGAGGAGACGAAGCGAGAGCGGCAGCCGTCGGCGGTAACAGAATCGACGGCGAGGAGGAGGAGAATGAGAAGAAGAAGAAACGGAACGATGAAGAGACGAAAGAAAAGAACGGCGGTGGCGGTGGCAACGATGGCAACAACAACACCAACGACGACGACGACGACGTTTCGAAGTGTCCGATCGACGCGTTTACGGGCGATAACAGCGCTAAAAAGAAGCGCAAAATCGCCCTCTTCTTTGGGTACAACGGGGACGGGTATCAAGGCATGCAGCGAAACCCGGGCGCGAAGACGATCGAGGACGATTTAGAAACCGCAATCGTCAAAGCGGGAGGGATAGCGGAATCTAACGCCGGAGATTTTAATAAGGTGCACTGGAATCGAGCAGCGAGGACGGATAAAGGCGTCAGCGCGGTTGGACAGGTGGTGAGTTTCAAGTGCATGAACGCGGACGACGGGAACACGGAGAAGATTGTGGATTTGATCAATGAACATTTGCCGAAGAATATCGTGGCGTTTGGAGCGACGAGGGTGACCGGAGGGTTTAGCGCGAAGAATCAGTGCGATAGGAGAAAGTACGAGTACGTGGTGCCAGTGAGAGCGTTTGATGCGAGGTTTCCAAAGAAGAGGAAACCTCGGAACTTTGTCGGAGACGGCGGCGACGGCGGCGATAATAATAACAACACTACTAGGGAGAATAACGACGATGAAAACGGCGCGAGAGAAAAGCTAGACGACGTAGAAGATGGAAAAGATGGAAAAGAAGGAGAGAAAGAGGAAGAAAATGCGAACGATGAGGACCAACAGGGAGAGCCGTACGTCTTCACCGAAGCGGAACGGACAAAAGTGAATGACATTTTGAAACATTTCGTCGGCACGCACAATTTTCACAACTATTCGACTAAAGTCGATTGCGATACGCCGCAAGCTAAGCGGTTCGTCATTTCGTTCTCGTGTTCGATGCCGTTCAAAATTGAAGGCGAAGATTTCGTGAAGTTTGAGATTCTCGGTCAATCGTTCCTATTCAACATGATTCGAAAGTTAGTCGGCATGACCATCGCAGTCGCGCGAGATTTCTGCGACGTGAGCGATTTGTTATTCGCACTGAGAACGAAACAAAGAGTAAACACGCCCATGGCGCCTGAGCTCGGATTGTTTCTCTGCGAGTGTCAATACGACGCTTACAACAAACGCTTCTCTGCCGAACGCGAACCGTTGCGCTTGGAAAATTGGCGAGACAAAGTCGAGGCGTTCAAACACGAAACGGTGTATAAGCACATATACGACCGCGAATACGTGATAAAAGACAACATGGGCGAGTGGATTCGTAAATTTATCAGCGACAAACACGGGTTTCGAGAGCACTACGACGTAGCCATGCACCGAGCGCTGTTGAAGGAGGAAAAGCTGGCGCCTTTGAGCGCAAAGAATTCTCAGAAGCAACGCGCGAATAGCAGTCAAAATCAACAAGGTTCGAAAGCGCCTCCGAAACCTTCTTCCGAAGGAGACGAAGATGAAAAAGTGAAAAAAGACGACAGCGAAGACAACAACAACAACACTACAACCACCGAGACGACGAAACACTCGGCGCCACCGGGACCAAAACCGAACGCAGACGACGACGACCAAGAAGCTTTACTCCTCGTCGCGGCGAAAACCGCCGCCGAACGCGTCGCCCGAAAACGCAAACTCGAAATCGAAAAGCAAGAAGAACGCAAGAGAAGAGAGATTGAAAAACACGAAGAGCGAGTTCGAAACGGTATGGTCGTCGGTAAAGCCGAGTACGCGGACGACGAGATGAGCGAATAAAGTGTCGTGATGTTCCAACGCACGTAGAGAGAGTGAGAGAGAGAAAAATATGTTGAATTCGAAAAAAAAAAATCAAGTTTTGCGCCCCTCACGACAAAAATAAGAAGAAAGAGAACACGAGAACACGCGCGCGCGCACAAAAAGAAGAAAACATTCCGGAATTACTCGTTTACGCCGCGCTCTGGATCGGTGCCGTCCACGTTTTGAGGCAGCACTATCTCAAGAGCTCGTTTAATAGCAGCGATACTAAGAGTTAAAAGAGAGCCCGCGCTGCGTGAAGGGAGGATCCACATCCAAATTGGAAAAGAAACACAAAATGATAAGTAATTTGTTTAGCAGATATTCGTCGAAGAAAGACTCGAAGACCGTCGCTTCCAAAGAAAAGAAGAAGAAAACCTCCAAGCCGAGAAGACCTCCCGCAGAGGAGGACGACGACGACGATAGGCGGCGCGACAAACCTCCGAGCCGAGCGCACTTGACCGACGAAGAGTTGGTTCGAGATTGGTACGTGCTCTATTTTTTCTTTTCTCGCCGATTGTGTTACCCTCTAAATTCTCTTAACAGGCCGTACCTCACCAGGAAGCAAGTCGAGGAATATAAAACCATGTTCGACGATTTAGACATCGAAGCGGACGGGAAAATAACCGCGGAGGACATTCAGGAGCGATTGCGACAGGTTGGCTCTTTCAAAACGATAAAACAAATCAAGAAAAATCTGAAGCGATACGATACGGACGGAAGCGGCGCGCTGGATTTCTGCGAGTTTTTGACGCTGATGTTGCACGATTTGAATCTGAGTAACCCGCAGGAGACGCTGAGAAACGTGTTTTTAACGTTCGACGAGGACGGAGATGGGAAAATTACCGCGGCGGAGTTGAAGAGGACAATGGAGACGGTTGGAATTCCATTATCTCTGCGCGAGGCAAAATTTGTGATTGAAATGGCCGATCGAGAAGGCGACAAGGAGTTGTGTTACGACGAGTTTGTAGATTTCGTGCTAGGGAATGAATACGTGCACTCGTCTGGCGCGGAAGAAGAAGCGGGCGATGCGAATAAAGAGAGCGCGGGCGTGGAATACTTCGCGCCGATGTCGCTCACAACGCGTTTGGGGAGTTTTTTTAGATCGGGGCAGACGGGAACGCAAGCCGACGCTAGCGGAGAGAGGGGTAGACGAGGCGGAGATTCAGACGAGGAGACAGAGAATGCGGTGCTCTCGGACGAAGAGAACGTCGTTTTAAGTTGAAACCGTCGTTGTTGGATATGAATTTGTACTGTAAAACTACTAGATTATTATTATTAATACAGAGTCCGAAAAAGGGACCCAACTACTTTTTTGCTAATTCGCTTCTATGTTACATCCCGCCTTCCCTGAAACTCTTCGGATACGCGTACAAGAAGATATACCACCACGCCCCGATCGGAAACGCAAACGCGGCGGACACGTATTTCCAATCAAAAAGGAAGGTTGGCAAAATTATGATTGTCAACCCGGTTAGCACTATCGTCCACGGCTGACACCACACCGGCTTCGTTTTCCATACGTTTCTTTCTTCCATCTCTTCCCAATCTTCTTTTCCTCCTTTGCCACCACCGCGCAACATCACCACCGCATCTTCGAACGTTTGATTCCTCGCGTTTAATAACAACATCTCTTCTTCTTCGTCTTCTTCTTCTTCTTTTTCTCTTTGCGCGTTTTCAATCTCAGCGACAACTTTCGCCTCGTCGTCGTCTAACGTGGCGGCAAAAACTCGACGACAACGATTACGGCGAACGACGCCGCTCTTTCGCGACGGTTGGAAGGTACAGCGATGCGTCGTGGCCGTCGTCGTCGTCGTTAGAGTTGTCATCATCGTCGTTCTTTTGGCGCGTTTTGTTAAAAACTTTTCCAATTTGATATTTTTTCTATTTGTGCATTTGGTGGCGCTTTTTCATTATACGTATTGTGTTTTACAAAAATTTTATTACAGTTACCGCTTGGCTCTCCGGTCGTTGTAACTCCACTGCTGCTGCTGCTGCTGTTGTTGTTGATGGTGATGATGTGGTTGGTGGTGGTGTTGCGAGTGTTGCCGGTGCTGCTGATAACTTTGCTGCGGTAGCGGCGCTACGTTGTTGTTGTTGTTGTTGTTAGTGTTGTTATTGTTAGCGTTGTTGTACATCGCCGCTCCGCCCGCCGCCGAAGCCGTCGTCGTCGTCACCGCCGTCATCTTCGTCCGAACGAGCTCGATGCAGTCCCTCGCGTCTCGCAGAAACGCGTCGATAGCGTCCACGTTTCGAGAGGTTTCCGCGGTTTCGGCTATGATGATACACGTGGCAGCTATGCCAGCGATGACGTCTTCGGCGGACATGTTCCGGAAGGTTTCGATGACGTGATTGAGGTTCGGAGGCAGCGGAGGGTTGTCGAGCAACGCTCGCACGAGCGAAGCGGCGCGGCGGGAAGGCTGGATATCGTACGTCTGTTGGTTTTGTGGTGTTGGCGTTGTTGTTGTTCGCGGCGTCGGTGAATTGGTGATGTTCGGTCGTTTGAATTGTTGCGGATGGTAAGGTTCCGCTCCGGTGTTCAAGTTATAGTCCGGAGATCGCTCGCGTTTTCTTTCGTTGTTGTCGTTGTTGTAATCCGTCGTCATCGATGGCGCAACCACCGAGGAGGAGGGTTGCTTCACCGCCACTTCTCGGTCCCAATCCATTCTCACTTCCCCGCTTTTCCTCCCGTTCAACAACTTCTCCTCCCACTCGCTGAATAAACCTTTCAACTGGTCGTAATCCGGCACCTCGCCGTACTTCAACTGCGAAATCGTCTTGGAAAATTCCGCCAACGCTTTCGGCAATTGTTTCCTATCTTCGCGAACGGCCAATTCGCACAAAAAGTTCGGCACTTCCTTACAGCTCAACTTTTTCTCCCTCGCCATGACTTTATAGTTTGCATCTTCGCTCTCGTCCACCCCTACCGCCACGGTTCTCTTCCACGGTAACGACCCGCAATACAACTCGACTAAAATATACAACAAAGAAAACAAGTCGTCTCGGGGACTTTGCTCCCGATTTTCCATCGCGTTTGCGCTCGCATACGTCGTCGTCCCTCTAAACTGCGCGTCTTCTCTCTCCGCGATCACTTTATCCGTCGTTTCATCTTTATACCGTCTCGCTAATCCGAAATCGATGAGATACGTCTTCGATCGTTCCGCTCGCGAGCCTCGCCCGATGCAAATGTTCCCCGGTTTCACGTCTCTGTGCACGTACCCTTTCGTGTGCGTGTACCCCAACGCATCTATCGTTTGCATCGCAATTCGAGCGATCGTAATCTCTGAAAATAACGGTCGATTTTGCTGTTGTCCCTTGTTCGATGTCCCCGCGCCGTTCCCGTTCGCGACTCGTTCTCCAACCGTCGTCGTCGTCGTCGTCGTCTGTTGTTGTTGTTCAATTTCCCTCCTCAAATCCGCCAAGTTCTCTCCAACCAGCTGCATCGCGATGAACGGATGTTCCTTCCCTTTCCTCTCGTGCACACCTTCCTCGTAAATCTCCACGATCCCTTTCCCGCCCAATAAATGCCTCATCGCCGCCGCTTCTCGTCGCGTCGTTTTCATCTCCGATTCGATTTTGATCGCCGCGAAGCGGCCGGATTTCGACGGACCGTCGTCGCCTCCGGTCAGGTCGATGGCCGAGTACACCTCCGCGAACTGCCCGGAACCGATTTTAGAGTGAGAGTCGACTTTGAAGCGAGAGTTTGAGAGCAGGTCGTTTCTTTTGAGCATTGTTTTTCTGTCTTATTATATATATTATATGTATGTCACGACTGAGAGGTCTTCTTCGGTGCGCGCGAGAGAATGAGGAAAAAGTTTTCCAATTGGCGACAAAAATATAAACGCACTCTTTTAAAAAGAAGATATGGACCCAGCGGCGGTACTGGTGGCCATGCTGGTGTTTCTGGTGTTCGGGTTCTTGTTCGGGAACATCGCGCTGTGCGTCGTTTTTTGATGTCCTCTCTTTTGCTCTCTCTTCGTGAATATTCGTCACGCACACACGCGTTCGTTTCAACTGACACGAATTGCTCTTCGCGTGCTCTTCTCTCCAATTTTCCAATTTTCAACAGATACTCGTACGCGCAGAAAAAGTACAACCCGGACGGCGCGAAGAAGCCGAAGAAGAAGATTGGCGCGAAGAAGAAGAAGATGCTACTGATGAAGAGCGGGATGCGGCGGCCGGAGTAGTATAGCGCGCGCGTGATTTTTTTTCTTCTTTTCGTTGGTCTTCTTTTGGAATCTGATGAGTTATATGTATAGTAGAAGTAATAATGTGACCATGTGTGTGTGTGTGTGTGTGTGTAATAAATACGTAAGGCAATAGACGACGTGTGATGAGCATTAAAAACGTGCCGCAGGGCGACGTCCAATTTCTTCTCGCTTCGTTTGCGTTGTTCTTTTTCGCTCTCTCTCTTTCTCGTCTCGTCGTCGTCGTCGACGCGCGGTCCCTCTCGATTTCTCTTTTTATATATATTATTTCTTCTACGATGATGCTTTTATTATCGGCTGGTGGCTTGTTGGTTCGATTCGACACGGACGACGTTCTCTTCTGATTCTTTATTTCCGGCTCCTTCTTCCTCTTGATCTCTCTTGCTCAAATCCCACGCGCTAAAGCCAGCCATAGATTGCTGGAACATGCACAAGCGTTTCCAGTTTTCCTTCTCGAACATTTCCGCGCCGATGGCGCCGACGACGGTTCTCTTTGCGATGGAACAATCACCCAACGTGCAATCTTCCGCGAAGATCGATTCGCAATTGGCTTCGCACACCGCGTCAACGCCCATGCCGTGCGCGTATAAGCGTCGGAAGCTTTCGTCCGAGAAATCGTCCAAGGCTTCGGTTTCTAAGGTGTATTCCACGTTTTTTCTCGAGGCGGCTTGTTTTACGTACGACATCGATTTTTCCGGATTAGCTTGCGCGTTGGTCGCATTTTCGTCTGCAATTTGATCGTCCCCGAGTTCTCCGCCTTGGACACTCGCGTGCGCGTTGTTTCGGAACAACATGGCCATGGCTTCGTCGATGGGGTCGCGAGACGGGTCGGTAAACCGCGGGTACCCGCTCGTCGCTTGCGCCGGTCTAGACTCGCAGTGATTCCACCAATACGTGTTCGGTAACCTCATTTCGAGAGCAACATCTGGATATTTTTCGCGAATAGCTCTGTTCGCGCTTTGCAACAAGCGCTCCCCGTGTTCCATCAACTTGCCGTGGTAAAACGTGAGAAAAAATTGCCCGTAATCCGTCCTCCACGATCCGTTGTCTTGGAAAAAGTGCGAAACCGGGCCGAAATCGTTCACTTCTCCGGCATCGTGCGGTCCAGACTTGCCCCAATCGCCACAATTTCTCTCGTTGGCGTAATCTTGCAACGCTTTCAACGCGTACTGATCGTTCACTTGGAAACTCCCGACGCCCGGGAACACCCACACGTCCTCCGGAAACGCCGGGTACCTCAACTCGCCGTTCGGCCCCGCACCAATCGTTGCCGTCGTAATCGTCCCATTCTCGAAATACTTATCAAAGGTATCCACAAAACTCGCCATAAACTCCTCGTAACACCTGACGGCCGATCGAAACGTCTTCCCGTCGTTGGTCGGCAACAAGTTCTCGTCCATCTCCGCGAACAAACTTATAACCGCGTTTTCTCTCAAACCAGATTGGTCCATGTAAAACAACTCCGGGTTCCCCTCTACTCCTTTGCCATCCGCGCTCGCTAGTTCTCCGCTCGCGATTTCGTGCACCCACACCGGTAAACTCGCGGTGCACCCGTCTCCATCTTCGCCGCCGCATTCCTTCGCGTGAAACGCAAACTCCACGCTCACTTCCAACTCTCCCACTTTATCCACAATTTCAAACAGCTCTTCGTACGCCGACCAGTCGTACACCCCGGGTTCGCTCTCCACGATGCCCCAAAAAACAGTCACGTGTATCCCGCGAATTCCCGCCACTCTCAAAGCTTCGAATCCAATCTTTAACGCTTTCGGTTTCACCAGAAAATTCGTGACGGCGACCGCGTCCGGCGCCAACCGACAAAAGAGAGGCACGATTTCTTCTTTTCTTCGCCTCGCTTGTTCTCGTCCGCTGGTGGAAGATGTCGCGCCGTTTTCTCTCTCTGCCGCGAGAGAAGCGTTACCATCGGCAGCAGCGGCAGAGCTCGTCGTCGTCTTCTGTATTTCTCGTTGTTCCACGCCTTCCGCGCGCGTTTTGAGGTGTTGGCGTCGTCGTTGTCGTCTCGGGGAAAAATGCTGACTGTTCGCGCTTCTCGACGACGAAAAAATCTGTTTTTGATGCCTCGCGCGACATCTCGCCGAGGCGTTGGTGGTCGCGGATTTGGTGCAATACATCTCCGCGGACGTTTATATCCCGGCGCTACGAATACTTCTCCGCGCGAATCGTTCCTCGCCGGTCTTTTTCTCTCTTCGCGTATCTCGTGCGCGCGCGCGATACAGTTTTTTTTTATCCCGTCTTTTTCCGTTGGGGTAAATAAATTCTTTCGAGCTGCTTTATTCCGGGGTTGTCGTTCGTTGCCCTCGTCCGCTTTTTGCGCCTCTGTGTGGCAAATTCGATGCGCGAGATGAAAAAACCTACCTCTTGCGGTCGAAACGGTCGCCGAACGACACCTCTCCGAGGGATCTCGCAGAGTTCGTGGCGCGCAACGACGGTTTCGAGTCTCTTCGGACCGCAGAAAACGCACAAAAAAAGACAAAAAAAAGAGATGAAAACCCTAAATTTATTTATCGAGAAGATGCATTGGAAAAAGAATCGATTTTCCCCAGAGAGAAGAAAGAAGAAGACAAACAAAACGAACAACATGTCGGGCGGCTCTTCTTCCGCGTACGACGAGGTCGACCTGGAGGACATGGAGTGGAACGAGGAGTTGAAAGCGTACACGTACTCGTGTCCGTGCGGGGATATCTTTCGAATCACTCTGGATGAGTTACACGACGGGGAGGAGATCGCGAGGTGTCCGAGCTGTTCGCTGATTTTGACGGTGGTCTACGACCCGGACGAGCTACCGGCGAGAGAGTGATGAATAAAAGTTTAGGGTGGAGGAGAGAAGGAAATTCGGGGGATACTTTTTGTCGTCTGCGGCGTCGCGTCGAGAGAAAAGGCGTTTATTTTTTGTATGCGCGGCGCGCGTGATGAGAGAGAAGACCCGAGACGAGTTTACTACCACGCGCCGCCGCGTTTTTGTACAGTAGAAAAAAGACATCAATCAACACATTTAAAAGAAAGTTTATAGAGTTTAGTCGCGTAGCAGCCAGTAGCAGAGCAAATTTGTAAAAGAAAGCACTTCGTATAGTATTAGAACGCGTGATGTTGATGATGATGAATAGAAAGCAGCATTTTATTTTACATTTTTAATCGGCTTTGATGTCGACGTCCGTGCTCCGCGCGAAGTATTTGATGGTCGGGAAGCGGCGTCTTCTTCGCGCTTCGGTCTTGTTCCTCTTTTCTTTTTTCTCCATCTTTTCTTCACCGGTGGTTTCTTTCGCTTCCTCGTTCCCGTGAAAACCGTTGCTCTCGCTCTCGCTATTACTACTACTCTCGCTAGTTTCGCTGTCGCTTTCGTCGTCAAACGCGTGAATGTCTCCGTCGTAAAAGTCGTCGTCTTTTTTATTTCTGATCAACGCGGACGAGGAGGATTCAAACTCGACTTGATGAACAAACGCGACGAACGAGCTCAAAACTAAACTCGTCAACATGACAACGTAGACGCTCAAAGCAGACGTACTTTTCTGCGCGTAACATATCGTGCTCGTTTCCGTGCGTATGATAAAATCATTTTTGCCATCGTCGTTGCAATCCAATACTTGCGCGCGAGCGATGGGCGTGGACGGTAAGAAAATGGTGGCAATTTTCGTCCCCGAAGGGGAGACGATCACCGCTCTTTTCGATCCAACGACCAAGGAAGCCTCCGAAGTGTGATGGCGTCGACTTTGTTTCGCAGAGAAGAGACTTCTTTGCGATAGAAACGCCGATGATGAACCACCATCACCGTTCTTATTCGTTCGATTGTGACCATCACCATCGCCGGTCGAAGACACGACAACGTTGTTGTGCGACACGCCGTGGTGTCGATGGTGCGTTCGAAACTTGAACGTCGCCAGCGTCGGAACGAATCGATCCACATCTTTGCTATCGTTTCCGTCCGCACGATTTCCTTCATCTCGAGAAGAAAATAAGTCATATATGCCATCTTTGGGAGGTCCGTTTACGTCAATCTTCCAGCTCGCGCGCGTGTTTACCATCCATCTCCTCGTTCCATCTTTCGCGTAACACGTCAACTCACCGCGGGAGTTTAAAAACACCGCGTCTTTGGTCGCGCGACGGAAAGACCTGTTCCGTTCGCTCTTATCGTCTCTGCGCACGATAATTGGCGTCAATACGTCCACGTCGTCTTTATTTTTGTTCCTCAAGTAAAAATCGCCCGAATTTTGTTTTTGTTTTTGTCGTCTCTTGCTCTGCGCTTGTTGTCTCGGCGTGCTTTTGATGGAGCTTTTTCTCGTCGGTTTACAAATGGACCCTTCGAACACGGTTTGGACGTCTGGCGCGCCCGAGGTGACCGAAGCCCAACACCCGGGAGAAAAATTATCCATCACGACGTCCGCGATGTGCGCGCGATGACCTCGGGCATCTAAATGGTCGATGGCTCCGTCGCCGTTAATATCGGCGTGATATCCCGGATGTTGCAACGCCAGCTGACAAATCAACTCTCCCGTGAACGCGTCGAGAACTTCGACGCCGTCGCGATGGTGCGCGATGATTGCGTTCTTGATGTTGTTATTCGTAGACGACATCATGTGCTGGTGATGATATCGCCGGTTGTGATAATCTAACTGTTCGCGCTCGTCGTCCCGGTGGTGTACCGCGCTCTTGCCGAGGTTCAAATAAGAAAAGCCTCGGGAAAGTAAACTGGAGAAATCGTTCGTTTTATCCGCCACTGCGAAATTCGGGTCGCGAGATGCGGCTTTTAAATTAGTCGTCGCGGCAGATGCCGCGATGAGTGGACCTGACTCCCGTCTACCGCGCGTTCTCTTTCCCGTCGAACGACCGCCGAACGAAGAGGACGTTTGTTTTTGACTCTTGCTAAACGGCGCCGAGCGCATCCGCGTATCCTCTGCGTCTCTCCACGCGTGCGGGAGCGCCTCAGCTAAGGCAGATTCTCTGTACGATCTACAAATTCCATCCGTTTTCGATTTATGCTCTTCGACTTTCGTCAAGTGCGAATCCAATCGAACTTCGTGAGCCGGCGTGGTGGTTCGTAAAAGTTCCACCGGATCCGCTACGAAATCAGAGGCTACGCGACGCCAGACGAATTCCCCACTATTCGCGTTGAATGCGAGGTATACGAAAGCCCCGTTTTGGGAGGCAAACGCACTGTCGTCATTTTCAACGGCATCTTCAACGCCGCCTTCCTCTTTGAATTCGATCCTTTCGTCTCTTCTCCCGCCTCGGTGCATCGAAAGCATCGCGTCGTCGTCCAATTCTCGCTCGTACGCTTCCATGCCTCGCTCGTAATCTTCACCACCTTCTTCGCTTTGATGAAAAAAGTTCTCGTGCTCAACGCGCCCACCGACGACGACTAACCCATCTTCATCCTCTCCTCTCGCCGAAACGACCGTCACGGCAATCTCGTCCACTTTTATCGAGCCTTCTTTCCCTCCTAAATGAAGGTGAACGGGAGGAATCTTCCCGCTAAACAACGCGTCCCTCGCCGACCGCTCCCACTTCTTCTTCGCGTTGTGATCGAACGCCATCACTCGCAACTCTTCCGTCACCACCACAAATATCGCCTTCCGCTTAATCACGATCCGTTTCCCTCCTTTACTACTCTCGTCGCTATTCGTCCCGCTACTCTTCCTATTCTCCTCTTCTTCGTCCTCCTCCTCCCGCCGCCGCTTCGACGTCGTCGTCGTCGTCCTCGTCGCTCGTCTCGCCGCCGGTCTCCCAGCCGCCATCGCGATGACGCTTTTCCCGCGCTCGTCTCTCGTTCTCCTTTTCTTCATCTTCGACGACGACGACGACGAGTCGTCTCCGTGCACGTCGACCATTTTCAGCAGTCTCAAGTTCTTCGTCCCGCCGTTCTCCTCCTCTTTTGCCTCTTTTTGCTTCTTCTTCTTCTTCTTCATCTTCTCCCCAGTTGTCGCTTTTTTCGTCGTCGTCGTCTCCAAACGACTACTCCGAGAGCTCCCGTCGTAAATCCCAACCTTCCCTCCAAAATGCGCGATGAGCGTTTCTTGCGACCCGTCGCCGTTCAGGTCGAAGAAGACGATCGGAGGAGTCAAACGTCGTCTGTGTCTCTCTTCATCGTCGGCGCTTCGGGAGTTGGAAATCTCCCACCGCAAAACGAAGGAAACGCCTCTCGAGGCTGGCGTCTCTTCGACGACGCGGAGCAGCGCGAAGAGGAAGAGGAACAGGACGAAGAGGTCTCTCTTGCGAGAGCCTCCTCTTCCTTTCACCACCACCATGCGTCGTCGTCGTCGATTTTATCGCGCGCGCTTTTGTTCGTTAAAAGAGGAAAAACATGAACACGAATCTAAAACCCTAAACAAGAGTGCAATTTGGATCTCGAACGCGCGCGCGCGTTTCCCTCTTCTCGCGATATATATATACGCTAGAGCTTCATTTAAAGAGCAGCAGCGCGCTTTTGATTTTCAAACCAAAATCGCCGCCACCACAAAAAGAGAGAGAGAGAGAGAGAGAGAGAGAGACGCAACAAAACGATTCTTCTCGTCAGAAGAAAGAGACGCACATGTTGGAAGAAGAAGAAGAACGAACGACGAGGGGAAGACGGTCTTCGTCGACTCGGAGGAGCCAATCGAAGAGTCCGATTCCCGACGAAGAAGAAGACGAGCGTAAAACGACTCCAAACGATAAGAAAAGAGAGAGCGCGGAAGAAGAAGAAGAAGAGAACAACAACAACAAGAAAGCGAAGAAAACAACCACCACTGGCGGCGAAGACGACGAAGAACACGAAGAAGAAGACGAAGAAGAGGATCCGTTACTCACCGCGAGAGGAGGAGGAAACGGACGACGACGCGCGAAAGTAGATTACGCGGCCGTCGCCGCGGCGGCGACTGGAGGCGGCGGCGGCGGAGGCGGTGGTGGTGTTAGTGGTTTCGTGATGAAGAAGAGACCGACGTTGGAGGCTTCTGACGCTTCCAATAAAGAGGAGGAGGAGGCGCCGGCGGCGACGACGAAGAGAAACGATAACGACGACGAAGCGCCTCCTCCTTCTTCTTCTTCCGCCGGGGCAGAAGGAAGACAGACGGCGAATGTACCGCCGCCACCTTCAGCTGCTGCTTCTGGCGGTATCGGGGGTGTTCCAGACCAAGCGTCGGTGAACGCGATGGTGGCGCAGGCGCAGGCGAAAGCGGCGGAGTTGGCGGCGATGGCGATGCGCACCGGAGCGGGCGGTGGAGGAGACGCAGGGGGTGGTGGTGCAGCAGCTGCATCGGCAGCAGGAGTAGGAGGGTCTGCGGCTGGAGCGAACGTGGCGCCTTTGAAGGTGGAATTTCGTAAATTCGACGCGTCTCAGCAAACGTTCGTGCCTCCGGGCGAAGCACAAAACGCGTCTTCCAATCGGTTCGGGACCGGGCCTTCCGATAACATTTACGAAGAAACTCGAACGGTGAAGTTAGACTGCCCGCAATCGTTAGTTGGTAAAGTCATTGGTAAAGGTGGGGAAACTATAAAAGGGTTAGCGTCGCAGACGGGCGCGAAAGTTGTCATCGACCAAATGTCCATGGCGGATGGAGAACCGAGGAAAATTGTCATCACCGGGACAAAGTCGCAAATTGAAAAAGTATCGAAAATGTGCGAGGATATCATGAATGGACCGCACGGGACAGTCTCTGCGGTCCAAGCCGCTCAACCTGGAGCGATTGTAGTAAACGTCGAGTGTCCAAAAGAGTGCGTCGGTAGAGTTATCGGTCGAGGCGGAGAAACGATTAAAGGCATTCAGTTAGCCACCGGCGCTCGAGCGCAAATCGACCAGACGTGTACGCCGTGTTTGGTGATTATTTCTGGCGATCCGCAATACGTAAACGTGTGTCAACAAGTCGTCGTGGAAATAATCAATGGAGGCTCCGTGGCTCAATTCAACGAACTCGCTCGACAACAAATGATGGGTGGTGGAATGATGATGATGGGCGGCGGGTTAGGAGGAGGCCAGTCGCAGCAGCAGCAACAATTGTACCAGCAACAACAATACGCCATGCAACAAGCGATGATTGCGCAGCAACAACAGTACTATCAACAACAACAACAGCAACAACAACAGGCGCAACCGATTCCTTTGCGAAAAATTGGAGACTGGCAAGAGTTGGACGACGGTTCCGGGCGGATATATTATTATTCCGCGGCGACGGGAACATCCACCTGGGAGAAACCGGACGGATTCTAATAAAGCACGCAGAGCGGCGTCTTCGTCATCGAACAACATACGAGAAAGAGAGAGAGAAAACTTTTAGGTAAAAGTACACATATAATACAAATACTATACATTACAAATAGTCGGGTTGCTTTTATCATCATCATCATCATCCATCGTCGCGCTACTTACCTACTCGTCCAAACTAACGAACACCTCCACCCGTTTCGGAAGCGTCTCTTTCGTGCACGCCGCGTCTCCCGCCTCGCACTCCATCGGCGCCGGCGTCGACAAGTCCACCACCCCCCTATGCGTCGTCAACACTAACCCTAACGCGTACGCAAACACCGTCGCAAACAGCAACGCTCTGCTCGCCATCGACGGCGTCTCTCGCGTCTCTTCCTCCTTCGCTTTCGCGTATTTACCCAGAATGTCTTTCGTTTCTTCTCTCCTCTCTCTCTTCTCCTCTCTCGTCGTCGACGTCGTCTTCAAAGCCGAGGGTGGGTTGTACAAGGCGTCGATCTTCGCCTGGTTCTCTCGAACCACCTTCTTCTCCTCCAACTCCATGCCTCTCTTCCACACGTAAATCTTCTTTTCTTCTTCTTCTTCTTCTTCTTCTGGTGGTCGTCGTCGTCCGATCTCTTCGATCGTTTCCTCCGGCTCGAACGCGACGTCGTTCAGATCCGGGAAAAAGTTTGGTATCGCGTATCGAATCACCTCTTCTCCTTTCACCGTTATTTTTACCATTCTGTTTTTCTTCTTCTTCTTCTTTCCATCGTCGTCGCTCGAAGACGGCTTCTCTTCTTCTCCGCTCGTCGTCGCCCCAACCGAAGAAGAAGCTTCTTTCGAGCGGAGAAACCCACCTCTTCTTCTTCTTCTTCTTCTTCCTCTTCTCCTCTCCGCGCTCGCCGAGGAGGCGAAACAGAAGAGCGGCGGCTTCCGGAGAGTAGAAACGAGAGGCGAGTTCATATCTCTCTCTTCTTCTTTTTTTTCTGCGGAGTTTTCCCCAAACAAACGCGTTGTTTTGGAGGAGGGGAGTGAAACGGTGAACGAGCAGCGCGCTCACTTGAAGAGGTATAGAGAAAACACCACGCGCGCATGCTCCTCTCTCCTTCTTCTTTTTCTCCTTTTATATCGCGCGTGCCAGCGGAAGAAGCCGCGACGAGAAGAAGAAGAAGAACCAAAGAAGCGAGTTTGGGAATTGGAAAAACAGTTACTCGTGCTCATCACGCTGCTGGAAAAGAAGTTTACGTGCACATCGATTGCGATAACGTCCGGCCGAGGTTTAACGGTTGTAGTAATAATAATAACAATACGGAGAATAACGACGCGACGCGGTTCATCTCGGCGTTTTATCGGTGCGCGAGCGCGTACGGCGACGTGGTTTCGGTGACGTGCTATGGAAACTCGAGCACGTTTCGGGAAGAAGAAGAAGGAAGAGGAGAGAGAGAAGAAGAAGAAGAAACGTCTTTGAAAAAGTACCGCCAGAGTTTAGGAGAAGCCTTAGAACGAGTTCGCATTGAAGGGACAGACGTGAGAGTCGTTCGAACGCTCTCGCGGAGAAAACAAAGCGCGGATGTGCGATGCGTTTCGGACGTGGTGAACGCGATGCGCGGCGGCTTCGACGACGACGAGGATGATGAAAATACGCCTCGTAAAATCGCGTTTATCGCGTCGAAAGATGCCGGATTGTTGAAAGAAGCGGCGTCGGCGTACGTGAGGAAGATGGGAAAGTTGATAATTTGCGGTGATTTTATAAACGTGGGGATGAGAGAGATTGATGTTCACCCGATCGAGGCGGCTTATCGCGAGTTGGTAGAGGAGAAGATTGGAGCGAGCGGCGGCGGCCAGAGAATAAAAGGCAGACCGGCTTCGGAGGCGCTCGCGATACGCTCGCGACTGGTAGCTTGGAAAGACCCTGAGAGCGTGTTTTTCTACGCGAGCGACGATGGAGATAACGGTAACGGAAAGAAAAAGAACCCGATGCGAAAACGGCGGCGGAGAGAGGACCCGTACTTATTCATGATTCCCGGGCCTTCGTCGAGCGAGGCGTGCAAAAACGACTGCGTGCGAGGACTCCCCGCTTCCATACAACCCGACATGCGCGACATCATCGCACGGTACCGAAAACGAGAAGAAAAAACCAATCAAATAAACGTAAAAGACGACGATAACGAAGAAGAAAAGATGCAACACCTCGCCTTCCTCTACAAACTCCTCAAACGAGAGGCGAAGAAAAACCTCCGCGTCCGCTCCAACCCGTGTTTCGCTCACGCCTCCGAAGTGCTCGTCTATTTCGACGCCGGTCCAAAATTAGGCGCAGTTTTCGCCAAATGGCTCGAAAATGGCGATTTGGAGATGTTGTGTCGATGATTTGATGATCAGGTGATGATGATGATGATGATGATGATGATGATGTGAGATGCGTGCGTAGTGTATTTTTTAAGTTATAGAAGAGATAGAAAAACGTCATTTTAAAGGCAATTGCGTATCAAAAGAATGTTTGCAACTCTGTCGTCGCACCAATCTCTCCTCCTGGCGCACCGGCGCGCGTCTTCCTCTTCTTCTTCTTCTTCTTCTTCTTCTTCTTCGCAGCGGCGGCAAAAGCGCATCGTCGTCGTCAAAGCAGCTGCTGATAACGACGACGACTCCGACGATGAAGATTCGATTTCCGCCATCGAACAGCGCTTGAAAAACTCCAAAAACAAAGTCAAACTCACACCTCAGGAGAAGAAAGAGCGAGACTCGGGATTCCCGAAAGCGGACCCGTCTCGAGTCGGGCGACCGGCGACGCTGTTCGACGATTTAGGCATGAAGCGATCGTACCCGTCGCCAGGGGCGAACGGAATGCTGAGCATGTGGGAGGGAGATCCGGAAGGTTGGGAGAAGATGGAACCTTTGAAAAAGCTGTGGGTGGTGTGGAGCGGCGAGAAAGGGTGGATGTACTGGATGAACCAAGGGAGCTTGTATGGCGCGGCGTTTATCGCGTTTTGCTGGGTGTGCTTTAGATTTGTGGGGCCGATTTTGGGTTTGTACGAGTTGAAGTAAAAAATGTTCGTTCGTTCGTTGTTGTTGTTATAGGCGAGAGAAGCGCGCTCTCTCGCTCGTCGCGCGGCTTTACGTGTTCATATGTTATGTATTGATTAAAAATACACACACGTCATCATTATCGTACTACGCTTCGAAAGGCAGAACGCTATTTGTCGGTTTCTTCTTCTTCTCCGTCGTCGTCTTTGTCTTCGTCGCTGCTGCTACTGCTAGTATCATCGCTATCGTCGCTACTATCTTTTTCTTCGTCTTCCTCCAAGCTTCGCAAACACTTTTCTTCTCGTTTACACAAATCTTTAAACTCTTTCGTCAACTTCAAGTACTCTTTCCTCTTCTCGATATGATCGCGCTGATCTTCCGCGAGCAGCTCTTCCGCGCGTTTTTCGTTATTTTTTCTCCTCTCCGCGTTGTCGGCGGTTTTCGACACGGCCGAGGAGATGTCTCGCAACGAGTCTCGCAAGCTTTGCTTTCCGATTTTCGTGTCCAATAAATGGAGCTGTTCTTTGACTGAGGTCAAGAGACTGATTTCCTTCGCCGCGTGTTCGTTTCGTTTAGCCAGAGAGTTGTACAAAGCAAACTGTCTCTTCGTTTCGCGAAGCTTTTGCGTGACGGCGTTTTTGAGCTCTCGAAATCTCGTTTCGTATTGCGCGAGCTCAGCCGAATGCGGAACGTCGTCTAACCGTCTCGAAAGGATGGCGTTTTTCTTGCTCCGTTTCGCGAGTTCGTTGACGCGCTTGTCGCGTTTTTCTTGTTCTTTCTCGTATTGCGAGGAGGTTGCCGCGATTTTAGCGAGTTCGCCCGACTGCGCGCGCTCTTCGTCGATGGATATCACCTTCGCTTTTAAACTTTTTAATTCTTTCTTGCACGTCTTGCGAAACGACGCCTCTTCCTTCTTCAAAGCGGCTCTGCGTTTGGCCATGTTCGCCAACGCATCCACGAGTTTCTTTTGCGCTGGATCCACGACGCTGTTTTCGAGTTCTATTTTTTTGGAAATTACGGTCTCGTTCTCTTTCTTTGCGTTTTCGTACGCGTCCTTCGCCTGCTTCGTATTTAATTCTGCCTCGTCCATCTCCTCTCGCTTCGAGTCCAATTTGCGCTTCTCCATCTCCAACCGTCTCGCGACGGCGCGCGTGGCGCGTTCTATGCGCAGAATTCTCCCAGCCGCGCCTGATAATCCAGCGAAAGACGACGATGATCCCGACTCACCATCGAAGTCGTCGCCGAACGCGTGCATAGCTTTCACGATCTCGTCGCCTTTCATTTTCATTAACAACTCGGCGACGGAATTCGAGGACACGTTGCTCGCGTTTTCATCGTTTTCATCGTTCTTCACCAAATATTCCGACAGCATTCGTTTCAACCTCGCCTCTTCGCGTTGCGCGAGTTCCTCGTCCGTTAACCCGAGCATCTCGTCCGCTTCACCTCCTTCTACCATCGAGGAAGATGTTCCTTCGTCACCTCCGTCTTTCTCCGTCTTTTCGCTTCTACTTCTCGCCGCCGCTTCTGCGGCGGCGCGCGTCGCCAACGCCGACGACCCGCCCGCTCGAGTACCGTACAGTCTACTCCTCCCACTCACGCGATGACCAAACTCCATGAGACACCCGTTCGTCATTTTCTCCTCCCCTTCTCGCTCTAAATCTCTGTTCAAATTTGATTCCGCGGCTCTGCGCAGCGTCCTCGTCGTAACGCTATTCCGTTGTAACTGTATCGAGCGAAACGGATCCCGCGTCCGCGTCGTCGTCGTCGACGCAGACGCAGACCTCGAGCACAAACCGCTCGCTCCAAAACCATCGCTACTCCTCCTCGCGGCGTTCCAACGGTTTCTTCTTCTCCCATTCCTTCTCTTTTCGTCTTCTTCTTCTTCGTTTTCTTCCATACTTTCTCTCGTCGCTCTCATCGCTCGCTTCGTCAGCCACTGCACCACCGGGAACACGTGCTCCGAATCCAAACCGACGATTTGGTGCGCTCTCAGCGGCAGCGGGCACCCGACCTCCCTTAAACTTCGCTCGATATCTTCCGCCAGTTTCAGTTTTTCTCCCACGTTGAGCTTTCTATTCTGTTTCTTCTTCTTCGTCGTCGAAACGTCCTCCTTTCTCTCCGCGTCCACGCCACACCTTTGCAACAGGAAAACGCATCCGAACAACAGACGCTCGAAACTATCTCTGCCGCTGGTTTCATCCTTTTCGTCGAAATCGTTTTCTCGTCGTTGAAAAAAGTGCGACGACAGAGAGAAGAGCGCAAAGATGTCCTCCAGCGTCCGCTCCTCTTTTCCGACGTCGCTCTCGTTGTTGTCGTCGACGATAGAAGTCATATGATATGCCTTTTTTCTCTGTCGCATTTGCGTCATTTTTTTCCCTAAAATCATCATGAGCGGAACGACATCGACGATAACGCTCAACGAAACCTCGGCGAGAAAAGTCTTCTCGCACGCGCTCTCGCACCCGCACGCGGACGTTTCCGGCGCTCTCTTATGCTCTTCTTCTTCGAATAGCAACAACAACGACAACAACAATAATAAATTAGAAATAGTAGACGCGATGCCGTTGTTCCATTGCGAATCGATCGACTGCGCGGCGATGAATGAAATCGCGCTGACGCAAGTTCAAAAGTACGCGAAAACGAGAGAGATGCGGATTTGCGGGGTGTATTTTGCAAGCGGGAATTTTAATAACAACAACGAGAACAACAACAACGGTAGTGGTGGTGGTGGTAATGATCTTCTTCCAAATCGCGCGAAAGGATTGGCCGATGCGATTGGAAAAGCGAATGCTTCGGAAGGAGGAGGAGGCGACGACGAGCAAGACGTCCAATGTTTACTCCTGGACGCCGGGAAGCTGAAACCATTCCTCGATGCCATCATCGATTATTCTAAAAACGTCGAGTTCGTCGCGGCACCGTTCAGAGTGTTTAACCACGGTAGTAACTATAATAGCAATAATGGTGGTGGGGAATTGAAGGAACGCGCGAACGCGTTCGTTCGGTGCTCGAACGCGTTCGTTCTTCCCTCTTCTTCGGAACGACGACGAACGGTGTACGACTTTGACGACCACTTCGACGATATCGGGAAAGACTGGAGGAACGACAAAAAGGAATGAGATAGGTACTCTTAATTAGCTTGGAATTAAACTACTGCACTGATAAATGTTTAGATCTAATATTCACAAATGTTATTATTATATATACGCGCGCTTTCGCGTCTCTTCTCTCTCTTTCGTGTCTCGTTTGGGGAAAAATCATCCGATTTTTAGAGAGAGGGATCACCCAAAACCGCGCTCTTCGTATCCGCGAAGAAGAAGAAGAAGACGCGCAAACGCTCTCTCTCTCTCTCTCTAATGACCTCCACCTTCCTGTTGCGCCTTAAAATGCCTATACTCCGTCGGCCACACCGTCACGTACGCCGTGGCAAACACCGCACCCATCGCGTGGTACACCGGGAGGATCGACCCGGTTTTGATGTACTTTTCCCGGTACTCGGAGAGGAAAAGCTTGGCGTTTTCTTTGACGGCGTCTTTGGTGATTGTTTTTTTGAGGAAATCGGGCACCTCTTTCACTTTTAAGGAGCCGAGCTGACGGAAGAAATTGGAGGCGGTGGTGTACGCCATTTTAATATCGGTGGTGTCTCTCGCGTCGAGCAGACGTCTGCGGAAAGTGAGGTTTTGGAGCGATGATGATGGGGAAAAGAGAACTTTGTGCGTTTGAGACGCGCGCGAACGGCTTCGGGTAGCGCGGCTATATTAAAGTAGTATTTTCCTATTACTCTCTCTCTTACGATTTTAAAAAGCACGCGCGCGCACATCATCACTTTTCTTTCTTCGTTTCCGCATTCTTCTTCTTCTTCTTCTCCTCCTCCTCCGCTTTCTTTCTCTTCCAACTCTCCGGCCGGACGAGAACGGTGAGCGCGATCAAGACGACGGACAAGACGTGAATGCACCAATACATTCCATTCCACGCGCGCATGCTAGCCTCAAACTCGACCAATTGAAATACCGGGGTTAAGTAGAGCAAACCAACGTGCGTCATCGCTAAGCTAAACAGTTTCCAATATTTGACGAATCGTTCGGACATGTAGTCGCGTTGCCATTTGTACGTTTTGCGCGCGCAGTAAATGATCAACGCGGTCGAAGAGAAGAACATCCAGTACCCGGCGCTGAGGCCGTGCCAGATGCCGGAAACTAATTGCGTCAGAAGAAGTTCGACTAATCCAGGCTTTCGGTTTTTATTACCGCTCGTTCGCACTCGGAATCGGTGGACGCGATCGTAGCAGTAATGTCGGAGCCAAATCCCGGTGCGAATGTTCCAGTGCGAAGGAATTTCCGCAAACGTTTTTGCAAAATCCACACCGAACGGATGCACGTTCGTCATCGCGTTCCACTCCTCCGGTCCTTCTCTGCCTGTGATGGACTTCTCCGCGTTAATTCCGTTATACGCCAATCCGCACGCAGCCGCGGACGCGTCCGCAAACATCCACACGAAATAGTACTTATACTTCCCCGCCGCGCCCGCCACGTAAGCCGTCTTCAACTTTTCCCACAACGACATCATTTCCCACTCGTTACCGTTTGCAAACACATCTGGTAAACTCACGAGACCGGCCAAATACAAGTGCAAAGCCAAACACATCATCGCGCCTATAAATCTTTGCACCGTCAACACCATCCAAGTTCTCGGCCATCTCGCGTTGTGCGTCAACTTATTCCTCGGCGAATTCGGATCAAAGATACCTTCCTCGTGCAGCCACATCCTAAACGTTTTAAACTCCAACGTCGGTCCGGAAACTAACGTGCACGGAAACATGCACCACGCCAAATACTCCAAAGTCTTCGGCGCTTCCGATAACTCGTGCTTCTTCATAAAAGGCGACTTCTCCGCGTCTTCCAACCGGTAATCCTCGAAGTTCATCGCGCAACTCGTCAGCTTCAAACTCAAAACCATCAGCAAACCAGTGATGTCGATGTTCCCTCGCTTCCACTCGCCCCCACTGTCCGCGCTGTAATGTATGTACACGAGGTACCCGAACGACCAGAGAAACGTCGCGAACCCGACGCTTTTCCTCCTCTGTTTGGAAGCTTCGTCACCTTTCGCGCCACCGCCACCAACTCCAACTCCAACTCCTCCTCGACCGCTGGTCGCTTTGAGCAAAAGTAAACTCGGCAAAGCCATGTAAAACGCGTGCGACGTCGTCTTCCCGAACGTCATCAGCGAAATCATCGTCCCGAACGTCAGCGCCATCGCGCCGCGCAACGACGAAGACACATCGTTGTACGCAAAGTTCTTTTTCGAAACGACGCGAAACGTCGCGGCGAGGGGCAAGCCGAGGAACAAAGCGACGGTGAAGAGAATCGTTCCGTTCGGTAACCCGGTCGAGGAGGAAATCTGGCGCAAGATGGACAGGCGGAGCTTGACGATTTGGTCCGCGTGCGCCCGGAAGGACCGGACGAAGGGGTTGTCGACGAAGAGAGTCGTCGTCATCTCTTCTTTCCTCTCTGTTGTGTTCGCTTCTCTCTCTCTGGGGAAAAGTCAATAAGATACGTTTTTTATCCATTTCAGAGCGACACAAAAAGCGCGCGCGCACATCTATAAAACACACGCACACGTAAAGGGAGATATATATCATTGATTCGAACGCGATGACGATGACCACGCAAACGACGACAACCTCCGCGCGAACTTTGAGCGCTTCCTTTTCTTCTTCTTCTTCTTCTCGGGAAAACGCGTTCCAAAATCGAAGAGCTTCTTCCTCTCCGTCCAAGAAGCGATGCATCGCGCGCGCGGAAAAAGACAAGTTCGCGAGAGACACCATCGATTTGTCCAAACGGAAAATCGGTCCGGGGACCGCGCCTCCGGTGAAAGTGACGTTTTTAGGCGCCAATAATTCCTCGGTGACCGTGGATTGTCCGACGGATCAGTACATTTTAGACGCCGCTTTAGATGCCGGTTTGGAGCTTCCGTTTACCTGTCGAGGCGGAATATGCGGGTGCGTATTCTTCTTCGTATACCTTTCTCTTTGTGTCTTTGTTTCTCTCTCTCTCTCTTTCTGCGATCGTTCAGACGCTGACGCAACGAAAATACAACTCTCTTTTCTTCCACACAATAATAAACAGCGCGTGCGTGGCGAAGTGCGTCTCGGGCGATACCGACCAATCGGATATCACCGACCTCGAGTTCACCTTGGACGAAGACGAACAAAAAGAAGGTTTGACGCTGTTGTGCATGGCGTATCCAGTCGGCGACGTCGTGATTGAAACGCAGAGCGATTGGGGCATGCGAGTCGGCGAGTGGAAAGGCGCGACTGGTGAGATTTTAGGGCGAGAACCGACGAAGTTGATGGACGACGATCCGAATAGGATTGGTTTGTAAAACACGAGATATGCATCATGTACTTCAAATCTTATCTTAAAGTTGTCTGGGAGGAAGTTGTCTGAGCCGAGCTTTCTCTTCTTTTTGCCCTCCTCCTCCTCCTCCTCCTCGTCCTCGTCGTCGCGACGTCTTTTCCTCGTTCTCCTCCGGACATCGCTCTCGAGGAGTATTCCGTAATCGCGTATATTTTCTCTCTTTTCCCTCTTTTTTTGTTTGTACTCGTATGTATGGGGAAAGAATACGCCACAAAAATGAAACGAAGAGAATGTCCTCTTCCTCGTTGTCTTTTGAAACTTTAATTACATACCGCGCGAGTGTCGTTGGCATTTTTGCTTTCTTTTTTCACCCATCACACGTCAAACAGTCAAACTCGATTTTTGGACTTTAAAAATAATCTTCACACGCACATCCAAGAAAAAGATTTACGCGCGCAAGCGTGATAATAATAATAACAGCAATCAATAATAATGGGGAGGAAGAAGAAACTCTCCGGCGCGCAGAGAAAGAAGAAGAAAATGGAGGAACAGTTGGCGATGGATGAAGCTCTGGCGGAGTTCAGTCTTTTAATATTCGGACAGATGACGGAATTGTGGACTGGGTTGGTAACGCATCACAAAGACATTTTCGTATCGCATGTGCTTCCGAAATTGACCAGGACAGATCGGTTCTTGTTTTCGAGGGCGACTGCAGAGAGTCGGGCTTTGCTCGAGTACGCCGGGGTGAACGTATCGGAATTATTCTTGTATGTTCACGAATGCACATCTATTTCGACGTTGGATATGGCTTGGAATAAAATGATCTCGGCAGAGAAATGTGAAGACGGCAAGAGACGTGGTATTGATCAAGCTTGGTTTTGTGGTGAAGTTGCCACGACGAATAAACTGGACTTTCTTAAGTGGGCGAGAGAGGTGAAACATTGCGAGTGGGATGAAAGGACGATTAATGAGGCAACGCATGAAGGTAATCTCGAGATATTGAAGTATTGCTTTGCGAATGAGTGTCCGCGTTATGAGTCTGAGGATGTGGTTGAGCTGACGTTATGGTTTAGAGCCACTACTAAAGGACATCTCGACTGCCTTCGATTTCTTTTCGACGAGATGGAACCTTCGCGAGAAATGGAAGGGTATTTGGCAGCAGAAGCGGCTGGATGTGGCCATCTCGACATCTTGAAATATTTTGTTGGCGAGAGACATGTATCTGGGCTTAAAGCATATCTAAGCTTGATTACGTGCGCTGCAAAAAGCGGTCACGTTCATTGCCTCGATTACTTACTTGAAGACCCCCCGGGAGCGCTTCTGAACTCCCCCGGCGCTTGGACGCCCTTGGCTGGCGCTCGATACAAAAAGCAAACGGAAAGCACACGCTACTTGCGAGAGAAAGGGTTTCCAGAACCGACAAACAGGCAGTACGCTTTCTTTACCCAGCTCAGGTGCCACAACCTAGGTGAGAATATGAATACGAATGAAGGATGAAAAAACACCACTGCGTGGTGCTGAAACGCGTTTATATTTCGAGCGCTTGGAACCGACAAGATGAGAAGAGTACGCTGCGCGGGGCGATCTATGTCGATGAGATCACGCGGCATCATAGAACACAGATACATTGTAATTATAAAGAGTTACTGAGAAAGAGAGACACCTCTTTTCGCACCATCGCGCGCGCCGTCGCCGCCCGCTTGGAAGGAGAGGAAAATTTTGCCACAACAACTCGAATTCGAATCGAAAATCCGTCCAATCGCCCTCAAAAATAATATAATACGAGAGACAGAGAGTTGCACGCGCAACGACGACGAGACACCAAAATGTGGCCTCGCGGAGGAGGAAATCTCTACGCCAGCAGCGGTGGTAATAGACCCAACGGCAACGGTAACAACCACGCGCCTTATTCTCCCTTTGATACCGTGGACGATAAATCCTACGCCGCGAAATTGTACAACAGGAAGAACAAGAACAGAAACGCCAAAGCGCTGTTTTTGCAAAATAACGCGACCGCAAACGTGGGGAAAATAATCGGAGGGATGTTGCTTTTGTTGACCGCGCTGAGAGTGTTTTGGTCTCGCGTCGCGGACGAGCACGTGAACATGTACGATCGAGATGGGAATTTGAGAAGAGTTTCTTCGTTAGAAGGTGATGGGAACAACAACAACAACAACAAAAACAACAACAACAACAACAACGAGATGTACGATTTAGTAGGAGACGGCGACGCGCAGACAACGACGACGACGACGACGACAGGAAGTAGCACTAGTTATAATAGTAATAGCGGAAGAAAGACGACGAAAGAATCGTTCTGGTCGCGAGCGACGAACAACGCTCCGAGAACGTCGAAGATATCTTCACAAAAAGTAGCGGCGAATTTAGTCGTCGATCACCTCGGTCGCGCGTTGGCGCCGATGATATCGAAATACGTGGACGTGGACGAAGACGGCGTCGTGGACGCGAACGAGTTGGAGAGATTCGCGGAGAGAGTGGGCGGATACGAAAACGTCGGGAAAGGGTTCACGAGCGCGGTTTTAGCGGCGTTGACGACGACGTGGGGGGACGCGGAGAATGGCGGGCAACATAACCGACCCATCGAGAAGACGCCGTGCGCGTTGGAGTTCAATCGAGCGTTGAGTACCGGGGCGGAGTTAGAGGTGACTTCAGACGTGCAGTTCAAAGGCGTGAAACCGTTTTGCGTCGAGGCGTGGGTGAAACCGAGCGACGCGGAAACCACCCGGAATGGGTTTCAAGGGTACGGCGGCGCGATCTTTGCGAAGAAAATGAGCGACGAGTTACACCCAGACGACGACGAAACTGACGTGTTGTTGATGGAAGAAGATCAGAAAAAAGGAGGGAAGAACGTCGGACGAGGCCAGTTTACGTTTGCGTTGGACGACGCCGGAGGATTAACGTTTATGAGAGAAACTGGTTTGACGACGGCGTTGCGATCGAAAAGACACTTGAAACCGAACTCATACACGCACGTTGCCGCCTCGTACGGGTTTGGCGACGCCTCCATATTCATAAACGGCACGTTAGACGCGACGAGGAAAGAAGGCGCGATTTTACGCGGCGACGACGTCACGCCGCTCACGATTGGAATGTTGTTGGATAGAAAAGGCCGCTCGAGGCTAGGCTTCACCGGAACCATCCAAGAGGTCCGCCTGTGGAACCGACCGTGCGATAAAGAGTCCATGAAACGATACTACGAGCGTCGCCTCGTCGGATGGGAACCTGGACTCACCGCCTACTGGCCCATGAACGATTGTTTCGGTAAAATATTAGCGGAAAAGCGAGGGGAGTACCGAGGTCGCGTCACCGGCAGAGCCGCGTGGAGAAGAAACGGACACCATCTGATGACCGACGACGACATCGAGCTGTGCAAACACCTCGCCAAAGGCGTCATCGACGAAAGTTTAGCTTAAAAGAAGATATAGAAATCGTTTGCTCATTCTTAAAATGCTATAGATTATATGGATCAAACAAAACGCGAATCACCTACCGAAGAAAGCGCATATTCTGACGACATTTTCAACCAAAGAAAACCGCCTCTTCTTTTTAAGCGTGTCCGTTGTGCGAGGACGGTTTCAGACACACGTTTACTGATATTGACTGGGAAATGACATTAAAATTATATGGCACGGTGCGGTACCATACCTATGTACACTTTTTTTTTAGAGCACTCTTGGCACGCAGGTTTGGGGTGGACCAGAGGTTTCTGTCATGCACGTATACGCGGCATTAAAGGCCGCCGCTCCTTGGAACATTTCCACGGTGTTTGAGCTAGGCGGAAGGGCCCAAGAAGAGAGATAGCCGCTGTACTTGGACGCGTGGGCAAACATGTAAGCCGCATCTTGAATGTTGGCCACATTCCATGCGCTGAGATCGCTGTTGAAG
>Ga0255763_1000240_pt1 | contig 59732 bp, 36 predicted proteins | sample 041ome_2_FD_179963 | JGI IMG/M metagenome (GOLD analysis project Ga0255763, IMG submission 179963) | Coastal salt marsh microbial communities from the Groves Creek Marsh, Skidaway Island, Georgia - 041406US metaG (version 2) | ecosystem: Environmental > Aquatic > Marine > Intertidal zone > Salt...
GGCTGACAGTTGTTAACAAATCGCTAACGAATTTTGCCTCGATCCGGCGCGAACTTGGATCAGTCAGCGTCGACATATATAAGTCAACACGCTTACGTGCCTCGGCACCGCGTCTTATCTCAATCTCGACCGACCCGGTGCCTTCGAAGACGCGCGCAGCGAAGACGTCGTCGAGCTCAGTCACCAACTTCTTCACGTACTCTCCAGTGAGCTTACCATCCACGCCGCAACCGCCGTCGGCATCGTCATCGCTGACCAGCCTCACGCGCGGAATATACCACGTCAGCACCAACGGCGCGTACGCGCAGTCTCCCGGTTCGTCCATAGCGTCACCAACGCAAGGCCAACAGAACAACTTTATCCAGCAACGAACCGCCGTGCGCGCCTCGCGATTGCGCGTGCCGTGCCCATAGTGCAGCTGCGTTTTATGCGTAGTCACGAGATTCATGCCGTGACGCTCGCGGCGACGCGCGGCGACGCGTGCCGACGTGTGAAGTTGCTCAACATCATTTGAGGCGCGCTGGCGACGTGGCGCGCTGGCGACGTTTGGATAAAATGTAAGACGCATCCATGACTGCGGCGACGACACACGCGATGCGCTGCTGCATTTATTTCGTAGAGTTACATTTTGCATCGAACCAGGTGCGCCTGTCTATTGCGCTCAGTTTCGCGAAATCCTCAACCTGCGCATAAGACAAGCCTTTCACGGCTTCTTCAAAGTCGTCGCCCCCTTTAGCCGAGGCGTGTGGATTTACCTGACGAAAAATTGTGGCGGCATGACACGATACGATTGGCACACCGACTAGCCCGCGACGATCGCAATTGAGGCATGAATCCAAAAATAAGTTTGGTTGGTGAAACACGCGCGCCCCACTCTCGAGAACACCGCGCATGAACGGGACGTCGAAACACCTACACTGCTGGAAAGCTGCTCCATTGATGGCTGTGAGCTCGCCGGCGGCGTACTTGGCGAGCACTCGCTCTACTAGAGCATTGGTGAGAACCATGCCGCTTCCTCCAGTGAACCAGCTCTGTTCGAGTTTTCTTGGTTCGTACAGATTTCCGTGCGCCACGAGCCACTCGCTTTGCGGCGCGCGTTGCGTCATCCACGTTTCTATTCCTTTAGCGTAAAACAACGTGTCGTCGTCGCCGATAAACCACCACTGCCCCCTACACCCATCTTTCTTCGCCCCTGCCAAGGCTGAATACATCACATCCTTGTTCATTCCGCCCGCTTCCACGTGCGTGTAACTCGTCGACGAAAACGCCGGCGAGTCCTCGCCTTTAAACTTCCCAACCGATCTGCTCTGCGCGTTCGCAGGCGTCGTGATCTGCACCACACAATACGTAAACGCACCCTTACGCACCGTCTTGACCGCCGCCGCGTCCGTCGCGTCCGCCGCGTCGGCGTCGACGACGACGTCTCGACCCCGCCGCGTCCCGAGCTTACCCTCGAGCCTATCGTCCCCCCGTATACTCTTCGACGCCTCACCACCCACCGTGCGGCGCTCCGATCGCCGCTCGCGCGCCATCGATGACGTCGTCGTCAAGCCCACGCGCACGCCCGCGACGCTGGCGAGAGAACCCATCACGAGCGCGCTGCACGCGAGCAACGCCACGACTGCGATGCGCGCGAACCGCGACGCGTTCGGCGCCTCCGACGACGCGTCACCGCGCGCGTTGAAGACGGCGTCCTCGCAATCGCCCGACCGCGCCGCCGCGCGCATCGCCGCCGACGCGCGCGGCGAAGAATGCCGTCGTCGCCCATGCGAATGACGAACGCGGCTGCGTCTTTGAAGTGGTCGTTGACGACGTGCGCGCACGCATTCGGCGACGCCGCTGACGATGACGACGACGGGGGCGACGCCGAAACGACGCCGAGTCACCACTGGTCCGCTGCACGAGCTCACCAAGGCGAAGCGCGTCGTCGTCGTCGTCGCGACCGGGGGTGATGATGCGGGTGGTGATGATGATGCGGCGGCGGCGGCGGTAACGGTGCGCGCTTCTGGGCTGGCGTACGATTTCACCGTCACCGCGCGAGGCGGTGCGAACGCGTGCAAGGTGCTGACGGATGTGGACGCGCGGCGGGCGACGCCGAAGAGCGCGCGGGTTGGCGCTTGGATTGAAGTCGCGCGCGCGAGGGGCGCGAAGCGCGTGCGTAAAGCGTTTCGAGAATCGTGCGAGCGTGCGAAGATTGAAGCGCCTCCGCAGCTCGCATTCGAGCGTTGGAGATTTGCGACTAAATTGTACGAGGATGCGGTGCGCGCGAAGGGGTTTGAGAGTGGAGGGAAACGCGTGAAGCGTGGGATGTGCGGCGTGACGGGGGAAGGCGCGGACGCGTTGTTGCCAAACGTCGTGCACGACGGCGTCACGGCGGGGGCACTAGGGTTGGATTTGATGCGTGCGGGGTTGAGCAAAGTCGAAGCGATTGCGATTGAGGTCGCCGTGCACCAAGCGTCGTCGCGCGAGGTGGAAAAGTTGGAAAAGATTAAACAAAAGTATGTCGACGGAGGCGCGAACGGCGTCGCCAAGCTCGCCTCGGCGACGATGACCGTGCATAAACGCTCGAGAGATTTATCACTCGATGATTGTTTCGTGAAAATTACGCACGAATCGTATGATAAGTTGCGGACGTTGCACGCAAACTATGCGCGCGATGGCGACGGTCGAGAGTCTGGCGAGGGCGTGGACGACGATACGTTTCACGATAGAATGTTTGCCCTGTTGTTGAGGTACAAAACCATACATGGGCACGGGTTTCAAGCCGCGTGTTCGCCCGATGTCTTTCGTGTGTTACACGATATGCTTCAGGTCACCATGGAATGCTTCGCGTCGCCGATGAATACGTATTTTTCCCGACATTGCAGCGCGTTTGGCGACGTCGATTCCGCGTTTGGCTCGGTGGGTTCGTTCGCCGCGTTCAAGCCCGCGAGAGGGGCGTACGAGGTAAACCCACCATTCGTCGCCGCCGTGCTCGATGAAGCCGCGACATGGTGTGAAGCCTTACTAGAACGCGCCGAGCTCGCAAAGCAACCGCTCACGTTTGTCTACGTCATGCCCGGATGGAAAGAAACGCGCGCCTTTGCGACGCTCACCGCCAGCGCCTTCTTACGCGCCTCCGTGCTCATCGCCGCCGCGGACCACGGATACTGCGATGGCGCATCGCATCAACGTCGAGACCCGTATCGCCAATCACCGTACGATACGTGCGTCTTCGTCTTGCGCACGTCGCGCGCCGTCGCGTCCGACGCGACGGCGTTTGACCCCGTCGCCTTTGACGCCGCCGTGCGCGTCGCCATGCGCGTCGCCGTGCCCACCACCGCCCAAGCCAAGCGTCAGAATCGCCCACAGCCACAACCACTACCCACGGCGACGACGACGACGACCGCATCCGCATCGTCCTCCTCCTCCTCCTCCTCCTCCTCCTCCTCCTCGTAGACGTGTACGCTCTCCGCGTCCACGCGCTCGGGTGCCTCGTTTACCACGACGACCCCTCTGTCTGACATACACAACACCCACATACCCCTAGACCACACACACACACGCACACACGCACCATCCATGTGCACCTACTAAACAAGGCACCATATATATATTACATGTACATGACCTATATCACGTTCGCCCATCCCCTTTGGACGTCGTCGTCCACGCGCGTGCCACGCGAATCTCGACCACGATGGTGGGGATTGCACGCGCAAAAAACAAATGACCGATCGTGACCAGGGACCTGACACTCCACCCGAGTCGACATCCACGCCCACGCCCACGGTCGATCGATCGCCTTCGCGCATGGGTAAACAGTACGAACACAACCCTCAGCCACGCGCGATCGAACGACCGTATTTGCGATCGAACGTTCAATCGATCGTTCGCCTCGGCGCGCATCGTCGTCGCGGTGCGTCGCGACACAACCGCACACGCGACTACGCACAGAGCCGATGTCCGCCGTCACCCGCGCCGCGAGCGCGCTCACGATCCGCGCGTCCGCCAAGGCCGCGAAGACGACCACCGCGACCAAGGCCACCAAGGCGGTGGCGCCCAAGGCGTCGATCCCGGCGCGCGCCGCGGGATTCGCGCGCGATTGCACCAAGCCCGCGACGTTGGCGGTCATCGCGAACATCGTCGCCGCCGCGCCGGCGCACGCCGAAGCGGGTAAATTATTCGATTTCAACTTGACCCTGCCGTTGATCGCGACCGAGTTCTTGATCTTGATGACGATCTTGGACAAGACGATGTTCGGGCCGGTGGGCAAGGCGCTCGATGACCGCGATGAGCTCATTCGTTCGCAGCTCGCGGCGGTGGGGGATAACTCTGCCGAAGTGGAAAACTTGATTGTGCGTTATTTTTTGCGTGTGTTGATTCGTCGTTGGCGTCTCGCGCGTGATCGATCGCGCGTCTCGCGCGTGATCGATCGTCGATGCCATCATCATCGGGGTTATTTGGGGTTTGTCTATCCATTGGATGTGGACGCCGCGACGCGAAAATAGAGCTGACTGACTGACATTGATTGATTTTTTTGCGTACACACAGGCGGAGAAGGAGAAGATTATCGCCGCCGCGCGCCAAGAAGTTGCCGCTGAGGTTGCTGCGTTGAAGAGCAAGATGGATGCCGACGTTGCCGCCGCCGCGGATAAGGCGAAGAAGGAGGTTGACGCGCAAATCGCGCAAGCGATGGCGGCGCTCGACGCCGCGAAGAAGGACACGGCGAGCCAAGTGGATAAGCAAGCGACGGCGATTGCGGATCAAATCATCGCTAAGGTTGTCAACGTCTAATTTACGCATATTGCATGTGTGTACCTCGAGCTGCGGGGAGTCGCGCGCGCGACTGTACCGCGCCACGCGCTCGAGGAGACGCGCGCGAGGGGGTGGATGGTTCGCCGTTTGCGTCTCGCGCGCGTTTCATTTAGAAAATGCTTAGCCAAACTCCAAATTCTTGAATACAGACAGAAAACTACTGTGATCTAATTATATAGGCTACATGCTAATCGTACACACGTTTGACGACGACGACGACGAGTCGTAGCGCGCCACCCGTCCCCCGTCTCGGGCGTCGGCGTCGTCACGCTTGTTTTTTCGAACGAGACGAAGAATTATCCTCTCTCGCGCGCTTTGATTTTTTACCGCTGCGTTCGGCGTGGGCGCCTTGAATGGCCACGTCACGCCGTCGCAACGCGTTGAATACGGTCTGGTCGACGCCGGCAAAGACGGCGCGCAATGACGCGCGCGCTAAACGCGCGGCGGTTGGCTCGCCCATCGCGGCGGCGCCGACGACGTCGTCAATCGCATCGCACTCGGGCGATCGCAACGCCGTCTTGATGGCACGATCGGCCTCTGAAAGATCAGTGTCGTCATCAGTGCGCTCAATCGTGCGCAATAGGCACAATTGGGCGGCGATGAGGGGAAGATTGAGCGCCCGGCGCGCGCGAGGCGACGCCGCTCGAGCGCACGCGACAGCGATGGCGGCGAAACGCGCGGCTCCACCACATTCTGGTGCGTGCACCAAGGCGTCTGCGAACGCGGGGCCTCCGCTAGCGAGGGCAAATGCGCACCAATGGGCAACCTTTTCAAATGCACCTTCGCCGTGACAGCGATGACGCGAGGCGACGTCCCGGGCGCGCCCCGCGGCCCACGCCGCGCAAAACACGACGGCGTCGGCGAGCGCGCGGGATGTTTCATCGTGAACGTATCGCTTGGCGTACTGTCCACCGCCTTCAGAGGTGACGACGACTGTGAACATGTCGTCACGGAGGGCGTCGGCGTCGGGCGCGGCGTCCACCGCGCGGCAGAGGTTGGCGATTTCCACCGGGTCGCCGACTTCGGCGATGCGTCGGCGAAGCCGCGCGGAGAGTTCGATATGTAACTGAAGATACGGTCCTAGAGCGGCGCGTCTTGCGGCGATTTCTGCATTTGATGCGCTTGCCTCGTCACGACGCAAGAGCACGGCGCGAATGGCGTGCAATGCGGATAGGTAATCCGCCGCGGTGCCCGTCGGGCCGAGGTAAATGGAACCCTTGTGGCGAATCAACGTCACGAGCGCGCTCGTCGCCATGCGAGCCGTGGCTACACGAATAGCGGTTGTTTCTCCAGCACGTATACCATGTTTGTCGTTCAAGCACGCCGATGTGGCCACTGAAGCTAACCAAGCGATCAGGCCACCACCTTCGACGAGTAAGCGCGCAGAATGCACGACGGAGCACGCTCGAGAGACGACGTCGAGCATCATAAATCTCACGAACGGCTCCGCCAACGTAGTCGAATAGTGACTCATGATAACCTCGAGTGCAAATGTCTTGCGAAACATTGTCGTGTCGATGTCATCCTTTAATGACGCACGTAAAAGACGAAGAATCCACATGCGATATTGCCGCGCCTCGATGTCGCCGCTATTCAACATGGGCAAAAACATCGGCACTCCATCCAAATCAAGCGCTGCGCGTTTGTTCAGTTGACGATGCAAAGGTAGGAATGTGTCGGTTTCTGGATACAAACACGACATCAAGCACTCAGCGGCCAAGACCGCACTCGGTGAGGGCCATCGAATCATCGGCGTCGCCGTGGCGTTTCTCAGCGAACTCAAACACGAAAGCACTTGCGTGCGCTCTCTGAACGACATTAATGGATCATCAAGCTGCTGCTCGAGCGTGAGCAAAATACCATACGCCACTTGCCGAATGTTGTCGTTTGTGGATGAAAGCGCAGCGCACGCCAAAGGCGCCAAGCCCCACGCGATGGATTCCCGAACATCCATCGCGCCGGCTTTGAGCGCGTGGAGCGTAAACGGCAACACCCACGCCGGGTCGTACCCAAACGCAACAAGTTCGTCCGCACACGTTGCGTGCTCGTCTTCCGTCGATGTGTCCTGGGTCAGTGGTATACCACGCGACACTGGGAATCTCGCCGCGGTTGCCGCAGCGCGACGAGCATCCGGAGGTGTGCCCTCGCGAATGGACGCCGCGATGAGCGCCGACGACGGCTCGCAGTACAACAAATCATCGACATCAAACACAGCGTCTCCTTCGTTTTGCTTTTTCATAGCGAGCGAAGCCTTGATAAAGTGATTAACGGACTCGCCCCAAAGATAACCCATAGAGCGCAGCGCACCGCCACCGGTGCTTGCGTCGATCTCGAGCATTAAATCCAAAGACGTGCGGTCGATTTCGCTCAACGTCGCCCCGTAACCAGCCGCGAGTGTCGGTATCACACGCACTTGTTCAGCTCGCCACTGATTGCATGATTTTGACGTATTTTCGCCATTTGCGTTTTGCATGCGCCAAAATGTGTGCAGAACGCGCAAAAGTTCCAGTTTCAGAGCGCTCGCGCTCGACGGCTCTGACGGAGCGCTTGGCTCCGACGCGTCGACGGCAACCTCAACAATCGACTTCACCGTCGACGGTGTATCCTTGATATTCGTCGGAAGCTGCGAATCGACATCGCTTTCTAGATCGGCGAGCACGCGCGCGAACAGAGGATGCGACACGACGCATGCCGTGGCGAACTCTGCCAGAGCTTTCATCTCAAACTGTCGGGACTGCGCTCTGGCAAGCGCGGCGCTTATTTTTCGAATAATCGCCCATCGCCTGTGCGCGCGGAACCGGTGCGCAGCGGATTGCTTGATGAACGCTTTCGTGGCTTTCACGACGTTGGACACGACGCTGACATTGAACTGCGCGTCGCTCATGTCTCGCCCATCGAGCGCGTCGAGCACGCGCGAGAGCGTTTCGGCGAGAATTTTTTCCAACGCGGCGCCTCGTGCGATCGCCTTGGACTTCCCCGGAGGTGTGAGCACCGCGAGCGACGCAAGGACTGATGTCATGAGCATGAGTTGCTCTTCAATAGACTCGCTTTCGGCGTAAAGCTCGGTCGCCATTTGGGCGAGGACTGAAGCGTCCGCTTTGCCAGCCGACGTCACCCATCCCTCACGAGGAAGCGCGTGCGCCCTAAACGTCTCACCGTCTTCAGCATCCATCGGAGCGAGCTTTACGCTCAACACCAACACATCTACCGCGTGTTCGCTAAAAGTCGGTGATTCAGCGTCGAGCAAAGCGGTGAAATCTTTCGTAATCATCGCGCGGTAGCGTTTCGCCAAATCGACGCCGCGATCATCAGCGCCGTAAATCGTGAGCCATGTAAACACATGTGCGACGATTGGCATGAGCCCAATCATGTCTTCAAGCGTCATTTGCTCTAGTGCGGGATTCGCTACGAAGTAATCAGCGAGAGCGTCCGACTGCGCCACGAACGACGCGGCGAGTCTCACGCGCGCAGCCGACTGTGAATTCGTCGCTACGCAGTCAATCAACGCGATCGCTTCGGGCGCGGCAGCCAAATCAGGTGCACACCCCGAAAACGTCAGTGTTATATCGCTGGAAAGCAACGCATCGAGCGCGTTCGCGGCGACTCGGCACGCCTCGTTCACTACCAACACGCTGACGTCGGGATCGAGCGCTGCACGAATAGCGAGACGAATCGCGTCGAATCGCGCTCGATCGCTACGCGTCGTCGTAGGCGGCGGGGCGTTCAACACCGCCGCGGCAACCTTAACTCCAGCGTCATACGCGCGTGCATCCGCACACGCGCGTAGGAGAGACACTTTCGCCGCATCCGTCGCCAGACTCACGAGCGATACGCTTCCATCGACAAAGTGCGCGTTCGCCGCGCTCGATGTCATCGACGCGCGCGCGAGCGACATCGATGATTCCACCGCGCGATTCACGTATGGTTCGTGCAATTCACACACCGCGCCATCACTGAGCGCGACGTCTAACGTGATGAGATTCGCCACGCCGCCGCTCGTCGACGCATCTAAAATCGAGTACAGCGACGTTCGCGCAAATAAAGCCGCGCGCGCGTCATCCATCGAGACGCCGTCATCGAGACGCGCACGCCGCAATGCGACCGCACACAGCTCGAGCAAACGCGACACAGCACGAGTATCGCCTCTGGCGTGATTCCATTTGCACCAAAACACGAGCGCGCGGATCGATCGGAGGATGTACGTCGCCGGACACGAAGCGAGGGCTCTCGCGCATAATTCGCGCGCTGGACCAGATTCTTCGAGCGCTGCGCCGATGACGGGCGCATCGCCAGACGCAATACATGCAATGACGCCAGCGCAGTCCATGCTTTCAATAAGTGTAGTCATGACTCGCGCGCGGTCGCCTTCGTCGGTTTGCGCCGCGGATACGCCAAACATGACGTTCGCCGCCATGCCCGGTCGCAAAACGTTCGTCATCGATCCGTGCGCGCGCGTGGCGAAGAATAAGACGCCAACGTTCGATTCATCCGGAACGCCGTCGGATAACGCGGACGCGATCTGCGTGGATGTCCATTCGAGCGGCGACGACGAATTTACGCGCGTCGGCGGCGGCTTGGCCTTTTTCTTTGTCGAGCGCTTCGTATCCGGCGTCGCCAGGCATTGACTGAGAAAGTGTCGCAACGATGACATTGCGGGATACTCGGCAGCAATCTCGTCGATCGAGTCTTTCTCAGCGGCGGCAACGGTGCCGTGAATCGACATCGACGCGCACAGCGCGGATGCCCAAGGATCAAACGACGTCGGCACGAGCGTCATGAACACCGCCGACACGTACGCGCAAACCGCGAGCTTGAATTCCCTCGAACGTTTCGCGCTCTTGAGCACCTTGACAACGTTTTCTGCCGACGTTGCGGCGAGTGCACTGACGGAGCTCGCAGCTCGCGCGAGATATTCGTCTTCAACTTCACCCGTCACCGCGTAACGCTCCGGACGTTCGGCGGCGTGCTTTTTTAGCAAAGTTTGTACCGTGGCGTCGTGTTTGAACCTGCGACGCGACGCCACCGTCGTGGCTTCAGCTAAGAATTCCGTGCATGCCATGATGACATCTTTACCGTCTCGCGCATCCGTAAGCGACGCTGCTGACGCGAGCACATCGATCCAAACATCCGCCTCGTCGGCTCGTCTATCGAGCGCGCCAGATGTCACTAAATAGTGCTTCGCCAGCGACTTCGCAGAGTCTCGCGCGCTCGCAGACGATGCGAATAAAGCGACGCGAAGAACAGAGAGAATGTGTCCTTGATTCACGCCCGTGTCGTGTCCGGTCGTCGCCGCCACGACCGTCGCGACTGGCGACTGGCCTTCGGCTCTTAGCCCTTTCGCCGCGCATAACACGTTGATGACAGCCGCGAGCTCACCGTGTGGCAAACTCGTGGGGTCATTCGTCGGTAGTAACTTGTTCAAATCAATCTTCGCGTCCATGAGGGCATCCGGGACGATGGTCACAAACGCCGCGATGGCGTTTAACGCGTGACAGCGCATGAGCACCATTGCAGCGGCGTCCTTCTCCTTCCCACCTTTACTCGCGGTGTACGCCGCCATGATGGATTGCACGTCGGGCAACATCGTCGACGCGCCGAGCCTAGCGTAGGCGAGTAAATCATCTAAGCGCCACGAGCGGTGATCGCGGCCGCGGCGTTTCATATCGCCTTCTCGAATCGCCGACTCGAGGTACGCCACACGCGCGCCGACAGCCTTTGTAACGTTGAGCAACAAACACAACGCAGCGTGGCGAATCATCGGAGATGCGTGCGCTATGCCTTTCGCCAGTGTCTGTTTGGTGAGTCCCGGTGGGATGACAGCCTTCACGTACGCCAAACCTTCGCTTTCACCGACTACGAGCGCGGCTCCGTCGGCTCGGGCGTCGGCGGAGCTCGCGGACGCATCCGCCGCCGCCGCCACGCATACCCTCCCAATTAAACCCGTTGCGGCGAGCCAATGCACCGACAATCGAGGTTCCAGCGCATACTTGGCGTTCGGCAAGTACATCATCGCAAGCGCCGGATGCGTTTCGCACGCGCGTAAAAGAATGGTCAAATGCGCCTCGCAATCCATTGGACGCAATTTTTGCAGCAACCGCACGATTGATTGACACTTCTTCGGTGCGGCGCCCGACCTTTCGGGACACAAACCGTGCGCGGGATTGGTGAAAAGTTCACAGAGCACCTCGCGCGCATCGCGCGCGACACGACCAGATGTCGAAGCCTCGTCGTCGACGTCTTCTCCTCCAGCCATAGTGGCGAGCTGCTCGAGCGTAACGTCTCCGAAGAGCGCCGCGCGCAATCGTGCCGGAACTCCGCTTTTAGCACTGATGATGTCCTCCTTGATCACGTGTAACATCCTAATTTGCATACTTGGATCATCACTCGCGGAAAATCGGGCGACGTTACCGAACAGTACGCGTTGCGCGAGCACCGGGCGCAACAACGCCGCGTCATTAACGGCGAAAAATGCCAACACAAATTCACAAAACGCCCGCCGCGTCGACCCGGCGAGCACGTCTTTACCATCACGATGACGACGCTGCGACGTACCGTCTTTCGCGCCCGAATCTCGCGGGGGTGACGCGATTTTCGGTAACACCGCGAGCGAAAAATCAAACGTACGAAACAATTCCGACGCGCACCGCTTCCCGCGTCCCGCTATACCCGCCAACGTCATCAAACCTGCATTCACTCTCACGCGCACACCACTCGCTAAATGACTATATATCTGCCGCATGCGCCTCGACATGATCGCTCGGGCTAAAGAATCCAACGCCAGGCGCTCGCGTTCGGTCCATCCGTCCCCGCTCGTCCGCCCAGACGTCGCCGCCGTCTCTCTCGCGCGCGTCATCATCGTCCCACACAGCGCCAATAACGGCGCACACACCTTCTGCGCGTGATTCGCATGGTACGAATCCCAAATATTCAACACATCCGCAAAGTCTGGAGAATGCGTGAGGTACTCCTGTGTGCGATACGCGCGCGAAAACAACGTCGTCAGCGTCACCTCGACAGCCGCCACAAAAAAGTGGTTGCCCGGCACCGCGAACGAATGCGCGCGCACGCGCACGCGCGCACCGCGTCGCATCGCATGCGCACCTTAACCACGTCATCGCACGCATCATCACTCATCAAACACGCCCGACGCATCGTCGTCAGCGCTGCGCGAGACAACACGCGCACACACACACGCCGTCAGTCACGCGCCCAACATTCGTCGCGCATCACGCATCATCGTCGTCGTCTTCGTCGCGCGTCGTCGTCGTCGATCACCGCACGCACCGTCCGCGATGGCATCCACGGACGCGCCCGCATCGCCGAGCGCGTCTATCGCCTCGCGCACGCGCGTCATCGCGTCGTCCGCGCGCGCCATGTCGCGCATCGGCGCCGACGAGTGACGCCGCTGGGGTCATGATTGGTCAAAATACCCCGAGTGCGTGCACGAGTGCTCGAGCCGTCGGTGCGCGGTCGCGGGGCGTCAGTGCGCGACGCGGTGTTCGACGCCGACGCCCGGGCGCGCCGCACGCATTTCACGCGCGTCACACGCACCCCGCGCCGTCGCGACCGCGCGCCGAGAGACGTCGTAGTGTTGGGTTGATTTGATTCGATTCGATTCGATTCGATTTCGTGTCGAGGTTTACGATGACGCCGACGATGACGATGCGCGCCGCGGCGTCGACGATGATGAGCGCGCGGGCGCACGGGCGCGGGGATGCGCGCGCGGCGCACGCGCTGCGGCGATCTGTGTCGTCGTCGGTGACGGCGGCGACGACGGCGATGGCGTCGAGACGGCGAAGAACGGCGCCGGCGACGCGCGCGGATGCCTTTGCCGGGATGAGCGAGAAACTGGATAAGGCATGGGCTCGCCTCGCTGGTGAGAAAGATTTGAATGCCGAGAACGTCAAGGAACCTTTAAAAGATGTTCGCCGAGCGTTGTTAGAGGCGGACGTGTCTTTGCCGGTGGTGCGAAGGTTTATTAAGCGGTGCGAAGAGAAAGCCGTGGGGCAAAAGGTGACCAAGGGCGTGGAGCCGGGGCAAATGTTAGTCAAGGTGGTCGCGGATGAATTATGCGAGCTCATGGGTGGGATTGGTGCGGATGGGATTGAGTTTCGCGATGATGGTGAACCGACGGTTATTTTAATGGCGGGTTTGCAAGGTGTTGGGAAGACGACGGCGTGCGGGAAGCTCGCGTTGGCGTTGCGCAAGCAAGGGAAGAGCGTGTTGATGGTGGCTACGGATGTGTATCGTCCAGCGGCGATTGATCAGTTGAAAACGCTCGGGACGCAGATTGGTGTGCCAGTGTTTGACATGGGCGTCGATGGTAACCCGCCTGAGATTGCCGCGCGCGGCGTGAGAAAGGCTAAGGATGAAGACATCGACGTCGTCATCGTGGATACGGCAGGTCGATTGAACATTGACGAGAAGCTCATGGGTGAACTCAAGGCTACAAAGATGGCCACTAACGCGGATGAAACCTTGTTGGTCGTTGATGCAATGACTGGTCAAGAAGCAGCGACGCTTACGGCGTCGTTCAACGACGCCGTGGAAATCACTGGTGCTATTTTAACCAAGATGGATGGCGATACGCGCGGCGGCGCCGCGTTGTCGGTGCGCGAAGTGTCTGGGAAACCCATCAAGTTTACTGGTGTCGGCGAGAAGATGGATGCGTTGGAGCCCTTCTACCCCGAACGCATGACGAGCCGCATTCTTGGTATGGGTGACATCGTGTCTCTCGTCGAGAAGGTGCAAGCGGGCGTCGCCGAGGAGGAAGCGTTGAAGATTCAAGAGAAAATTATGAACGCCACATTTGATTTCAATGACTTTGTCAATCAACTTGAAATGATGAACAACATGGGTAGCATGAAGCAATTGATGCAAATGATGCCTGGAACGGCCAAGTTGAGCGATGCGGACATGGAAGCGGCGGAGAAGAGCATGACGATTGCCAAGAGCTTGATCAACTCGATGACCAAGGAGGAGCGACAGTACCCGGATATGCTCGTGGCGAGCACGAACGCCGAGTCTCGTCGTGCGCGCATCATCAAAGGTAGCGGACGCAAGGAGGCAGATTTAGCAAACCTCATCATCATGTTTGGTGGCATGCGTACAAAGATGCAACAAATGAGTGGGCAACTCGGAGGCAAAGCGGCATCCGTCGGTTTGACTCCGCAACTTTCAGAGGCTGAACTCACAAAGTTGGCGATGAATAAAGTGCGAAAGACAATCAAGCCGGGCTTTGTGCGTAGACCGAAAGCTAAGAAAGTCCCAAAGTTTCTCAGTGAACGCGTGGAGATTGAAGGCAAAGCATAATAAGCGAGCACATTTATTATTTTTCTAATACAAGCGGCAAAAATCGCGAAATCAATTCATCACACTTCACACTCGAATCCACGCCTTGTCCCCGGGCGGGACGCGATAGTGCGAAGCCAAAAAGTACTCTTTAGCCCTGTACGAGCACACGCGACTCAATACCTCGACAAGCCATGAGTCGGGTCCAACTAAATAACGACACTTGGGCTTGCGCGCATTTATCGCCGTCACGACGGCTTTCACCACCTTTTGGGGATGCGTCCCGGCAGCCTCTTCCGCACGCATAATTTGCTCTGCCCGCACAGCCACGGGATCGGTTTCAAAACCCTCCGATTTGAACACGCTCGCCATGCCCGGCTTTAAGTCACCAGGCTCGATTAAACTCACGCGCACGCCAGACGATTTCAACTCCATGCGAAGCGCATCCGTGTACACCATCAATGCCGCCTTGGACGCACTGTACAACGATTGGAACGGAATTCCGATGCGACCAGCAATAGATCCGATGTTGATGATATTTGCGCCCTTCGAAAGGTGCGGTAAAGCTTCGCGGACGACGCTGACTACGCCCACAAAGTTGGTTTGCATAATCTTGTCCGCGTCTTCACGAGGCGTTTGCTTCGCCCAAGACGCCAAGCAAATACCCGCGTTGTTGATTACCACATCAATCGCACCGTGTCGTTTTACAATCGCTGTGATGCACGCCTTGATTGAGTTCTCGTCGGTCAGGTCCATAGCCAACAACGGGTGCTCGACGACGCCTCCGCTCGAATCAAATTTAGCGCCAAGCGGCTCGGACGAACCAACTTGTTGCTCTTCGCGTTGCTTCATCGATGGCGACCCGAGACCGAATATCCCACTGCGCTGACGTTCGAATTGTGGGGGCTTCCAACCGTTTCTCGATGTGCCGTACACAATGGCGTTTGGAAACGCCTTGCGACATCCGGCGGTGAGCAATTTGCCCAAACCGCCACCGCCACCAGTGATGAGAACCACGCGCACCTTGCTTCGCTCATCTCGTGATTTCGAGCCAAACATCGCGCCAAATACACGATAAATCACGCGCAGCACGGCAGCGATCAATAATGCGAGTACGAAAACTCGAGCGCGGTTTCTCGCCTCGTGTGAATCTGCAAACGCCGCCGCCCGCGCTACGAGCGCCTTCTCAACCTCCCTGTCGTTAAGCTTCAATGCCGCCGCGCGCAAATTTACACTTAAACGCTCAAAGTATCGATCGATAGCGTCAAACACTACGTTCTTCGACGCACCAACCGACGTCACGCGCACCAACGCCTCCGCCGCGACGACGCCCGCGAACGCGCTCGCGCCGTCCCCACCCACGAATGCGCGCACACACGCCGCCACACACACCGATACGAACGTCGCACGCGTCAATCGCACGAAATCCTCCTTCCCCAGCGCGCGAACGAGCGCTCGTGCGCGCGCGCTTTCGCGCGCCACAGCCGTGAATATCGTCGCACCGCGCGACACTTTCACAGCTTTCGCCGCAGCTCGTTTCATCCCTCGCGGCCGCGACCGCGCCGGCGACTCTCACGCACGACGACGACAACGACGTGAGCGCACTCGAGACGACGATCGCTATCGCCTCGCGCGTCTCGGCGGGCACGACGTCTGCGCGTCGCGTTGTGCCGCGAACTCCTTTTGGCGTTCAAATTCAAACACAACGCTCGCAGCTGTCGCCACTGCGTGCCTCGCGCCGCACCGCGATGGATTTCGCGCTCTCGCAGACAAACCTGCGCGCGTTCCACAAGTCGATAGGATTCCTCTCGCGCATCGGCCCCGAACTCCTCGTCGACGCGCACGCCGGGGAGAAAATCAAGCTTAAAACCGTGAACGCGGCGCGCAGCGCATTCGCATGCGTCACCGTGCATGCGTCTGCGTTTGACCGTTTTGACGTGCGCGCGAACGGTGGGAACGTGCAGGTGTGCGTGCTGGCGAAACATGCGATGTCGAGCTTGCGTTCGGCGAAAATGGAGCGCGTGGAGTGCGCGTCGAGCGCGAGTGGGGATGCGTTTACGGTGAAGGCGTCGTGCGCGCGGAGCGGGCTGACAAAGACGTATACGATGCATACGATGTGCGATGCCGAGTACGTGGATGCCGATTTCGATGGGGAGACGATGGGGGTGAAATTAGTGTTACGCGCCAAGGTGTTGAATAGGTTGTTGGCGCATTTTGCAAGCGCGGCGCAGGATGACGTGACGATTACGTGCGGCGCGGATGTCGAAGGCGCGGCAGCCGCGGAAGGGAAATTGGTGACGTTATCGAGCTATACGAATCCCGCTGGTGGGTTGAGTCAGGCACTGCAGACGAATATATCACTTAAGCGGGATGATGATTCAATTTTGCACTATAAGAATGCGACAGGGCGAGATGTTGAGGTGACGGTGAACTTGAAGGATTTGCGATGCGTGGTGCACTTGTGCGAGAGCTCAGACGTTGATGTGGCGATTCATTGCGAGCAGACGGGCGCGCCGGTGGTAGTGAAGCCGACGGCAGATTTTAAGATGTTTCAACAGCGCGACGGACTCGGGAATGCGTCGGATGCGCCGGTGGTGAGTTTCCACGCGATGCTCGTGTTGTCGTCGATGCCACCAAAGGCTGCGGCGGTGCCGAGCCAGGCGCCGCCGCCGCGCGAGATGCGGCCGCCGCGACCGCAGTCGCTACCGAACGCACCACTTGGTAGTCAACCATGGAGCGCAGTGCCAGATAGTGAAGATGCGACGCAGCGCGACGTCGGGGCTGAAGTCGCGGGACCGACAGAGCGGCCATGGGGCGCGGATTCGACAATTCCAAACGACGACGACGCTGACGATTGGTTGGGCGCGAATGACGACGAATACGTCGAAGCGACGCCGCCAGAGAAACGACAGAGAATGTAGGACATGCACTAGCAGCAACAACAACGCTCCCATGATGACAGGAACGACGTAGGCAACTGTAACAATAGCGAATGAAAAATGAGCAAATACAAATACAACAAACAACAAGTCGGAAAGGTTTGTTTTAACGCGCGTTCCCGCGCCCGCGACGATATCATCGACACTCACACAGCTGATGGTGACCAGCTTGCGCGCGAGTGCGTCATTTTCATCGCGGAACGCGTATATTTTGCGCCTCAGCGTCTACTCCCCGCGGCGAATACGTCTCCAACCGCTCGACAACTTGCGCGCCGCGCCCGTCGATACCAGCACCCCGCCCAGCATGCACGCGAACCCGAGGTACGTGAACATCAGAAATGTAAATCCAGTGACCGATAGACAGCGCACATCGGTGTGCTCGCAGCTTGATCTGTACATAAACGACGACGCGCTCGTCCACAGCCCAGCGTCCTGGAGCACGTGTCGCGTCGGGTCCGCCGCGACGAGTGGAATCGACACCCACACCGCCACACTCGCCCCGTGCTTTGCCCAAAACGTCTCCCCGGTGCGATACTTTGCGTTTCGTGTCGTCATGACGGCTAACACGGTCGCCGCAACGACATTCGTAACCAATGACACGACGTGACTCGCGCGCTTGGCGCCCACCGTCGCCGCCCCGCCCGTGAGCGCGGCGACGATGAGCGGGTAGCATCACACGCCGAATAACGACGGCGCAGACACGACGAGCGCCGCGATGGAGGCCACGACGGAGGTGCGACCATCTCTCGCGCGACGGCGACCGCCGTCTCGCAGCGACATGAATTCTGAATCCGAACTCGATTCTTCGTCGCTCCCGTACGTCGCCCCACCCGCGCGCGCGCCGTCGTCGTCGTCGTCTGCGACGTGTCACGTCGCGCACTCGTCGCTCGCGCGTTCGACGTCGAGCAATGCGCGTTCGATCGACGGCGAATCCATCGAGGCGTGCGACGCACTCTGTCGTCATTTCATCGCACGACACACGCACAAATGGCGACGCCGACGCCGACGCCGCGCGCGCCGACGGACGAGCTCGCGCTGGATGACGCCAACGCGGTGCGATTCATGAAATTCTACGCCTCGCTCGCGCGCGCGAACGGCGTTGAAGGCGAGGATGACGTCGGGCAGACGATGTCTCGGACGGTGCGATTCTTCGACCGGAAGGATTTCATGTCCGTACACGGCGACGACGCCACGTACGTCGCCAAGGAGTTTTACAAGGTGCGTCGCACGATTCGATTCGCGTGATGTACCTCGAATCGCGTGCGCGGCGCCGCGGAAATCGCGATAGTGATGCCGCGCGCGCGCGAGCGTTTGAATCTCGCGTTTGGCTGTCGCGCGCGCTCGACGTTCTTTCGCGCGCGACGGCGCGTCTCTCGTCGCGGTCACTCACGCGTCATCGTGTCACCACGTGTCTCGCTATCCTCGCCTCGCAGACGACGAGCGTGATTAGGTATTTACGCAGCGGCGATGAGACGTTACCGGGCGTGACGTTGAACCGCGCGATGTTTGAGCTCGCGTTGCGCGAACTCTTACTCGAAGGATCGGGTGCGAATGTCGAAGTGTACGAGGAAACCAAGCCCGCTGGGACGTGGCGGTGCGTAAAAACCGCATCGCCTGGTAAGCTCGGCGCGTTTGAGGATGAGTTATTTAGATCGACGGATATGTCGGACGCCGCGGTGGTGTGCGCGGCGCGCGTCGTGGTCAAGGCGGAGCAAAGACACGTCGGGGTGGCGTACGTGAACGCGACGACGCGCGAACTCGGAGCGTGTGAATTCGTCGATGACGAACAATTTTGTACGCTTGAGAGCGTGTTGTGCCAGATTGGCGCCAAGGAGTGCGTGGTGCCGAAAGAAGGCGCCGACGGGCCGGATGGGCGTCGATTAAAGGATGTCGTCGCGCGTTGCGGCGCGTTGGCAACGGAACGCGCGGGGCGAGAGTTTGACGTGAATGATTTGGAAAGTGATTTAGGGCGACTTGTGAGTGGTAACGTCGAGACGCATCGTGCAGTGATTGATAAGCCGCAAGCCGCGGCGTGTTTGGCGGCGGTGTTGCGATTTAGCGAAATGCTCGCGGATAGCACGAATCACGGTCGATGCGCGTTGAGCATGTACGACACTGGGCGGTACATGCGTTTGGATTCCTCGGCGTTGCGCGCGTTGAATGTCTTGCCCGAGCGCGCGGACGGGCCGAGTAATTTCAGCTTGTATGGGTTATTGAATAAGTGCCGCACGCCGATGGGGCGTCGATTATTGCTTCGATGGCTCAAGCAGCCCCTCGTGAACGTCGACGAAATCGCGACGCGTCACGACGTCGTGTCCGAGCTCGTGAGCAATGCTGAAGTGCGCGATGCTCTTCGATCGGCACACTTGCGATCGTTGCCAGATATTGAACGCATCGTCCGCAAGCTTGAACGCCGCAAGGCATCGCTCATGGATTTATGTCGGTTGTATCAAGCGAGCGCGGCGCTTCCGCACATGGCGGAGGCGCTCGAACGTTGCGAAGGACGTCACGCAGACTACATTCGAAACAAGTACGCCGATCAATTTAAGAAGTTTAACGACGAAAATCACCTTGGTCGATTCGAAGCGCTTTTGGAAGCTGCAGTTGACCTCGCAAAGATTCCGGATGAGTATGTGATTTGTGCGTCGTATGACGCTGGATTGGGCGAATTGCAACAGCAGAAGGATGCGTTGGAAAGCGACATTCGCGACGCGTTTAAAGATGCAAGCGATGATTTAGGCATGGAGCGTGACAAGCAACTCAAGTTAGAGCACAATAATATGCATGGATGGTTCATGCGATTGACAAAGAAGGATGAAACGTCGGTGCGCAAAAAGCTGAGCGTGAGCTATCAAATTCTCGAAGCGAAGAAGGATGGCACAAAGTTTACAAACAAGACACTTCGCGCGCTTTCGGAGCAACGAATGTCGCTCGACCGCAGTTATGAAGCAAAACAGCGTTATCTCGTCGACCGCGTCGTTGATGTTTCTGCAACGTTCTCTGAGGTGTTTTTGAGCGTCTCGTCTTTAGCCGCAGAGCTCGACGTGTTGACGTCTTTTGCTGAAGTTTCAGTGAGTGCACCCGTGCCATTTATTCGTCCAATTATGCACGATAAATCATCAGATACGATTCATTTGGAAAACTCGCGACACCCGAACGTCGAGGCACAAGACAACGTGCGATTCATCGCGAACACGTGTTCAATGAAGCGCGGCGAGTCATGGTTTCAAATCATTACGGGTCCAAACATGGGCGGTAAAAGTACGTTTATTCGCCAAGTCGGCGTTTGCGTTTTGCTCGCGCAGATTGGATGCTTTGTTCCGTGTGATGAAGCGACGATTTCCGTGCGCGACGCCATTTTCGCCCGCGTTGGCGCGGGCGATTGCCAGTTGCGAGGGATTTCTACGTTCATGGCTGAAATGCTTGAAACAGCGGCGATTTTGAAGGCGGCGACGCCGGCAAGTCTCGTTATCATCGACGAGCTCGGGCGCGGCACCAGCACGTATGATGGATTTGGTCTCGCCTGGGCGATTAGCGAGCACATCGTCAATGAAATCAAGGCGCCGTGTCTCTTTGCCACGCACTTCCACGAGCTCACCGCGCTCCAAGGCCCGAGCGGCGTCGCAAACTTCCACGTCGAGGCGCTCATCGACCAAGAAAGCCGCAAGCTCACCATGTTGTACCAAATCAAACCCGGTGCGTGCGATCAATCATTCGGCATTCACTGTGCGGAATTTGCACGATTTCCTGAAGAGGTGCTCAAAATCGCTCGCGTCAAGGCTGAAGAATTGGAAGACTTTAGCAAACAAGGCGCGGAGCGCGCCACGGCGAACATCGACGCCACCGATGACTCCACCGCAAAGCGTCAACGCACGGACAACGGTGATATCTCTGACGACATGGCGCGAGGCGTGGTGCGCGCCCGTCAATTTCTCTCTGATTTCGCCGCCGTGCCGCTCGACCAAATGGAACCCGTCGACGCCGTCGCGCGCGCCCGTCAACTCAAAGCCGAACTCGACGAAGACGCGCGCACGTCGCCATGGCTCACCGACCTTGTTTCCAACGCCGCGTAAACCACGCGCACGATGACACATTTGTAACGACAGACACCTTGACATGATACGAAACTGCGACAGTGCGACACGCGCCTCGCCCGTTTGCGGCTTGTGATAAAACAAGATGATTGACTGCTCATGGCCGCCAGAACGCGCCTCGGTGTCGCCATGCCCGCGCCGCGTAAATCTCCATCGCGACGCCGCGCATCGACGACGGCATCCGCGCCCGTCGATGTGCCCGCGGCGACGCCGACATCGACGACGTTGGATCCGTCGCGCAAGTACACGCGCATCCGCGGCGTGGTGTACGACGTCACCGATTTCGAACACAAACACCCCGGTGGCGCGCAGTTACTGTCCCTGTGCGTCGGTCGCGACGCGACGATATTAATCGAAAGCCATCATTTGCGTCCGGAGATTGTGCAAAAGTATTTGAAGACGCTGCCGCGCGTTGAAGGGCAGAATGAGGCGTTCGGTCCCGAGGAGGCGTTTCCGAAACCGCTGGATTCGGCGTTGTATCGGAAGATTCAAGCGCGCGTGCGGGAGGAGATTGTCGAGCCGCTCAAGGCGAGTCATGGGCGAACGCCGAGTGGTCGCGGAGGATGTGTGTTCGATGCGGCGGTCGTGGTGGCGTTTTTTATTGGCGCGTTGGCGAGGTTTTGGTACAAGCCCGACGCGTTATCCGGGTGCGTTCTCGGATTGGCGGGGTATTGGAGTGGTACCGGATTGCAACACACTGCAAATCACGGTGGATTAACGAAGAGTGGGTTTTGGAATCAGTTCTGGGGATGGTTAGGGAACGACGTGTTCATTGGCAAGAGTTCCATCGAGTGGCGGTACCATCACATGGTGAGCCATCATTCGTATTGCAACGACGCCGAGTTGGATCAAGATGTGTACACCGCGTTGCCGTTGTTACGCCTCGATCCATCGCAAGAGTTAAAGTGGTTTCACCGTTACCAGGCGTTTTATGCGCCGCTGATGTGGCCGTTCTTGTGGCTCGCTGCGCAGACGGGTGACTTTCAAAACATCGTTGTAGACAAGGCGTCGCCTGGCGTGTCGTACATTGGATTGAAGCAGAGCGAACTTGCGTTGTACTGGATCGGCAAGGCGTTGCACTTTGGATTGCTACTTGGTGTCCCGGCTTACTTGCACGGGTTCAGCGCCGCGATTGGGCCGTTCTTGATGTACGGCGCGTTTGGTTCGTTTGTGTTGTGCTGGTTTTTCATCGTGAGCCACAATTTGGATGCGTTGACTCCGGCCAACTTGAGCGCCAAGACCAAGCAGGATTGGGGTGCGTGGCAAATCGAAACCTCCGCGTCGTGGGGTAACGCGTTCTGGAGTTTTTTCTCCGGTGGTTTGAACTTGCAAATCGAGCACCACTTGTTTCCAGGGTGCGCGCATAACTTGTACCCGAAGATGGTGCCTATCATCAAGGATGAGTGCGCCAAGGCTGGCGTGACATACACTGCTTTCGAAGGCTACACTGGGTTACTTCCAATCACCATGACCATGTTCAAGTACTTGCACAACATGGGTCGTCCGACGTCATCGCCAAAGCGCACTGCGCGCCGCGCGGCGTCGAAGAAGACATCGCGCAAGTCGACCGCCGTCAAATAAAATTTAGATCAGTACCAGTAGCTTCTTCAGCACCTTACTTAGCACGTACGTGCATACTACAACAATTGGAATAACATTTTATTACATTTATTTATTCTTCGAAGACGCTCGCCGCGGCGTGCGCGCGCACGCAATTGCCTTCCGCGAGAGCCGCTGGGGAGTGTAAATATTTTGCAGCGTCACGAGACTTTGTAACTTTTCCTTTTGAACGCTGCAACATCGCGCGCTCGGCGTCTGCTAAAGCATCGGACGTGGTTTCAAACGGGCGCACGTTGCCATATCGCCGTTCTCCGGGTAACAGAAACTTGGGAGTGCGCACGATGCATCTCGCCAAATGTACCGCGTCGAGCAACGCTTGGTTCGCACCCTGTCCTTTGAATGGGGACATGGGATGAGCCGCATCGCCTATGAGCGTCACTAGTGATGACACATCGCCGCGTAACACGTTTGCAGGCGTCATATCGCGATCGTACGCGGGATATCCTGCCATGCAATCCTCTCGCGTTTGTGCCAACAATTCACCGACTGGTTCTGGCCAACTGCCACATCGCCGAAGTGCCTCATCACGCAGCGCCTTTGGGTCCGCAGAAAATGCCTTGGCTTCGTCTTCGGTGACTGGAAATGAAAGCTGCCACATCATTGCCCCAGGCGCGTTCGCGGCATCGACAAGCGCGTTGAAGCCATCGATTGGCGGAATACACCCGTCGCCATCCGGAGACGCCGTGAACGGCATCGCGTACATTCTATTCTCCCCGTCGACAACCTGAAATACCTTATTCTTGCACAGCTCATGCGACGTGCCTCTACAAATGCCTAAAACTACGATGACACCTAAATACGATAAAGGCTCATCGCCAAGCTTTTGCGCGCGTACGCGCGAAAAAATACCATCCGCTCCGACGACGACATCCGCCGTGGACGACGACCCATCTTCGAAGTACACCACCACCTCGTCCGAGCCTGGAGCCTGTTCGTATCTGTCGAACTTTTTGTTCCATTCAACCGTGCCCGGGTTGAGCGCCTCTAATAATGACTGACGCAGCTTTTGTCGCGGCATGTGCACGTTGCGCTTTTCGTCGCTCTTCGCTTCAGCGACTGCACCTTGTTCACCGTCGTCCGTGCCGATATCCGCACTCGCACCCACGCGTTCACTGTGGCCATATCGCCCGAGTACACGCCCGTCTGACGCGAGGGAAACGTGCGCATCGCTCCCGACGCCGCGAAGCCGTAACCCGAGCGACCGCAACGCCGCTCCACCGCTGTATTTTTGCATAGTCAACCCATATCCTTGCCTGCGCGCTTCGAACCGCGCATCGCGCTCATACACCGTGCTCGCCACGCCTCGCTGTTGTAGCGCGAGCGCGAGCGCAGCACCACCGATGCCTCCACCAATGATAGCCACGCGCGCCGACGTTGACGGCTGCCGCGGCGTCCCAAGAGTAACTCCCGACCCCGCGCACTCTGCACACTCCGATCGCTTATCTGGCGACATGCGCACCGCGCGCTGCTCTTCTGTTTCACCATTGCGCCGCTTGCGCTGGGCTTTAGAGAGCGAAAACGTCGCACCCTCGCCTCGACAACGCGCGCAGCACGCGTAGACGCCGTCGCCGGCGTCCGCGGGCGAAGACATGTTCGGTTCGGATACGTTCGACGACGCGCGCGCGAGTGGGGCGTGGTGCTGCTTCATCCGTACGCGCGCGCTGGCGACGGAAAATAATGAGGTTGCGACGCGCGCACGCATGCGTCAAAGTCTGAGGCGTTCGCGAGCCGCTCGGGGCGTCCTGACGACGACGTTTTGGATAACAGCCATACCTAATGAACCGCGCGCGTGCATCGCCGTGAATAACATGCACGACGAGGCACACACCCATATTAATTCTACGTTCTCTTGCCGTACTCGCCCGCGGATAACACGTCAAATAAAGCATCGCGGTCGCGTAAATTTCCGTGCCGCAACGACAATACGTACTGCCGGCCGCCGACGACGTCGAGCGGAATAAACATTTGCGCAGCGATGTCCTCTAACGCATCGGCGCTCAAACCTTTCAACGGAGGCACGACATCGTCCATGGGGATTATTTCATCCACGCGATTGCCCCAGAAGTCCATGGTTGAGATGCGCAACGCGTCGACGGACACGTCCCGACGACGTTGCGCCACGAGCGCGAGCTCGCCCACGTATCTCGACGCGTAATACTGCAACGCCGCGCCGCACGCGACTGAACCTATTGCAGTCGCGACTGCCGCGCCAATGAGGGTGTTTGACACTGCTTCGCCCGCGCCGATGGTGAGCGCTGGCGTCGCTAAGCCGCCGACGCCGACGAGCTGCGCGAGCTTGAAGCGCACTAGAACTCTAAAAAGCTTAATCTGCGGGCCAGTGTAGAGCTTGCGCGGGGCATTGTGTGGCGCAGAAGACACCCCAAACTCCCTCGCGCGCGCAAACGCATCTGGGCGAGCGCGCGAGATGATGTGCGGCGATGCATGCACCGAGCGTTTCAGAGCGTCTCGTACGTCGCCGGCAGCCGTCGCGTACGACGTGGACGGCGCCGACGCCTTCGCGCGAACGAGCGCCATGCTGTCAGCGGCGAGTGCGCGCATGCACGATGTACTGTTACGTGTGAGAGCACGCGACATGGTGTTCGTGGGTGATGACAAAGAATGCGCTGAAGCGCGTCGCGTTGTGCGGTTGGTCTATCCGTGTGCGTGCGTAACAACAAAATACTACAAGAATAAATCAGGCGCCGTGCGCGCGTAAGCACAGAAATCATCCGCATTCGCAGGTACTGCGTCTTCTCCTGCGTCGTTCAACGGCAATGGCTTGTCCGGGACGATGCCAACCTTGTTAATGTTTGTCCCGAGCGGCGTGCGGTATTGCGCCACCGTGACGCTCACCGCGCTTCCGTCAGAGAGCGGTACGAGCGTTTGAATCAGACCCTTACCAAACGTGGTTTCCCCGAGGATTGTAGCGCGGTTATTGTCGCGCAACGCTCCAGCGAGGACTTCAGAGGCGCTTGCTGTGCCTTTGTTTACCAAGAGCCTGAGCGGCGTGTCGGCGTCTAACGCCGAGCGATCCGCTTCAAAGACGTCGCGTTCGCCCGAGGAATCCGCAATGTACACAATCGTCCCTTCGTTCATCAACGCTTTGGCGATTTCAAGTGCGCCTGGAAATAAACCACCGACATTATTGCGCAAATCTAATACGTATGAATTCACGCCTTCGGCTTTTAACGCCTTGAGCGCTTCCTTTGTCTTCGCCCCCGACACTTGATTAAACGCCGACAATTTTACGTAGCCAATCTTCTTATTCTCCCCTACGTCGCACGTCGTCGACGTCACTGGCACTACGGTGTATCGTTTCCGTTGAACGACGATATCCGACTGCTTGCCACCCCGGTCAATCGAAAGCGTCACCTTGCTCCCTTGTGGACCTTGCAACTCTTCCGCGACTTCGTAGAGCGATTTATCAACCGTCGGTGCGCCGTCCACCGCGTAAATTAAATCCTTTGCCTTCACCCCAGCTTCTGATGCGGGTCCACCAGGCGTGGGCGCCACAACTATAATTTTTTTGTCGTCATCGAACCCCATCTCAATCCCAACACCACTCACATCCGCCTTCATCGTCTGCTCCGTCACGCTCGAATACTTTTCCGGCTCCAAAAAGCGCGTAAACGGGTCATCCAACTTTGCCAACATCGCACGAATCACCTCATAAGTCGTCTCACGATCATCCAAATCATCATTCTTCAGCCCAGTCTCGCGTAATTTAAACCAATTCACGCCGTTAAACGTCTTATCGACGTACGCTTTATCCACCGCGCGCCACGCCTCCAAGTAGAGCATTTGGTTTTCAGTAATCGCTTCCGCGTCGCTCGCCGCCACCGCCATCGCCACCACCGCACCGACGGCGGCACGTATCGCGACGCGCGGCATCGCCTCTCGCCGCTCGTCGTCGTCCCGCCACGACGCGCCGTCGCGCGCATCGACGGGCGCACGTCCAGTGCGCGCGACGACGTCACCCGACGCACCGCGCCCCGCACGCGCGCACGCGGCGCGGCGCGCGCGAACCGACGCGCGCGCGCTGCGCATCAAACGCGTTTGCATCGTTCGCGCCGCGGTTGGCGGCGAACGCGCGCGCGAGGGCGACGCGGGCGTCGTCGACAGCATCTTCTGCGTCAGTCTCTGCCGCAGCGTCGACTCGATTTCATCATCCATGACGTCTGAATCGCCGCCGACGACGTCGCGGTACGATCGGCAGTTGCGATTGTGGGGCGATGTCGGTCAGCGCAAGCTCGCGCGCGCGCGCATCGCCGCGATCGGCGTCACGCCGTCGACGATGGAGTGCATGAAGTGTCTCGTGCTCGGTGGTTGCGAATCGTTCGTCATCATCGACGACGGCGCGCGCGTGGATGCGCGTTTGGCGGGGGAGTTATTTGAAGTGTCGGTTGACGATGTCGATGGTGCGTTGAGCGCGGCGGAGGTATGCGTACGGGCGCTGTGTGCGTTGAATCCAGACGCGCGAGGACGCACGCTGCGGGCGGCGCGCGAAACGCTCTTCGTCGCGCGCGATAATGAAACGCCAGAAGCATTCGCTGATGTCGACGTCGTCGTCGCTGGAGGGTTGAGTGATGCCGAGTCTGTGGCGCTCGAGCGCGCGTGCACGAATGGGCTGACGCCATTCGTGATTATGCGCGCGTGCGGGTTGTTTGGAGAGACACGAACGGGCGCACTCGAACGTTGGGCGACGGAAAATGTCACTCCTGAAGGCTCGCAGACGAGCGATTTGCGGTTGATGACACCGTGGGAGCAATTGTCGTCTTATGCGGAGATGAAGACGTGTGATTTAGAGCGGTTGGATGCGGCGGCGTTTAAACACGTACCGTTTGTGGCGTTGTTGTTGCGCGCGACGATGAGGAGCGGGACGCGGGATAGGCGCGCGGTGAAGGAGGCGTTGACGTCAATGCGACGAGGGATGGATGAGGAAAATTTCGATGAGGCGATGGCCAATGTGCGTTATACGTGGACGGATACTGGAGCGGTGCCGAAAGAAGTTGATGACGTTACACGAGAGGCAGCGGAGATGAAGAACGCCGGCAAGTTGACTTTAGAAAGTGATAAGTTTTGGTTCCTGGCGTTAGCTCTGCGAGAGTTCATCGATCGCGAAGGGTGCTTGCCTTTAGAGGGAAGCATACCCGACATGACGAGCACGACTGAGGCGTACGTTGAGCTTCAGAGGCTGTACGCCGACAAGGCGGCGAGCGACGCTTTGACGGTGTGGCAGCGCGCATTGGAGCTCGCGCAAGAAGTTGGATTTTTGCAACCTGAGGACTTTATCACCGAGCGCGACGCCAAGTCATTTTGCAAAAATAGTCGGTATGTTCGTTTCATGAAGTGGAAATCTCTGGACACCGAATTGTATGGAACAACCGGAGCGGCGGTGGACGCGCTCGCCGTCGACGCCAAGGACCCGTCCAAGGCGATGTCTGTTGCAATTTTCGGCGTTTTACGCGCCGCGGATGTGTTTGCGATCAAGCATGGCCACCGCCCCGGTGTTTATAATGATATGTCGTCAACAATGGATGTCTGCGATGAAACTGAGCGTTTGCACGCTGATGGCGAGGAATTAGTCAGTCTGACGACGACGTGGTTCACGAGCCGCGGTGTCGACGCGCCCGAATGCGTCGCGGACGTCGCGCACGAGGTTGCTCGGTACGGTGACGGACAGTTGCATGCCGTCGGTGCAATTTTAGGCGGCATCGCGAGCCAAGAAATCATCAAAATTATCACCCAACAATACACACCGATGACGAGACGATTGATTTACGACGGAGTCCATAGCACGACGGCGTACGTAGGATGAACACACTTGTAAACGAACATGTATAACTATCAACAGTGGCTACCGGTACTACGCTACCTTTTATATTATGTCGCAATACGACGTCCCCGTACAGAACGCCCAGCTTGCTACGGCGAAAATTACAGTTACCGTGACGCCAATCGTCAACCCACCGACGACGTCGCCGTGTTTTGTCATCAACGCGAACACCACGAATGGCTTTAACATCGCGACGAACAGAAGCGTCGTCGCCGCGGCAAACGTGTCAAAGAAAATACAGGTCCCACTGGACGAGTGATTGTCACCTAACATACCAGCCGCGGTGACGAACGTAAAGCCCACGAGACTCACCGCGCCGACGACGTACGGTCGCTTATCCGTGGACGCGACGATGAACACGAGCGCGGTAATTCTTATGCCCGCTCGCATGAGTGCAGGTAATAACGCGTACCATGAGTTTGTGACCATGGACGCCGTGGCGTGAGCGCCGTCGGCAATGGCAAACATGCTTGCCGCACAAAACGCGAGAAAAGACTCTTGCGTGACAAAGACATTTCCCATGCGAGAGACAACTCTGCCTTCAATGTCCAACTCTTTGTCATCGTCGTCGTCTATATCACTCCAAGGTCGCACGTTTTTCAGCGATGGAAGCCACATGGTCTTGCGAAACGCAAGCGTGCTGCCTGAGACAGCGGCGAAGCATCCCAATGCGACGAGCGCAAAACCTCCAACGCTCGCGGCGCCTCGCCACGTCGCCCAAATCAATCGAAACAACGCGCTTGCCCCAGCCGTACTCGCCGCCAAACCCATTCCCGTCGTGGACGCCACTGATGCCGGCGAGTACGACGTTGCGTACATTAACACTAGCGCTATAACAGGCGCGTACACGCTCGCGGCTAATCCAACGTCCATGGCGCTCGCCGCCGAGTCGCCGCCGACGCGACTCGCGCTCGCTTCGCCCATATTCTCAATACTCTCCATGATCATTCTAAATAGTTCCAACGCCCCGGCGCTTAACGTCACCGTCGTCGCCACGGACTTTGAATCACTCGCATCCGCTAACGCATCCGGCAATAGTTCGGCAAACACGATCCATACCATGCACCCCGCCGCGAATCCCAACGAAAACGGCAACACTGGCTGAAATGTCTCCACAAACATGAACGCCGGCACCGCAAGCAACGGCTGCGGCAAAGACGTCACCACACACCACCACGCACACGTCACAGGTTTCACCCCTTTTGCCGCGAGCACGTTCGCAACCGCTAATCCCTCTGGAACGTTGTGCGCGCCGATGGCCAACGTCACCAACCGTCCCTGCCTCCACCCACTCTGCCCGCTAAACGACACCCCAACGCCGCATCCTTCACCAAACGCATGCGCCGCCATTATCCCCACGATCATCATCGTCTTCCTCGCGTCGGCGCCGCGCAACTCTAAAAAACTCAACCCATCCCCGCGCTCGGAGAGCCACGTTTGCGCGCGAGCGATGAGCGCCGCCCCGACGACGACGCCCACCGCGACGGACATCGCCCCGTGCGGCTGGCCTTCGTGAATGAGGTCAAATGATGCCGCGAGCATCACGCCGCACGCGCACGCGTTGGCGAGAGAGGTAAAGTGCTTGGATACGCCCGCGCGATTGCTGCGCGCGAGGTACGGTAACGCTCCGAGCGCCGATGCGCACGCCATGATTGTCGTGAGCGCGAACACGGTGAACACGGAGACGTGGTCGGAGGCGTCGGCATGCGTGGCCGCTGCCGCCACGGTGGGGTCGGCGCTCATCGCGCGCGCGCGCGGTGGCGAATGACGTGTGAGCTCTGGCGCGCGAGTGAAAGTAAGAGAGACTTCAACAGGACGCCGTTTCGAGCGCGTGTGTAATACAAGTGCTAATGCCAGCGCACGCGGTGATGCGTGCGTGTTATACAATCAATTCAGAATAGCAATAAAGTGATACGGTGTTTACTCGCGCGTGGATTAGGACCAATCGGCGGTGCGCTGACGTTTCGATGGCGTGATTTGTTGTTCTTGGCCCAAATTTTGGCGTTGGAAATTTGTAAACGCTTGGGCGACAGCGTCGACGTAATCGTCATCTCTGCTGCGACTGTACACGCGAACCGTTCGCTGGACAAACGTGTGTGGCAGGAGTGAGCTGACTTGTTCTTTGGGAATGCTAATGGACTTTTCATCATCCCAATAATGAAAGAAGCGCACGCTGTCCACTGGGTTGCGATGCTTTTTGCCGTAGTCAATCTTCAAATTCTGCACGATGATGTCGTCCGGTTTCAAGCCGCCGGGAATGTTATTTGTGCCTTGACAAGCGGTGATGTCAGACGCAAGTACGGGCTTGAAATCTGCGACGCGCTCTTCGGGCACGGTGTACTCGTTCACAAAGCGATAGAGTTCGCGTCGGCGAATGCGACGCACGATGTCGCGCGCCTTGCCCAACGCCGCTTCGTTGCTATTCTCAATCTGCTTCAACAACGTATCGTCCATCTTGATGAATTCTTTGACGTCCCAAATAGAGTCACTAATTTTACTATTCCACGCCACATCAGCTTCGACGAGAGCGTCGACAACCATGTATTCCACCGCCTTTGCTTTTTTGTGCGTGTACACGCTCTGATGCATCGTCGCGCGTGAGTGAAACAATGAATACACATTCATGATTTCACTCGATTTGAAGCAAATGCGGTCATCAATCACCTTCATGTGAGACGTCAACCGCATCGTGTCGACGTTCATGCGCACGCCCGCCTGAAACGAATCGCGCAACAAGTACTCAAACTTGTCGACGTCGATGCCGTTTTGTTTGTTGGCGATAATGTCAAACAAGTACCTCTTCTCCTTGGCGCCGTCTTCGTTGCTTGTGATAAAATCACACACCCGTCGCACGACACTAGGGTCTAAATCAATGTGATTGTCATCGAGGCACCATTGAAACATATCCGCCCCCATGCGTTCGTGATTCCACGGCGCTTCGCTTTGTTTCAAATCCCACCCGTGACGCAACGGCAAAAACTCGTTATCAAACACGTGCGAAAACGGCCCATGACCCATGTCGTGACACAACCCCGCAAGTTGCACGCATAATTTATCCTCCGAGGTTAACCCCAACCCTTTCTTCGGCGCCGAACGCTTAATAGACTCAAACACGGTGTTCGCCAAGTGACACGTACCGAGCGAGTGCTCAAACCTATTATGCGCCGCCCCTGGAAACACAAAGTAACTCGTCCCGAGCTGCTTCAAATCCCGCAACCGCTGCATTTGCGCCGTATCAATCACATCACACACCGTGGGATTAAAATACATGTGCCCATGCACCGGGTCGTTAAACGTCTTCCCGCGCGCGCGCCTCGCGCCTCGCCCAAACACCCCTCTCGCCTCCTCCCCAACGTGCACGCGCGGCTCGTGCGCGATTTGCGACAACTGCGCGATAAACGGATCATCATCCGACTCATCCCCGAACGCATCGGCATCCAAGCGCGCCTCCGTCATCATCGGCGCCGCGCTATCATCCACCGGTCCTTCGCGCACCGCAGCCACTCGCGCACCGTCACGACACCCACCATCCCCGCCTGGCGCCTTCTCGGGCGACGACAACCCACGCTCGTCGTCCTTCGCCTCGCCGTCGCCGTCGCGAACGCTCGCGCGCATCGTCGCCCGCGCCGCGCGACGTCGCACAGTGATGAGCGCCGACACGCGAAACGGTCGACACGGTGTGCACCCCGAGGGGGTGAAATCGACCAATCATGACCAGGCATGCCAATGGACACGTGGTTCACACATTCAAAACGGCCGCGCCGCCTTCAGGGTTTATCCACGCGCTCGGTCGCGTTCGCGTTCGCGCGCCGACGCCACACGCGCGCGCGCCCGCCCGCGACAACGCTCAGACAGAGACGTCACACACGGCGTGTTTGTCCCTCGCGACGCGGTTTCGATGACGTTTGCGAGCGCCATGCACGCGAAACTTGAGAATGAGCGCGCGCGATCGGTCGCGACGGCGGCGTGCGCGGCGTGCACTGTTGGATTTCTATTCATGCGTCAGCGCGCGATACGCGGGGCGATTGCGAAGATGCTCACGGTGCGTGGTGACTCTGCGTTGTGTGTGGTGCTGGTGCTGGTGCGGGCGCGAGGGATGGGATCGCGCACGCGCGAGCGCGGGAGGTGATTGTTGAGGCGACGGGCGCGGGACTTCCGCGGCGTTCCGCGCTTTACGCGGAGCGCGCGACGGCGTGCGCACGACGCCGCGCGGCGGTGTGCGTGATGGTGCATATATATATATGTAGAATTTCTGTGGTGTGTTTTCATTGATGATGTGTACTGACGATGATGATGATGATTTTTCGTGTTTATGAAACAGGGCGCGGCGACGCTCGTAGGGGCGGATGCCCAAGCCGAGGGCGCGCCGAGCGCCAAGGAAGAGGCTCAAGTCGCCATGATGCGTCAGATGCAGCAACAGATGCAGCAAATGCAGCAACAACAAATGCAACAGCAACAGCAAGGCGGTATGGGTGGTATGCCTGGTGGCGAGGAGGAACTCAGCGCGCTTGAGCGATTTTGCACCGACGTGACGGATGAAGCGCGAAGAGGTTTGCTCGACCCGCTCGTCGGTCGCGAGGAGGAAGTTCGTCGTTTAATTCACGTCTTGTGTCGCCGAACGAAGAATAATCCGGTGTTATTAGGTCAATCAGGTGTGGGGAAGACGGCTATCGTTGAAGGTTTGGCGCAGCGCATCGTGATGGATGATGTTCCGCACGCGTTGCGAGGGGCCAGGTTGCTCGAAGTTGACCTCGGCGCCGTCGGCGCGGGGTGCCAAATGCCCGGTGAATTCGAAGAGCGCTTGACGATTATCGTCCAAGAAGTCGTCGATGCCACGGCGAAGGGCCCGATTGTGTTGTTTATCGATGACATTCACAACTTGTGCCCGGCACCGCCGATGAATAACAACGGCGCGGCGATTTTGAAACCCGCGTTGGGTCGCGGTTTGCTTCGATGCATCGGCGCCACGAGCGCGGATAAGTTTAAGAAGACGATTGAGACCGACGCTGCGCTTGAGCGTCGATTCCAGCAAGTGCCGGTTGAAGAGCCGAACGTGGATGACACGGTGTCCATTTTGCGTGGATTGAGACCGCGATACGAGCAGCACCACAACATTGCGATTAGCGAAGGCGCCATCATCGCCGCCGCGCAATTGTCGGCGCGTTACGTGTCTGGACGTCAGCTTCCGGATAAGGCGATCGACTTGCTCGACGAAGCCGCCGCCGCGGTCCGTATGATGAAAACACACAAGCCAGAAGGTCTGGACATGGCTGATCGTAAGATTACGCAGCTTATGAAGGAGCGCGATCAATTGTTGCGCAAAAACGCCGGCGAGCAAGCGCGCGCGGGATCGTCCAACGTCGCTGCCGCGGAACTTCAAAAGATTGCCGCCGCTTTGAAGATTGAGAAAAAAGCTCGCAAGGAAATGCAAGTGAAGTACGATCTTGAGCGTCGCATCCAAGACGAGTACCGTCGCGCTTTTGCCAACCATTCTTTCATCAAGCGCAAGCTCGAAAACGCCCGCATGAAGGTGAAGCAAGCGAGCGCCGCCGAACCGGGGAGCGTCTTGGCGGCCGAACTCGGCCGCGCCGAAGCTGAAGTTGATAAATTAGAAGAACAAGAGAAGACTGCGCAAGAAGAAGTCATCAAGACTGAAGCCTCAGTTCTCGAACTCAATGACGGTGGCGCCATGTTGCGCGAAGAAGTCACCGACAGCGACGTCGCCACGGTGGTGAGCCGATGGACTGGAGTCCCGGTTGCCAAGCTCGTGTCCAGCGAAAAGGCCAAGTTACTTCAACTCGAAGCCGAACTCCACCAGCGCGTGATTGGCCAAGAGGCTGCGGTGACGTCTGTTGCTGAAGCCGTGCAGCGCTCTCGCGCGGATCTCGCCGACCCGAATGGTCCGGTGGCGTCGTTTATGTTCCTCGGTCCGACTGGTGTGGGTAAAACGGAGCTCGCCAAGGCTTTGGCGAACTACTTATTCAATTCCGACACGTCTCTGGTCCGCCTTGACATGAGTGAATACATGGAGAAGCACTCTGTCGCGCGCTTGATCGGTGCCCCGCCCGGCTACGTGGGCTACGACGAAGGTGGCATGCTCACCGACGCCGTGCGCCAAAAGCCGTATTCTGTCGTGTTGTTTGATGAAATTGAAAAGGCGCACGTCGATGTCTTCAACGTGCTCTTGCAGCTTCTCGATGAAGGTCACGTCACCGACACCCAAGGCCGAAATGTGTCTTTCCGCAACTGCCTAATCATCATGACTTCCAACTTGGGGTCGGATGAAATTTCCTACGCCAACAAGCGCCGGAACAAGGGTAACGTTAAGGATGCCGTCATGCAGCACGTGCGCTCGCACTTCCGACCGGAATTTGTCAATCGTATCGATGAATTCATCGTGTTCGAGCCTCTTACGCACGCGCAAATTGAAGACATCGTACAACTTCAGACCAAAAAGTTGTCCCAGCGCATCGACAACCAGCGCATGAATCTTCAACTCGACAGAAGCGCCATCGAACACTTGGCGCAGCAAGGATACGATCCGGCGTATGGTGCTCGTCCGGTTCGACGTGCCATCCAACGCGAGTTGATTCAACCATTGGCGAACGCAATGTTGCGTGGAGTGTTCAACGAGGACGATACCATCCTCGTCACCGCCGACCGCTCTGGTATCTGTTTATCCAACGGTCCCAAAATCGTGCGCGAAGTGTACGATGTGCACGCGCAAGACAGCGAAGACGAGCACGCCGGCGAACATTAGCGTCTCAAAAGTCGATCCTTACTAGGTATAGATGTCTGTTGTTCTAATGCAAAATTCTTAATTCTTTTCAAGTTATTTGTATTTGATATTTGACGTCTGTCTCATTACATTTTGCATCGTCTGGACCGCGCGCGGGAAAGGCGGCTTTGCATCTTCGTATACATCAGTCGCGTTTCAATCAACGTTATGTGATCTGTGAAACGCGACGTCACAAAAATCGAATTACTATAGCCTCTACGCGCAATCGCATAGATTTGTCATCGAGATAAGTAAACGCCGGCTTTACAATTCAGCCTTGGCTTCGGGCGCCTTGATGAGCTTGTCGAGGAGCTGATTCGCCTTGTTAAGGACCGCTTGGCGCTTCTTCCACGCTTGGGTCTTGGAATTATACTCCTTGGTCGCCGCCTTCATCTCAGACTTGATGGTTTCCAACTCCTTCTTCTTATCCGTGAGCTCTTTCTTGAGCTCTGCCTTGGTTTTACCATCCATTTTCGTCAAGAACTCCACCTCATTTTTAGCGCAGTTCTTCTTCGTCACGGCGTCGCACACCGGCTTATCGAGCGTCTTGGACACGAACGACTTCAACGCGTCGTATTCTCGACCCCCATTGTAGTCCTTGCCCTTCTTATCACCCGCCGTGAAATACTTGATCGTCGGGTAGCCTTGAACGCCCATTTTGGAGCACGTCGCTTTCCCATCCGCCGTGCAATCCACGTCAACGATCATCACCGATTCGCTTGCCTTGTAGTCATCACCGAGTCGATCCCATGCTGGTTTCATCGACTTGCAGTGGCCTCACCTGCGTTCATCGTACGTTTCACACACACACGTTAGTGGTTAGCTCGGGTAACAGTAATCCCCCGCCGTCTCAGCGTCACGCTAATCTTGTCGCATCGACGCGTGATGCGCGAGTTTCACGCCCATAGACGACGACAGAAGCAAAACGAAATAGCACACGGGCCATACTCGAACTCGTGGCGACGACGAACACGCACCAAGGCGCTAAAAACTTGACAAACGCATGCTTGCCGGAGTTCATCACCGCCGAGTCAAAATTCTTGTCGGTGGCTTCGAACGCGCCAGCGTGCGCGGCGTGCGGGGCGAGCACGGCTAAGATCGTCGCAAACGCGGTCGTGCGCATCGCTGACGCGCGCGTCGATGTGCGGCGGACCATTGCGTGGGTCTGCGCGTCGACGAATGACGAATCGTGTTCCGAAACACTCGATCGAACATTGAGGAAACCATCTTTTTGACGCCTTTTTGACGCCGCGCGCGGCGAGCGCGACGGCGACAGCGCGCGCGACGATGCTAATGCGACTATGATAGATATCTGTACTAAAATACATGTCGTTGCTATGTTATATCGCCATGGTTATGGCACAGGCACGCTCAAAGCTCGTCCACGACGAGTTCGTCGAGCCGCTCGCGAAACGACCACGACTGAATATCGTGATACTGCATCGAACGACTCGTCGACGCGGAAAATCCCACCCATGCGCGGCCATTATCTAAATCTAAGAATGCCCCTAAATTAATCGGTACCGTGAGCGCGGCGTCGCCGAGATTATCGACGAATATTTTAAGCGTCCCCAAGCCGTGCTTGTAGTCTCGCATCAAATCGAGCAAGTGCGCGGATGACCGAAATGACTTGTGCACGACGTTTTCCGCGATGAAGACCGGAGTGTACTCTATACGCACGAAATGTCGCTCACCGTCGGCTAAATTCGGGACGTCTACGGATGAAGCAATCGCGCCATCGTGCGACGACAGCACGGGTGCGTTCGCGCCGCGCGTCAACACCGCCACATGGTTATGATACGGATCCCTCGACTCCGCATCATGAAACGTATCAAACTCCACCGCTACCGCGTTTAACACACCACCGTACCCAAGCTGCGACGCCCCGCTCCCGAGCGCGCGCGCATCGTGATTCTGAATCACAAACGCGAACCCGTCGCCGCCTCGTTTCGCGCACGTCGCCGGCGCGTGGTCCACGCCCTGACAAGGCATCTCCACATCCGATGGCGCGTGCAAGCGAAACGTAAACTCGCTCACGAAACCACCGCGCACGAGCTGTTTGGTTTTCGCATACGTAGACCCCACCGTGCGCGGCTTGGCTGGCGTTAAACGCAACGCGTACGTTTCGTCGGCGTCCGAAGCGAGCACCGCGCTCGCGGCGCCCTGAAACGTCAACGCCGTCGTCGTCGACGCAAAGTCGCGAATGGCAAAATCTGCGCGCACGAGACACGGTGCCGATACCGCCGCGACGAGCGAGCACATCGCGGCGAAGGCGTGGAAGAACGCCGCGCGACGCCGCGGCATTATGTTCAAATTGCTCGCGTTGCCAATCGTACGCCGCCACTGCTCCTGCGTCCGCCGCCGCCGCCGCCAGCCGTCGTCGGTCGATGTCGAACGCGATCGCCGCCGTGCGCGAGCGCGCGGTCGTACGCGCCGCGCCGCGCGTCGACCGTCGCCGCCGAGTTGAGTTTCGAGCGCGTCACCGAGTGCGGTGGTCGTTAGAGCGCGCACCGCAAATCGCCACGCTCGAGGCGCTCGCCACGCCGCACCGCGGCGCGACCGCGCGCGAATGACGCACCCCGACTCGCGCGACGCCGCCGCGACGCCGCCAGAGGCGCACGCGCGCGAGCTCGATCGGCTACTGCGCGAAACGGATGACGTGAAGGAGATTGATTTCTTGGCTTCGGTGGATGTATTTCGCGCCGACGACGCATCGATGTCGACGAGCGCCGCGCCGCGGAACGCGTCGATGATGCCTGATGCGTTCTATGCGTGTGAGCGCACGATTGCGATGTCGTACGCGTGCGTGCGCGCGGTGCACGCGTGGACGCGGGAGCGCGTCGGTGAGGAACGCGAAGACGTCGACGTCGCGGCGTGTGCGTTGTGCGTTAATGGTGATCACGTCACCGCATGGAACGCGCGTAAGCGGCGGTTGGTGCGCCATGGTGTGGATGACGACGCGTTGCGGCGCGAGTTGGCATTTGTGAGTGTGATTTTGAGTCGATTTCCAAAGGCGCCAAGCGCGTGGGCGCATCGTCGATGGACACTGACGCGCGCGGCTTTGGACGGAGCGTGCGATTTGGCGAGCGCGTTCGACACGGAGTGTTGCGCGTGTGATCGAGCGGTGGTGAAGAAGCGTATGAATTACGCGGCGTGGTCACATCGTGCTTGGGCGCTGGGGTTATTGAAGGATGATTGGCGCGCGGTTGAACGCGAACTGACAGAGACGGAGACGCTCGTCAAGCGCAACGTGAGCGACCATTGCGTCATGCACTATCGCTCGCGCGTGCTGTTGTACTTTTTGAATGTGCGTGGTGATGAAACTGACGTCAGGCTCGCTCATGAAATCACTATGATACGGGAACTGATTGCAAAGTACCCGGGGCACGAGTCCTTGTGGTGTTATCATCGATTTGTCTTTTATGAAATCGTGTGTAGGACTACGACGCGCAATATAGATTACCTCCCATCGACGAGCGATTTCATCGAGGAGTGCTGTGACGTGGAGAAAACAGCATTGCTTGACCCGACGTGGGCCGAACACGCGGGCGCGAGTCAAAGAAGGTTTGCGCTCACGTTTCAGCGTTTCGCGGCGCTCGTGGAGAAAAATCACAACGCGCGCCTCAGCCAATAAACATGTAGAGTAGGACATAGAAAACATAACAATCTTAATGTAGCATAGCGCGGGCGTGTTGGCGACATCTAATTTATAATCCGCGAACGGCTTCACGTAAAAGCTTCGGCTTGTAGCCGACAACTTGGTCGCGGCTTTCGGCGCCGTTTTTGTAAAACTTAAACGTGGGCATCGCTTCCACGCCGAGCTCCTTTGATAACGGTGCTAAGTCAGCGACAGCGGTGTCAAATTTCGCAAAAGTCACGTTCGGATGCTCGTCGATAAGTTTATCAACTTCCGGCGCGATTTGTCGACACTTGCCGCACCAGTTCGCCATAAAATCTACGACGACAGGATTCGGTGAGCGAATCAACGCTTCAAAGTCTTCTCGCGACGTAATCGGCCGCATCTTGGCTGCGAAATCGCTCGACGGCGTGACCTTGGAGTCGTTTGCACTTTCGAAATACTCCTTGCTTCCTTCAGGTGTGGCTGTAATCGTTGGCGCGCCAGGCGTCCATCCCGCAGGGCAGACTTCGCCGTGCTCCGCAGTGTATTGAAACGCGCGCACCAATCTCAACGTTTCATCCACGCTTCGTCCCACAGGCAAGTTGTTCACCGTAATTTGCTGTACTACGCCTTGATCATCAATAATGAACAATCCTCTCAAAGCGATGCCCTTATCTTCCAACAACACTCCGTACTTGGCGCTGATTTCCTTTGTCCTGTCGGCAACAATTGGAATACGCATCGCCCCCAAGCCCCCATTCGCGCGGTCCATGCTCGACCACGCCAAGTGTGAATACTCACTATCCGTCGACACGGCGATGACTTTCGTATTCAACGCCTCGAATTCCCCGGCGCGATCGTTAAAGGCGGTGATTTCTGTCGGACATACAAACGTAAAGTCAAGCGGGTAAAAGAAGAGCACGACGTAGCTCCCGGTGTAATCGCTCAGCTTGACCCGACCGAGATCGCCATCCACGAGCGCGGGCGCGTCGAACCCCGGCGCTTGTTCGCCCACGAACACTTCAGGTCCAGGGTAGAGCACGCGCGAGATGTCGTCCATGTAGTGTCGACGGAACGCACTACCCGCGAAGGCGGATGGGTGCTGATGAAGATGATGATGTAGTCCATTCGTCGCGGCGACGACGCGGTTGACGGTGGACGCGGCAGCTGGTGTGGCAGCACCGGTCGTGCGTGCGTGAGCTGCGTGCGCGCGGGCGAGCGCGGTGCGCGCGCGTCGGAGAAACATGGTCGACGACGTGCTGAGTTGTGGAGTGAGATGAGGTGCCCAACTACCTCCGCCGACGCGGTTGAAGGTGAGAAGGTGAGAGATATATTATACCGTGCTATTGACGTAAAGAATGAATATTAACGCGCTGGGGCGGCTTGCGTGTACCCAGCGCCGTTAAGCCACGGGAACTTTTCGGTGCGCATGGCTTCAAATTCGGCGATGGCGTCGCCTTGTTGCATGGTGAGACCGATGTCGTCCAAGCCGTTAATCAAGCAGTGCTTGCGGAATTCGTCAACGTTGAAGGGAATCTTTTCGCCGTTGGAGCGAATGATGACTTGGTTGGGTAAGTCGATTTCGAGCTCTTGTTTGGCGTTGGCATCCGCCATCAACGTGTTCACCGTCGCCTCGTCGAGGACGATGGGCAACATGGCGTTCTTGAAGCAGTTGTTGAAGAAAATGTCGGCAAACGCGGTGGAGATGATGCATCTGATACCGAAATCGTTAATCGCCCACGGGGCGTGTTCGCGAGAGGAACCGCATCCAAAGTTGTTACCGGCAATCAAGATGGATGCGCTGCGGTACGGTTCGTTGTTCAACACGAAATCCGGACGCTCCTTGCCTTGTTCGTCGTAACGCATTTCGTAAAAGGCAGAAACGCCGAGACCGGTGCGCTTGATCGTCTTCAAGAATTGCTTGGGAATGATCATATCGGTGTCGATGTTTTGCAACTCCATGGCGGCGGCAACACCCTTTAGGGTGGTAAACTTGGCCATGCCGCCCGCGGAGGTCGCGCCGTTGTCCTTCTTTTGCGGCGCCGGAGCGACGACTAAACCATCAGACAAGAACTCCTTGCTCTCGCGTTTTGGAACATCGTCGCCAGTCAAACCGGCGCCGGAAGCGATGGTGCGCACGTCAGTGAGTTTACCGGTGATGGCGGCGGCGGCAGCCATCGCCGGGGACATCAAGTGCGTGCGACCGCCGTTTCCTTGGCGGCCTTCAAAGTTGCGGTTGGACGTCGACGCGCAACGTTCACCTGGCAACAATTTGTCAGCGTTCATGGCGAGGCACATTGAGCACCCCGGTTCGCGCCAGTCGAATCCAGCCTCCTTGAGGATGACATCCAAACCTTCGGCTTCGGCTTGCTCTTTGACAATGCCAGAACCCGGAACGACCATGGCGTACACGCCGTCCGCAACCTTCTTACCCTTGGCCACAGCCGCGACCGCGCGCACATCTTCGATGCGACCGTTCGTGCAAGAGCCAACGAAAACTTTATCGACCGGAACGTCGGTCAACTTCGTACCCGGGGTGAGACCCATGTAATCGAGCGCGCGTTGCATAGACTTGGCGCGCGCCGGCTCGAAATCAGCCGGGTTCGGGACGATTCCCGAGATGCCGCACACATCTTGCGGAGACGTACCCCAAGTCACCGTCGGTTCAATATCAGACGCCGGGATGACAATTTCTTGGTCGTATTTTGAGTCGGGGTCGGACGCTAAAGATCTCCAGTACTCCACAGCCTTGTCCCAAGTCTCGCCGCGCGGCGACATCGGACGCCCCTTCAAGTACTCAAACGTCACGTCATCAGGGGCAATCATACCCGCACGAGCGCCACCTTCGATGGCCATGTTACAGATGGACATACGCGCCTCCATTGACAACCCACGAATAGCTTCACCCGCGAATTCAATCACTGAGCCGTTCCCACCCGCGGTTCCGATGACTCCGATGATGTGCAAAATAATATCCTTTGACGTCACCCCGTCGCCGAGTTTACCATCAATGGTAATACGCATATTCTTCGATGGCTTTTGCAACAAAGTCTGCGTCGCGAGCACGTGCTCGACTTCAGACGTACCAATACCGAACGCCAACGCCCCGAACGCACCATGCGTCGCCGTATGCGAATCCCCGCACACCACCGTCGTCCCCGGCAACGTGAACCCTTGCTCCGGTCCGATGATGTGCACGATGCCTTGTCGCTTATCCTCCATCCCAAAGTACGTCACCCCAAACTCCTTCACGTTCTCCTCCAACGTCAACACCTGCACTCGAGAATCCATCTCCTGAATAAACGTCTCAACACTCTCGAACCCGCTCCGGTCGCTCGTCGGCACGTTGTGATCCACCGTCGCGAGCGTGTTATCCGGTCTGCGCACCGCACGCCCCGCCGCGCGCAGCCCTTCGAACGCTTGCGGCGACGTCACCTCATGAATCATGTGTCGATCGATGTACAGCAACATCGTACCGTCTTCTTGCGTGCGCACGCGGTGATCGTTGATGATTTTGTCGTACATCGTCTGCGCCGATGCGCTCGCGCGCACCGACGCGGCGCGTCCTGCGCGCACCGACACGGCGCGCGGCGATCGCGCGCCCGCGGTGGGCGCCGCGCGAGGACGCGCGAGGGCATAGGTTCGTAACGCGCTCGTCATCGCGCACCGCGTCGTCGTCGTCGTCGTCGTCGTCGTCGCGATGTGACGTCTATCCGTATATTTCACGCCGCCGGCGCGAGACACAGCGTGCGCATTTTGTAGGTTCGTATATGGACGATACGATGGACGTAATACGTGTTTTACGTCTACCTAGGGTTTATGTTTACATTTTGTAGGTTCGTATATGGATGAGACGATGGATGTAATACGTAGGGTTACACACCTCGTTTTTTTTGTCGCCACGGTCGATGGGTGACGTCGAGGGTGATACGGCTGCACGCGCGGTCGCGATTGTGCGCCGCGCGTTCGCGTCGCGCTGCGAGACACTGGTGGTGGCTAGAGAGAGGTTTACGACACGCGTCGCGCGAGGGAGACGGGACATCGTCACCGCCGCGGGTGTGCGCATCGGCGAACAAGATTTGGTGATTTTAAATCGCATTTTCGATCGCGCTGGGTGATTCACAGAGTTGTGCGTTCGTGCGGTCGCGATGGAGGTTCGCGCGCACGTGCGACGGGGTGTGATTGGGGCGAGGATGACGACGAATGCGGTGCACGCGACGCATGGGTCGGTGGCGCGAGTTCGGACGGTGAGCCAGGCGGCGGCGGCGGCGGCGCGAGGAGCGACGGTGGCGTCGGCGCGGTCGTCGGACGACGCGGGCGAGGTTGGTCGTGCGCAGTTTGACGAGGGCGTTGGTGTGGCGTCTTTTCGTGGATTTAAGGTTGTAAATGAGCTTGAGATTGAACTCGAGGTTGGTGCGGGAGAGGAGACGAGCGATGGTTGTCCGGCGCCGCGCGGTTCGGGCGCGGGGCGCGTCGGCATGGCTGGGTTCGATAGTTATCCTGGATTCGCTTCGTTTACATGGATGAGTGAGGATGAATTCGAGATTTATGAAGACGGGCACACGCACGACGACGATGGACACGGGCATTCGCACGGTGGATCGTCGTCGTCGTCCGCCGGGGAAGTGGACCCCGAGACGAAGGCGTTGTACGCCGGCATCGCGACGGCGAGCGCGTTGATTGCGGCGAAAACCGTTGGCGTACTCCCCAAACTTCCAGAAATTCCAATGTCTTTTACTTCACTCATTGCCAAGGAGAACACGAATGCGGCGCCAGCCAAGAAGCAAAAGACGAGCGACGCCTCCAGCGCCAAGTCAAAGAAGACGCAGTCGATGACGTCGACGGATTTCGGCATCTCGGACAAGAACATACAGCAAGTCGCTGGCGCGGCGCTTGCATCCTCTGTCGGTATTGCCACACTTGTTGGGCTTTCTGGTTCGACATCTTCGCGCACGCGCCGACGGATGTCCACAGCGAGCGGATCAGATTACGGCGTGCGCTCGTTGCAACGCTTGGAGGAATTGCGCGAAGCGATGCTCATGGAATTCCTCGAAGAGCAACGCCAGCTCGGTATGGTGAAGCAAGGCAAGTCTGAAAAGATGAAGGGCTTGGATGATAAATTCCAATCCACCCTTCGTGAAATCAAGCGTGATGTGCTCCAGCAAGACATAGTGATTAATGGCATTCAGCAACAGAGCGCCGAGGAGCAGCAGCGCGCGCTCGCGATGCTCATGAAGGAGCACGAAGCCGCGATGAAGGCGCTCGCCGACGCATACGAGAAGCAAGAAGCTGCGCTCACTGCGAAAATCGCACGACTCGAAGCCGCGCTCAAGGAGACCGAGACTGCCCTCGCGGAGATCAAGGAAGCGATGCAAAACATGGAGTCGAGGCACGAAACTGAGTTGCGCGCCGCGCGTGGTTTAATCCGCGCCGAACGGGAGCTCGGTCAAAGCGAAGCCGCCAAGTATCGCGCAGCGAGAGACCTACAAAAATCCCACGTGAGCGCGCTCAAGGCGGACTTGGCGCTCACGCAATTGAACTCGAGCGAGAAGTTCGCATTCTTGGAACAACAGCTCAAGGATATTTGTAGCTCGTACAGTGCGCGCATTTTGAAGGAGCGTGAAGTCACGGCGGCGGCGCTTGAACAAGAGCGTGAAAACGCATCGGAAGAACAAATTCGCATGCTCACCGCATTCGCGGCGGAGAATAGATCCACACCGCGAGCGGATCTCATCGCCGCGGTCGCTGAGCTTCGCGCGCAGGCTGAAGCGGAGAAGAAGGCCCTCGCGGCGACATACGAAGGCGCGCTGCGAGGCGCCGCCGGCGAGCGTCGTGCGCTGAAGGCTTTACACGAATCCGAGCTCAAAAAGGCCGGAAACGGTAGCTCGCTGGTGTCTGCCGAAATTTCGCAGTTGAAGAGCCAACTCGCGGCGGCGGAAGTGTCGAGCAGCCAGAGACTGAATGAAGAAATCCGCAAGGCGCAAATCGATTTCGAGCAACGCGTCGTGACGCTGAAGAAGACGCACATGGCGCAGCTTGAACAAGCGCAACGTCAATCGAGCAGCGCGAGCGGTGGTGATGCCGCAACGAAGGCGTTGAGTGAATCCCATCAAGTCGCGTTGAACGCGATGCAAAAAGCGCACGCGGACGCCATGCAAGCGGCGCTCGCGAAAGCGGATAAGCGCGTCGCGGACGCCGAAGCGCTCTTACGCGAACGCATTTCAAACATGAAATCTACGAGCGATGCCGAAAAGGCGCAACTTCTCGCCAAACTTGGCGCTGAGCGTGAATCCATCATTGCCGAAGTCAAGAGCGAGCAGTCGTTATCGAGCGCAGAGGTTGAAAAGCTCAAGCAAGAGTACGAAAACCTTCTCGTCAGCGCCGTGGCGCAGGTGCAATCTTTGGCGTCGGCGGACACTGCGGCGCTCAAGGCGGCGCTCAAGGCGAGCACGGGTGAACGTCGCGCCTTGTATGCCATGATGCGCACCGAAGCGATGAAAAAATCATCTGCCTCAAAGGTTGATTTCGCGTCTGAAGTTGTCGCCACTGAAGCGCGCGTCGCTGCGTATTGGGAGCAGAAAATAAAGGACGCAGAAGCGGCCAAGGATGCGCAAACGCGACAGTTGGTGAAATCGTACGAGACCAAGTTGAGCGAAGCGCGCTCTGCCGGTGGCGCTGGCGACGAACTTGTCAAAGTTGTCGCCGCGCTAAAGAAGGAACTCGATGAGCAACGCGCCCAGGCTGAGCAAACGCTCGTCGCGGCGGTGGCGGAGATTCAAGCCTCCGCCGCGGCAGATAAAGCTGCGGTGACGGCGCTCGTGCGAACGGAGACTGAAGACGCCTTCAAGGCTGAGAAGGATGCCATCATGAAGGCACACGCGCTTGAGATTGAAGCTCTTCAGAACGCGGCGAAGACGACGCTGTCAGGCGAAGAAGCGATGAAGATGAAGCAAGTTGAGGACCTCGTCAAGGCGAAGCTCGCCGAAGCTGAAATCGCCGCGCGCAACGCCTCTCAAAGCAGCACGTCAAGCACGCAAAGCGCCGTCACCGCGCTCGAAAAGCGTTTGTTGGAACTTCAAAAAGAACACGAAGCGAAAATCACCGAATTGAACAAGGCGAATAAAGTCGCCGCGATGAAGTCGGAGGATGACCTTCGCAAGCAACTCTCGTCGGCGAAGAAGGAACTCGAGCGCTTCAATCGCGAAAGCAAGTCGTCTAAGCGAACACTTGCAGAGTCTATTACGTACTCGTTCAAGGACAGCGATGCCGAATTGAAGCTCATTCGCAAGGAGCGCGACGCGCTTCAAGCAAAGGTGCGTCGCATGGAGGAGGAGTACTCGAAGAAGCTCGCGTCGGCGAATTCATCCAACGCGGTTACCGAGTTGCAAGCCGAATTAGATAAGGCTCGCATGGAAAGAGAACAAGACTTGCAGGCGATGATGAAACGCGTAGAAGCGGAAAAGTTGGAAAGTGAGCGAGCGTTGCGCGCCGAGCTCGAAGTGGCGAAGAAAGCCATGAAAAACGCGGAGAGTCAGTACGCCGCCGCCATGGCGAGCACGAGCGCTGCACCAGTGCCTTCGTCGACTGAACGCGGATTCTGGTCCTCCGTGTTCAAGGGCAACTCCATCGACGCGAGAATCGAAGAACAAGCTTCTCTTCGCGCTGCTGCTGAAAGTGAAGTCAAAGAGGCGCGCGCGCGTGAAGTTGAGCTTCGTCAACGCGTCGATGCGCTCACCGCTGAAATCCAAGGCGCGTCGAGCCAGGCAGCCAAGGACGTGGCGGCTTTGAAGGAGAAGCTTGACAAAGCCATGGATGAAGCGTCCAAAAACTTGGCGAGCGCGACTAATGCCGTCATTCAAAAGTACGAGGCGCGCATCAGTGATCTGGAGGCGTCCAGCGACAAGACTGTCGCCGTCGTGGCGACGCTTCAGGCCGAAGCTGAAAAGGAATTGACGAGTACCGTCGCCAAGCTCATGACTGAACGCGAACAAGCGATTGCGGCGGCAGAGCAGACGTTCGCCGCTGAGCTCGCCAAGGTTAAAGCTGACGCTGAAAGCAGCGAGGCTGCCAAGCTCGCTGAAGCGTCGGCGATGCAGGCCAAGATGGTGAGCGCGCAACAAGATGTCATCACGTGGAAGGATCAAGCCAACTCGTACAAGGCTGAGTTGACAAAGCTTCAAACGGAGCGCACGGAACTGTTGACAAAGTTGAAGAACAGTCAAGATACGCTCACGAGCAACATCGCGCAGTCGATCAAAGAGAGCAAGGAGCGCGATGAGGAAATTGTGCGCGCCGTTGCGAAGTCGATGGCGGACGCCACCGTGGAATTCAACGCTAAGCTGCAAGCGTCTCAACAGCAAGCAAGAGAAGCCGAGTCCAAGTTATTGAACTTGCGCAGTGTATTTGAAACGCGCGCGCGCGAAGTTGCACAGCAAACTACGAAGGACCTCAAGGAACGCGAGGTGACGCTCGAGAAGAAGCTCAGACAAGCCCAGCGCGATTACGCGCAGCAAGGCAAGATTGTTGAAAGCCTCGAGCACCGCTTATCTACTGTCAAGTCGCAAATGGAAGCGGCAGAAAAGAAGTGGAACAGATTGCAACGCGAGATGACTGAGGAATTCGAGCAGCGTTTGACGAAGGAAACAGTTCCGTTGGCGGAGAAGATTGCCTTTTACGAACAACGCGTCGAGACTTTGAAGGAGGAAGTCAAAACAGCAAAGAAATCGCGAAGCTTGTTCGGTTCCAATACAACTTCTGCGGATCCGAATGCGCCTGCCCCGGTCATCGTCAAGCGTGCGCTTTTTGAGTTTAACCGCGACAAGCTGCAAGCGGAGGCTGAGGCGAGAGAGGAAGCTGAGCGCGCGTTGACGGCGGCGACTGAAGAAATGCAAGCGCTTAAACTCAAGTTGGAGGCAGCTCAAGCAGAAGTCGAAAAAGCCAAGGAAGCGGCGAGACTGGAAGCACAGAAAAATGTCAGCGTAAGCGTTTCACCGTTCGCTGCTATTTTTGCGCGAATGTTTGGTACTCCGTCAACATCAAAATCGGTAGTCGAAGAGAAGAAGGAGCCTGCCGTCGTCGCTGATCTCACCAAGTCTCAATCGCTTCAAGCTGAACTCGATGCGACTACAAGGACTTTAGCTGATTTGAAGGCTAAATATGCAGCCGAAATCGCCGCGGGCGAAGCTGCGGTGCGCAAAGAGTATGAGTCTAAGCTGACGTCGCTGAAGAGCACGGTGTCCACGCTTGAGTCTCAACTTGCCAGCGCCAACAAGACTGCCGAAGCAAAGCTTGCGGCGGCGATGAAAGCTGCCGAGCAAGAGCAAACGGCGATTGAGAGGTCATTGCGTTCTGAAATCGCCGCCGCCAAACAATTGGCGGCGAGTGCAAAGGTTGCGGCTGAGCGTGAGTACCAAACCGCGTTGCGCGAAGCGAATGCCAAGGCGAAGAAGGAACTTGAAAAGCAAGCCAGAGAAGCGGCCGCAGCGCGTGCTGAGTCCGAAAAGCGCATTCGTGAAAGCGCCAAAAAGGCTATTGATAAGCTCAAGGCTGAAATCGCAGACTTTGATGCGCGCCTTGACGCTCGCGACGAGGATATCGAGCGCAAATTTAACGCGCAGTTTGACAAGCTCGTCGAGGATTTCAGACGCGAAGTGGAGAAACTTCAACGTCGCGCCAAGGATGCCGAGTCGATTGCCATAGGCAAGGTTGGAGCGGACGCATTTGCCGAGAACTCTGCCAAGATTGATAATCTCCGCACCAAGTACGAGCGTGAGCTTCAAGACACCATCATCACCAAAGATAATGCGCTCAGACAAAGCCGCGCTGAGGCAGCCAAGTCCATCGCATCCGAAAAGACTAAGGCTCAAGAGAAATTAGAAAAGCAACTGGACGAACGTGAAAGGCAAATCAAACTCGATCGTCAAAAACTCGAGCGTTCGTTTGAGAAGACAGAGGCCAAGGATGCGGAAATCAAGGCTTTGAAGCAGTCGCTGGATCAAGCCGAGAAGAAGCTTCGCGAATTTAAGGACTTGTCCGACAAGGAAAGCGACGCAATCAGCCAATCTAAGGCGAAGGTGAAGGAACTCAAAGCTGGCACATCCAAGACCACTATCGAGGCGTCGGATGACATCGTGATTTCAACCGTCGAGTCCACGATGACTGTCACAAAGACGACGGAGACATCCGAAAAGAAGACTGGACTGTTCAAGCGCTTCTTCGAGTCGTCATCTAACACGACGACGAAGAAATAATTATTTAGCACACGATCGTCGCCGCTCAGGCGGCGCATTTCGAATATTATAGATTCAGAAAGCAAGCAAGTAAAAAAAATGCGGCCTCGCTCATCACCGCGCCTCATAGCCCTCCTCGCCGAGCGCCGTAGATGCCGCCGCCATCGTCCGTGGCGCGCGTCACCGCCGTCGACGTCGACGACGTTCGCATCATCCCCGCATCCGCGGCGCGAAGCGGCGGTCAACGCGCGCGGCTCTCGCGAGCGGTCGTCGAAGCGTTGGGCGCGCGCCTAGGTGCACCGATTCGCATAACCATTCGCGCGCGCGCAGGCGAGGAAGCGCCCGCGAGCGACAGCGACGCCGTCATATGTACATGCATCGCGCTCGTCGAACCATGGGACGAACGCACGGGCTTGGCGTGTGAGGTGGACATCATGGTGATTGAACGTTCGGAGCAGGCGGTTTCGTCGCGCGACGCGTTTGAGCGCGTGCGCGCCTCCACCGCGTCTACGTACGCAGGGACGATTGAATTATTAGAACTCAAACCGGTGGTATGTTCGCGCGTGCGCGTGACGTACGATGGCGAGGCGAATGCGCTCAGCAGATCTCAGGCGGCGTTGCGACGGCTTGTCGTTCGACTGGGCTCAGCCGCCGCGGACGGTCGATGTACGATCGACCGCATCGAGCCGCGCGTGGATGGCGACAGCGTGAGTTTTAGAATCACAGACACAACTACTATTGATGTCGTGCGCGCTGAGGGCGAGACGAGCGTGAGTGGACGCGATGCGAACGCGGAGACGCGAGTCGCGGCGGCGGCTCGAGCGTTACAAGCATTGCGTCAAGCCATTGCTTGGCCGATGAAGTATGGCGCACAGGCGCGTACTTTAGGCGTGACTTTTCCGCGTGGCTTATTGTTGCACGGTCCCCCGGGCACGGGGAAGACAGAGGCGGTGCGAGCGGTCGCGGAAGAGGCGGGCGCAAAGGTGCACGCGGTGAGCAGCGGGGATGTCTTCGGCGCCTACGCGGGAGAAAGCGAGAAGCGACTGCGCAAGGTATTCGACACGGCTCGGCGCGAGGCGAAAAACGGCACACCGACAGTGATCATGATTGACGAGCTCGATGCGATATGCCCGACGAGAAAGGATGGAAACGCGCACGAGACGCGTATCGTGGCGCAACTGTTGACGTTGATGGACGGCGCGAGCGCGTCGAACGACATTGTGGTACCGGTGATAGCAACGACGAGTCGACCGAACGCGATCGATCCAGCGCTACGCCGTCCCGGGAGATTTGACAAGGAGGTTGAAATGGCGCTGCCGAGCATGATGGATCGCGTGGAGATTTTAAAGTTGCACGCAAAATCCATCCCGCTTGCGAGCGACGTCAATTTCACAGTTATCTCGGAAAGTATCAAGGGCTACAGTGGTGCTGATATCGCGGCTTTATGTCGTGAGGCAGCAATGTGCGCAATTCAGCGCGTGCGTGATGAGGCTTCTGATCCAGACACTATGGAGGTTCGAATGGCTGATTTTCAAGCGTCTCAAAGCCGTGTGCGCGCCTCAGTTGTTCGAGGCGTAGCCATAGACTTGCCTCCGATTTCATGGGATGATATCGGCGGGCTCGTGGATGTCAAGAAACGCCTTCGTCAAGCCGTTGAATGGCCGCTGCATCACGCCGATGCGTTCAGGCGCTTGGGTCTTCGTCCGCCAAAGGGTATTTTATTGCACGGACCGCCAGGATGCGCGAAGACAACGCTCGCTCGCGCTGCAGCCACCGCCTCAGGTGCCACAGTCATCACGCTCACCGCCGCTGACGTCTTTAGCAAGTATTTAGGAGACGGCGAAAAAATTTTGCGAAGCACGTTTACCAAGGCACGCAAATCTGCGCCAGCGGTATTACTGCTGGATGAAATTGACGGCATGTGTGGTTCACGCGGCGACGGAGCGTCTGAAGGCGCGCACGACGTTGCCACGCGATTGCTCTCCGTGTTCTTAACTGAAATGGACGGTCTAGAAACTGTTCCGAGCACTGGAGGCGGTGTTCTCGTTATTGCAACGACGAACCGTCCACAAAGCCTGGACCCGGCACTCACGCGTCCCGGACGCCTGGACCTCGTCTTGGAAATTCCACCGCTCGACCTCGCTGGCCGCATCGAAGCCTTACGCGTGCACACGCGCGACGTCTCCCTCGCTCATGACGTTAACATTGACGAACTTGCCTCTATCACCGTCGGTTACACCGGCGCAGAGCTTCGTCACGCGGTGAAAGAAGCTGCACTCGCCGCGCTTCGCGAGGACATGTCCGCCGAAGCCGTTCGTCGCGACCACTTCGTCACCGCCATGTCCAAACAAAAGTAAATAGTCTGTAGCAATTATCACTTTTACTTCCAGAGTAAGATTGTATAGTCCCGTGAGTGTTTACCAAACATTTGCCACTTCGAGCCGTGAATGTCCGTTCGCGTCCCCGAGGGGAACAAGACAAAAGGGCACCGTCGCATGCGTCATACCTTTACACGCCTTTCATGACTGCCGACGACGCACGCGAGCCGATCGCGGACGAAGAGAGGGTCAAGAAGGGCCGCGCGCTGTTCGTGTGGCACGCCGTCATCGCCATCGTGGGTGTATTCGCCGCCAACGCTCGACGTGACAGCGCTTAAATTGATTTCCGTGACGATGTTTACGACACCCATTCGCGTGCGATTTAGCGAGACCGACGGGCAAGGTGTGGTGTTCAATGCGAATTATGCCATGTATGCCGACGCGGCGTTCGATGAATGGCTGCTGTTCGTGAAAGGGCGCGAGTGGACGACGACGACGGGACGCGCGCTCCCAGTCGCCGCGACGTCGACGTGGCGATTTAAAAGGAGCGCAAAATTTTTAGACGTCGTGGACGTGTCGTGTGAAGTGCCGAGATTCGGTACAACGTCGTTTGATGTTCGTTACGTGGGGACGATTGGTGGTGAGGATTGCTTTGATGGACTCGTGACGTATGTTTGCGTGGATGAAGCGTCGCGTCGACCCCTCGCGGTTCCTCTGGACTTGAAGCGCGCGCTGAGCACGAACGCAGCGCACGTCGGGCCGTCGAGACTCTAGTGTATGAAACTACGGTATAATAATAATGATACAGAATGATGCTACTTCTATAATGGTCTAACGGTGGCGCATGCACGCCACGAAGGCTTCATTGCCAAACTTCTCAAACTCTTCGTACGTCACATAGCGATTTGAGCGAGCGTTTTTTCTATCAAGAGAGTTTTGACACACCGACGACATGAATGCGTCGAGCTGGTCGTCGGACACGTGTCGGTGTCCAAGTCGCATTTGGTTTAAATCTCCAATCAAGCACTCGAGCTCGGCTTCGTCCAAGATGTTGTCTTGGGACGTGTCGTATCGTTGCCACAACGATCGAAGCACGCCCACCGGAAGGACTTCGTCAACCTTCACGCGCGCTTGCTCGAGCAGCCAAGCGCCTGCTTTAGGTCGCCATGCTGCTTCTTGGAATTCTTTAGTTTGCATCTCCATCAGTCGACTGACGGTGCGGTCCCATGCGAACTCTTCGTCGCGAGCTGCGTTTTTACGCGCTGCGGCGTCGCCAGAAGACGACTGAAACAACTCAGCGGGCTCGGTTTCTGCACTCACAAGCAGCTTCACCTTGTGCTCGTACATGACATCGATAAATGTAATAAATCGACGCACCAGGTCGAGTCGGTCGGAGCTCAATCGAGGCACGTGATCGACGCCGATGGCGCTGAAAATACTCGCCAGCGCGGTGTAGTCGGCGGCGCCCAGCGCGCTGTCGCATAATTCGTGGAAATCAAAGTGTGCGATGCCTCCACCGGCGCGGCGCACGTGTACTAGACGCCCACCGACGGCAATTTGTAGAGGTTTAAACGAACGCTCGTGCGCGAGCTCTTGTAAACGATGCGAGAGCCAGGCTTCGCGCTCGCCTTGCGAACCTCGGGACATCCACGTCACGCTTTCGTCACCCTCTCTCACGCTTCCTGTAAGTCTATAGTCGCGATCACTCGCCATTTCGTGCACAATACACCGTTCTTTTATTTGCGCAATGCAAGGTAGGAACTGCGAACGATTCAATCCATTCTTGTACAATTCGTCTGGATGACGGTTACTCGTCGTCACGACTTTTACGCCCGCCGCCCAGAGCGCCTCGAGCAGTCGTCTAATAATCATCGCGTCCGCGACATCGACGATTTGGAACTCATCCAAACACAAAACACGCGTGCGCTGCGCGAGCGCCGTCGCGTACACGCCGACAGTGTCCGAATTTCGCGCCGTATCCTTGAGCTTGTGCAACGCCGTGTGCGTCTCGAGCATAAACGAATGAAAATGCTCCCGACGCTTCTCCACCCCGCGCTCACCCGCCAGTGTGGCATAAAACAAATCCATGACAAACGTCTTCCCGGACCCAGGTCCACCGTGAATATACGCGCCCCCGTCGCGCGCCACGGGTGCGCCCGAAGACGTCCCGTCCGCGGCGTCAAACAACCCGCCAAACCACCCGCCCGTCTTCACCCTTTGCGCCGCTCGCGACGACTCAGGCCTCACGCTCGCGTGCACCGCATCGAGCGCCTCCAACGCTTTAATTTGCGCGGCGTCGTGTCTAATAAACCCTTCGCTCACGAGCCGCCCGTACGCCGCGCTCGGCCGCTCGCCCGCTTCGGCGAGCGCGAAAAAGTCAATCCCAGACCCCAACGTCGTCGCCGCATCCCGCGCCGTCGCCGACGCCCCAGTCCCCACCGCCCGCACGACTGCGCCTGTTATCCGCATCATCGACGTCGACGCGTCGCCAGGCGTCATCGACGCGCGCGCCAGACGCGCCCGCGACCGGCGCCACGCGAACGCCATCCGCGCGAACGTCGATGATGATGATGTTCGCTCGACGCGGTCGAGCGCGTGTCGAGCCCGTCGCGAGCGCGCGCGCGAAAGCTTCCGCGAACGACCACTCGCACGCGCCTCGCACGCGCTCGCACGCGACGCGACGCGCGGTGGCGCGCGCGCGCGCGCCGAGACGTCGACGGACCCGCCGTCGCGCGACGCCGTCGACAGACACCGAAACGCGTGCACCGCCAACGCGCGCCAACCGACACCCGAACGCGTGCACCGCCAACGCCCACGGTCCCGTAGTGGAGACATCTGAAGAGTATCGAGTATCTCTACGCGCACGCGTTTATAGCGTTTATAGGTCCGTGGTCGCATACTGTGTACACCTCACGACCATGTACACACCCATGTGTGGTCCACGCCACACGCGTGGTTGCGTAGTGTACGACGACGACGCCTATTTGCGCGGCATCAATCACGCCGGGTCGCCTCGGGAATATTCTCTCGCGTCGACATCCACCGGCGCCGCGACACGACGACGACCGAGGACGACGCCGAGCGCGACGGCGGCGGAGGAGGACGAGGATGACGACGATGATCACGTCTGCGTTCGCGTCTCGCGTCTCGCACGTGGGCGCGTCGATGGCGTCGAGCGAGAAGCGCGCGAGAAGCGCGCGATGTCTCGGGCCAGTGCGCGCGACGACGTCTCGGGCGCGCGTCGTGGAGGCGTTCGCGGCGACGAGACGGGCGAGGAGAGATGGAGGGGTTGAGGGCGTGATTCGCGCGTTTGTGTGCGCGCGCGTGCGAGGACAGGCGATGACGCGAGGGGCGTTCGCGAGGGAAGATGGTGAGATTGACGCCGCGGAGGAGCGACGTCGACGCGTCTCGCGCGCGACGTCGCGGTTCTCTTCTACGACGAGCAGAGCGACGGGTGCGGTGGATGAGTTGAAAGAGGTGTTAAGTCAGAGTATTAGTGCGATGACGACGGTGACGCCGCCATTTTATTCGGAAGGGGTCAATGAGGATAGCGAAACGTTGAGCGCCTACGAGGTGGACGCGCTCGTTACGGATGACGCGGTGTTTAATGCCGAGATGAGCTGGTTGGCGTTTAACTGGCGCGTACTCGCCATGGCGGCGGATGAATCGGTGCCAATTTTCGAACGATTGCGTTTTGTGGCGATTAGTGCGAGAAATTTGGATGAGTTTTTCGCCAAGCGGGTCGGCGCGATAAAACGCCAAGACGCCGCCGGCGTTGAGAATCTCGTCAAGCGTCGTGGACGAAGTGTATGGACTCCGGCGTTGACGCTGCAAAACGTCGCAACTGAAGTTGAGCGTCAAGTTGACGTGCAGGCGGCGCTTTTAGAGAACCATATTGTGCCGGCTTTGCGCGAGCACGACATTCGGCTTGACCACTATTCTGAGTTGAGCGAGAGTGTTCAGAATGAACTTGCAAAATACTTTGAAGAGCAAATTGAGCCGGTTCTTGATCCACGTGCGATCGACCCTTGCCACCCGTTTCCCTTTTTAGGCTCTTTGTCTCTTTCGATTGCCGTTGAGATTGAGGACGCCTTCAAGCAAGAAAAGTTTGCCATAGTCAGCGTCCCCGCGCCACTTGATCGATGGATTCGTATTCACAAGGATATCAGTGGTGATGAAGTACAGCGATTTATCCCACTCGAGCAAGTTATCGAAGCAAACATGGAAAAGTTGTTCAAAGGGTGCAATATCGTGGCGACGCACGTATTTCGCGTAACACGAAACGCGGATATTGAGCGCAACGAAGATGAAGCGGAAGATCTTTTGGAAATGATGGCTGATGAGGTTCGTGAGCGACGATTTGCTTCATTCGTGAGACTTGAAGTGCAAGACACCATGCCGTCTTACATTCGCGATAAGCTCGTCGATTCTCTCGACGGCATTACGCAAACCGATGTCATCACTGTGCCTCACCGCGCCCCGCTTGGCTTTGGGTCGATTGACTCTTTGCCCGTTGATTTCGGTATGGATGTTTCTCTTATATACCCACACTGGGCTCCGCGAACGCACCCGCGTTTGGAACAAGTTCGAGGGGACGAGCGGAGTATTTTTGCTGCAATCAGAGACGGCGACATTTTGGTGCACCATCCGTACGTGTCTTTTGCGACGTCCACACAAGCGTTCATCGAAGAGGCGTCGCGTGACCCGAATGTGCTGTCTATCAAGTCTACATTATATCGTACGAGTAACAACTCGCCGATCGTCAACGCTTTGATTAAAGCGGCAGAGAATGGTAAGCAAGTAGCTGTGCTCGTTGAACTCAAGGCGCGTTTTGATGAAGCCAGAAACGTGGGATTCGCACAGCGCTTAGAAACCGCCGGCTGTAACGTAGCCTATGGTGTTAAGGGTGTGAAAACACACTCCAAAGCGTCATTGGTCGTTCGCCGTGAAGGTTCCAAGTTAGTCAAGTACGTGCACGTTGGTACTGGTAACTACAACCCGTCCACTGCTGGCGTCTATACCGATTTTGGTTTGTTTTCATGCGACGAAGAGATGGGTAACGACGTGGTAAACTTGTTCAAGTTTCTCATGGGGCATCACTACCAAGAGCGCTTTAGCAAGCTCATCGTCGCACCACTTCGCATGCAGGCTGAATTTGTGGAAATGATTGAACGCGAAGCGCAAAACGCGCTTGAAGGCAAACCGGCGAGCATCATCATGAAGATGAACGGCTTGGATGATCCTACTATCACCGCCGCACTGTACCGCGCTTCGCAAGCCGGTGTAAAAATTCACCTGATTGTTCGTGGAATATGCCGCGTGCGTCCAGGGATCCCGAACGTCTCTGAGAACATACGCATAGTTTCAATCATCGGTAGGTTCCTTGAACACCATCGCGTATTCCGCTTTGAGAATGGTGGTTCACCCGAGTTCTACATGGGATCTGCGGATTTGATGAGACGTAACTTACTTAGACGGGTTGAAGTCGTTGCTCGAATCTATGAGCCAAAAATTCAAACTGAACTGCAAGAAATGCTCGACGCATGCCTCGCGGATCAAGTGTTAGCGTGGGAAATGGGCGCCGATGGAAGGTATTACCGTACTCCGGCGTCGCGTAAGGTTGCGGCCAACCACCAGGCGCACTCACCGGGTAAAGGTAGGCTCATGAAGGTGTCTTCGACTGAAGGGTTGCATGAAGCCTTGATGGAGTCGACATTATTGAGCATGAAACGTAGAGACAAACGTGTCAATGTGGCGACTTTGGCAACCAAAAAAATCAAGCGTGTTGATCGAGCGCCGAAGCAAGTGCTTGAGCGCGCGCCTAGAGTTGGCGCAACACCGCAAGTTGAAGTTCCCGAGGTGAGTGATGTTAGCAGCACCATTAGTGCATCAGTGAGCTCGACAGAAACCATGAGACCAAATTTCAGCGACGTTATCAACGCATCCGTGAGCGAATCTATCGGTATGAGCAGAGACGAGCAGCATTGATTGAAGTACAAAAGATTGTATTAGAAAAGAATGTGCGACACTAATTCACTATCTAGCTAAGGTTTCCGCCAGCCTTATTTCGAAAAGTTGTGCGGAACGCGGCGACGGAGGAGCGTCTAAACTCTTCGTGCGCCGCAAAAATTGTTTCCTCCACGACGCTGCTGTCTTTAGGGGTTCGCACATCATGACCGTATGGGTAATCTGGCACCTCTTCAACGTATTGCACAAATTTCATCTCGCGCACTTCACGCATGAGCGTGTTAAATACCAGCATTTGCCCAGCCCCGTTGAAATGCACGCCGTCACAAAAAATATCCTCGCCGCGACTCTTGGCTTCCTTCGTAGCTTCGTGCACGTCTGCCAAAACCAACCTTTTCCCAATCTCACTCGTCAATTCAGCGTTATTGTTGTACTCTTTCGCGAGCTCGCGCACGACATCACGCGCTGCTTGCGCGTACTCACCGATTCTCAACCGTTCATCCTCCCAAACGCTCCCGAGCCACGCGTCGTCGTATCGCTCCTGCTGCGTCACCGCGCGTTGCTCGTGATCCACCACCGGCGGTGTCATGACAACCACGTGCATCGCAACATCCAGCGCCAGAGCTATGATCTCCCTCAAATTCGCGCGATACTCCTCTACGGGCACGTGCACGCGATTCCGCGTCTGCGCGTCGGCGTCCCGCATCGTCGTCGCGTCATTCGTCCCAAGCATAATCGTCACCAGAAACGTCTCCTCGTACGCATCACCGAGCGTCGAAAACACATGCGGGGCGATGCGCAAGCACCAGCGCGAGTTATACCCGCCGTAGCCGCGATTAAACGTATCCGCAGTGCGCGTGAATGCATTCGCGAGCGATGCGCCCCAGCCATTCGGCGCTTCAAACGCGCGCTGCGTGAGCGAATCCCCGAAGAGCACGATGCGCCCGCGCTTAGTGGTGCTACACGGGGCGTCTCGCGCGTCGTCCTCGCCCGTCGTCGCCATCGTCGGCGATAGGTAAAGAAACAGCGTGCGAGCGACTGACGCTTCAGTGTGCGCCGTGAAATCATCATGACGCGCGCCGGTGATGACGACGACAGCGACGCCGCCGCGTTTTGGCGAGACCGCGCGGCGCGAATACGTGCGATTGCACACAGCGGATCGAGCGGCGCGCGCGCGGACGACGACGGCGACGCGCGAGGGAATCATCTTGGATTAGTGGCGCTCCGACGAGCTGACGTTGAGGACGCGCATCGGCGCGCGCGCGCGGCGACGTCGACGTCGTGGATGCCGATGGAATATCCATCGTCCGAGGAGCGCGATGCGCGCGCGACGAGGGCGCAGTTGGCGGAGGCGGTGACGGTGTGTCTCGAGCGGGCGAAGGCGCGACGCGCGGCGCGCGCGGCGCAACCGACGACGACGAAGCCGACGAGGACGTTGATGCCGGAAAATGCGCTCGATGACGCGGCGACCGTCGATGGTTTGCGTGAAGGGTATAAACGACTATTGCGCGAAGTCACGGCGCGACATACGCGGACGAGAGAGGCGCTGGAGGAGGAAATAGCGACGTTGCGGGCGCGAGTGGAGGCGCTCGAAACGTCGTCGAAGAAGAACGAGCGAACGACGCCGACGAAGGAGAGACTCATCGCGCTTGCATACGATGATATAGATGGTGATAACAATGGCGATGACGCCGACGATGATATCGCGTGCGAGTTGTCGCCGTTTTCAGCGTCTGAGAGAACGCCGCCTTTACGTTTACGGGAGGACGCCGACGAGGAGAACGCCGACGAGGAGGACGCCGACGTCGAAACGCCGCGCGCCTTTAGGCCACCTCGTCCGCCGAAGAATGGCAACGAGAACGACAGAACGTTTGACGCGAATATCGCGCCACCACCGCTTCCCGCAGTCCGACCGGGACAAGGGTACGTGTGTCCATTTTCTGGAAAAGTGTTATTGAAGACGCCGTAGCCATGGAAGATAATGGACGTCGGTTGGGCAAAATGTCCGCATTGCACTACGTTTGGCGGTCATAAATTCACGTCACAGGGAGGGAGATCAGTCACCGGTGCGTTGGGGATGAAGCGCGACGACGTCATGCGTTTCCCGCCAGGATTGCGCTTTGTGTGTGTAATCTCACTCTTTATGAATGCATGTAGACTGTAGAGTGCATAAAATTCCCTGGTGTAGTGAGTGGTACCTGTACATGCTATCTGAGTTTGGTCGTCGTCATCACATCGCCATCG
>Ga0255763_1000241_pt1 | contig 59724 bp, 49 predicted proteins | sample 041ome_2_FD_179963 | JGI IMG/M metagenome (GOLD analysis project Ga0255763, IMG submission 179963) | Coastal salt marsh microbial communities from the Groves Creek Marsh, Skidaway Island, Georgia - 041406US metaG (version 2) | ecosystem: Environmental > Aquatic > Marine > Intertidal zone > Salt...
AGAAGACCAAGAAGGAGAACAACAACAGCTACGACAACCGGTAAAGACGATGATGATGTCGTACGCGGAGAAAGCGAAGAGCGGGTTAAAGGTGAGGATAAATAAAAAAAAAGGCGTTGAAGAGGAGGAGCGTTTTGAAGCGACTTTTGTTGTTGGTGAAGAAGAAGAGGACGAAGAAGACGAGGAAGAAAGAAGACGACGAAGCGAAAAGGAGGAGGAGGAGAAGGAAGAGGAAGAGGAAGAGGTGGCTGCGTTGACGGAGAGGATGCGGAAAGATGTTCGCGTGAACGAGGAGGTGAACGACGACGAGGACGAGGACGAGAAAAAGACGTCTCCTCCTTTGGAAGAAGAAACCGAAGAAGAAGAAGAAGAAGGAGAAACAAAAGAAAACAACAACGACAGCTTTCTGATGACGGCGAAGATGCTTGGAGATACGCACTACGCGTACGGTTCGTTTGGGTACGGGTATTACACGCCGTTACCGGATGGGACGGCGATATTTACGCCGGCGTTTGTGCCTCCGCCGGTGCCGGCGCCGATGACGACGGGGGCGCCTTCGTCGTGGGGATACGAACATCTCTCGCCGCAAGGTGGGATTGTTTCGCCACCACCGACGACGACGAGTGAAGAAGCATCTTTGCAACAGCAGCAACAGCAACAGCAACAGCAGCACTTTCCGATGATGATGACGACGACGTCGGAGATGCCGTATCAGCACTATCCGTATTATCAACAACAATATCAACCGTATACTGAAGAGGCGGAAGGAGAGCGCGGAGACGAACAATACTATCCGCCGCCGCCACCAATGACGCCTCCGACGACGACGATGCTGCCGTCAGAATTCAGCGAAAATAGTACCGTGCGTGCTGGTATTGCGGCCGCGGCGGAGCATTTCACCTCTATCGTTGGAGATGCAACCGCGTCGACGTTTTCGAGCTTTGCTTTACCTCCGATGTCGGAACGCGATGCCGCTCGAGCTGCGACATTGAGGAGGATGAACGGACACGGCGCGAACAACAATAAGAAAAGTAATAATAATAACAACAACAACAACAACAACAACAACAACGGTACCGCAAGACGAGAACCGATGATTAGAAACACCGGTGGCGTTACCAGTTTCAATGGGAACTTGTCGCTCGGTGAGTCCGTTCGCGGTCCGCGATTTCGTAACCCGGAACGCATATTATCTCTCGGGAGTCCACACAAGAGCTTACACGAGAAGCTGATCCGTCCGAATCCGCACGAAATTTTTGCCGGCATCGACTGGTCGGCGTGCAAAGGATTCGTTTGTAAGTCCTTCAGCGAAGATGATATTCATAAATCAATCAAATACGGTAAGTGGAGTTCGACGCCGCGAGGGAACGCGAAATTATCCGAGGCTTTTCGACAACAACAACTGCTTCACCTCAACAAAAGCTGCAACGGCGGCAACTACTTGAGTGCGGGAGCGCGAGGAGGAGAAGGAGGAAGAGGCTTATCCGTAATAAGTAACGGTAGCAAAGTAAGCGAAGACATTAACGGTGCCGTGAACGAAAACAGATCCATCGTCGTCAACGCTAACCACGAAACGGCGATATCATCGTCACCGCTCAAAAATACGACTGCTAAGAGTACGAAGAAGATACCGCAAAGAATCTTCCTTCTCTTCTCCGTAAACGCGAGCGGCTACTTCTCCGGCGTTGCAGAGATGACTTCCGACGTCGACTTTGATAAAAACGAAACCTTTTGGCAGCGCGAAGGTAAATTTAACGGCTCGTTCAACGTCGAATGGCTCGTCGCAAAAGACGTCCCGTTCCAAGTCTTCGGAAGGCACTTGCGCATCGTGGACGACCGAAAAATACACAAAGTAGAAACGAAAAGAGTCACGCACAGCCGAGACGCGCAATACGTCACTCCGACCGTCTTGCGTCAGTGCATCGAAGTGATGTTGGCGTACCAAACCGAGAACGGCCTCGCGAAAGATTTTGCGTTTTACGACGAGCGAGAAAGAACGAGATACGAATCTCGAAAACTAAACGCCTCTCGAGACCGTCGCACGACGGTATCGTTCTCGCCTCCAAAACCTCACGCGACGAGCGGTAACGAAACGACGAGTGGCAACAAAAACAAACTGCACCGTTCGAGCAGTAACTCCACCACGACGACAACCACAACCACAACCACGACAACGACAACGGTCGTTTCGTAAAAGAAAGAGAGAGAGAGAGAGACGTTGAGAGATGAAGGCGAGTTCTCCTCTTCGCCTTCACAAAGCCGTTTGCGAGAGAGCGCGCGGAAAGCTCGAAAGCGCTTTCTTCTCGCCCCTGTTTTATAAGAAAGAAAGAAAAAAAGAAGCGCGTAAGTAGCAGAAAGAGAAACACAGAGAGAGAAAGAGAGAGAGAGATGCAGAGAGGTATTCTAACATTTTCTTCATTTTAACGACACAACAATAACATCATCGCAGATTAAATCGTATAAAAGCGTATAAAAATATCTCGCGTAGAGCCGACTGCTTCGTGCGTTCGTTCGCTTGTATTTTTTCTTCATCTGAGTCAAATCGTTCGTGTTCTGCTTCACAAAAATCGCTTAAAAATGCCAAAAACGCCTCCCTCTTTGCGCGGAGGCGGAGGAGGTAAAGGAGGATTCAGAGGAAAGAAGAAAAAGAAGAGCAAAGGCCCGCAACTCCCGAAATACGTTCAAGAGCAGCTGGCGAGTCGAGAAAAAGCGGCGGAGGCGGAGTCGTCTGATGGTTTCGGGAGTGCGAATTTCCGTTTCCGAGGAAAAAAAAGCGATGTCGACGGCGGCGGCTTTGAAGTTGATGATCACGACGACGATGAAAAAGACGGGAAAGAATACGGACGAAGACAAAGAGGAGGATTCGAAGGTCTCGGAGGACGGTCGTCGTCGTTGTCCAGAAAACAAAAGAGGGCGGAGATGAAACACGAAAAGAAGATGAACAAGAAGCGACGGTTTGAGACTTTGAGCGCGAAGAAGACGAAGACGAAAGCGAAAGCGACGCCGCCGGCGAAGAGAGACGACGAGAAAACGAAAACGAAGAAAAAGAAGAAAGAAAAGACGGCTGCTTTGGAGAAGGAAAGTAAGAGTAAAAAGAACACGGGGAAAGAAAAGAAGATGGCTCCCGCCGACGGCGCGCGCGGCGTCGGCGGCATGCGACAAAGTTTACTCGACGCGTATAAAGAAGACGAGTTCAACGCGAAACAGTTGGAAAAGAAGATGGGGAAGAAGAAAATCGAGGATGGGTTGGATTTGTTCATTGAAGGGTTGCCAGGGCTAGAGTTGTTAGGTGGTGGTGGTGGTGGTGGAAGTAGCGGAAGCGATGATGAATCGGAGGAGGACGATTTGGACGACGGGATGAGCGAGGAGGAAGAGTACTCGTCTTCGTCGGAGGAGGAAGACGAGGAACAAGAAGAAGACGAGGAGGATGAAGATGCATTAGAAGCTGCGCACGCGAACTTTATGCCGTCGGCGACGAAATACGTGCCCCCAGCGCAGCGCGCCGCGATGAAAGCAGCGGCGGAAGCAGCGACTGCGACGGAGAACTACAACAAAATTAAGAAGAGTAAGACTGCCAGAGACATCGACGACCCTTCGTTTGAAACGCAAAGAAGAATTATACGCGGTTTGCTCAACCGTCTCGGTGAAGCGAACGTTGCAAATATCGTGGCCGAAATCTCCGCCGTGGCGAGAGAACACCCGCGGAAAACCGTCGGCGATTGCGTCAGCGAAGAGCTGGTGCGCAAAGCGCTCGCTGAAGGACCAAAAGCCTCGGAGAGTTATTGCGCAGCGATTGCATGCTTAGTCGCGGGATGTAGCGGTGAGATTGGTCCAGAGTTTGCCGCTCGATTTGCAGCAAACGTGTGTGAACAATTCGAGCGCGAACGACTGAACGATGAGTCTTCTCGACCGGCGTCGAACTTAGCCTTGTGTTTAGCCAAGCTGTACAACATCGGTTTGTTCCCAAGTTCAGTCGTTTACGGGTGCTTGATTTCCCTGGCAAAGACGCTCTCTGAAATGGATGCTGGTTTGACGCTTACCATTTTGAAAGTCTCCGGAGGGAAACTTCGCGGCGAAGACCCGGTGGGTATGAAATCATACATCGACGCGTTGAGCGAAACCGCTCGTGCGTTGAAAATTAAAAACGGAGCAGCCGAAGGTGGTGGTGGTGGCGGCTTATCGAAACGCGCGCGTTTGACGTTAGAGCTCGTTCTCGACTTGAAGAACAACAAAGTTTCTAAATCTGAAAGCGACGCTTCGGGTAAAGACCAATACGGCATCCCTATCGCGTTATCGAGGTGGGTGAAAACGGCCAATCGCGTTGGCGAAGTCACCGTCGCCTTGCGAGCGCTCACGTACGACATACTCACTGACAACGCTTTAGAAAAAACAGGTAACTGGTGGTTACCCGAAGCCGCTGGAACGGAAGAGTGGTTCAAGAAACGCAACGCCGAGAGAAGCAGCAACGCAAACAACGACGGCGTCGACGGCAACGAAACGCAACTTTTGCAACTGGCGAAAAAGATGCGCATGAACACGGAAACCAGACGCGCAATATTTTGCGTCGTCATGTCCTCGGAAGACTACGCAGATTGTCTGGAAAGATTGCTAAAACTACCACTCAGCGGTCAAGGCGACCGCGAAATCGTCCGCGTCATCCTCGAATGTTGCTTGCAAGAAAAAGCGTTCAACCCGTACTACGCCATCTTGACCTCTAAACTCGTCGAGCGCCAAAAGCGACACAGGTTGACGTTACGTTTGTGCATTCAAGACCAGCTTAAAGAAATCAAATCCGGCGAAAACGAAGAAACCTCGTCCGTTCGTCGCGTGGCCAACCTCGCGAAGTTCTTCGCGCATACCGTCGCCTCCAACGCGCTCGGTGTGAACGCCTTGCGAATCTTAGAGATGAGCGAATTCGAAAACATGAACAGTCGAATCAACCTCTTCAACCGCCTCTTCTGTCGAGCAATACTCGAAGACCGTCAACGAACGGCTAAAATTGACCTTCTCTTCGCGAAACTCCGAGAGAAAAAAGAATACAACGACCTCGCGCGCGATTTCGCGCGCACCTTCACCTCTCGAGAAATCACGAGAGGCGTCGAGGACGAAGCCGCGCGCAAACGCATCCGCGGGAGAGGTTTAGCGTTGAAACAAGTCATCACCGAACAACACCAACGGTTTGCCACGCGGGAGGAGCAGAGATGATGATCGATAGCAACAACAAATCAGATTATAGTATTTTAGCAACAGCATTAGATAGATTTAGACGAGTGCAGATGTACGCGTATAAGGTTTATATTCGTACATTTTATGTCGCAGAGTAAGCGAAAACACAACTCTGCTGCTCCATTTGCTCCGAAACTTGCTTCACAAAAAAGAAACGCGCGAAGACAAAGAAGACAAAGAAGAAGATAGAGATATAACTCTCGCAATCGTCATGTCTTCTCGCGTCGTCGCCCAAGTTTCGTCGCGACGAGGAGGACGCTTTTTATATTCGTTGTTGTTCTCGTCGTCGTCTGACACTCCTCACGCTCGCACGTTTCCCGACGCCTCCCTGCTGTGGGGGCAAATGCATCATCGATCGTCGTCGTCTATGTTCGTCGTCGATGACGACGTCGTGGTTAAAGGTCGAGCGACGGGCAAAAAAATGTTTTTCACGACGTGTGCGCGAGCAAGAGCAGCAGCAGCCGGTGGGGAGGAGGAGGAGGGCGGAGAGACGTCCTCTTCCTCTTCCTCCTCAGAGAGCGAAGATGTTGGGGAAAAGAACGACAACAACACCAGCAAGAGCAACAAGCGTCTGACGAGGAAAGACAAAGGGTCGTACGCCGGGATGTTGACTGAAATCGACTCGTACGAATCGCACGAGTTTAGGAGAACGAACTTATACGACACGAGAGAACACGTTGGGTTGGAGGAAAACCGCGAGAAAGTTTTGAACGAGTTATTAGAAAGGGTCGAGGAGATTACGAGTTCGGAGGAGTACAAGGCGGCGTTGGCGAAAGAAATGGCGGAGATGGAGGAAGAGGAGAAAAACGGGACGGAGAGGATATTGGAGTGGGAGACGAATTTGGTTTTAGAGGCTGGTGGGACGCAAGATCACGGTTTAAATAAGAAGGTGAGTTTAAAAGTGAACGTGGACGCTTTGATGAAGGAGACTGGGTTGTCCGAGGAGGCGATGGACTACATCAAGGCTATTTGCGGGAAACGGTTTTTGAAAAAGACGAACGAGATTCGAATCGTGTGTCGGAGATACGCGGATAGAGAACATAACAGACAGTGGTGTTTGAGAGCGCTGTATGAGCTGATAGAGGAAGGGCAGAAGGAATTCCCGAGCGGCGGTTTCAAGAGGGAGGATATCATAGAGTTGAACGCCAAGCGACGAAATGAACTTGGAGATTCGGCGACGTACGTATCTCAGAACTAAACTGTTGAACCGTGATGATTTAGGTAGTACCCATTATAGTCTTCTCCGTATAGTCTTGTATAGCAGATATTAATATTAAAACAACACATTTTTACGTAATCTTTCTTTTCCTCCTCTCTCGTCGCGTAGTAATACCCCAACGCGAAAAAAGAATGTTTCCTCGCTCCCTCATACACATCAAAAAAGATACATATACTTCTTACATATATATATATAAGCAGTATTCGGTATCGATAGTACCTTACGCCGTCTTCTTCTCGGCGTATTTAGCCTTGATGATACCGTACGCGGACGCGCCGGCGATGGCAATCGCAGAGCCGACGGCGGTTTGCGTGGAAATCTTGTTTCCAAACGCCAAGATGGAGAAGCCAATCACAAAGATTCTCTTACCGACGTTACCGACGGCGTGCGTGACTGGTTCAACCTTGCCCAACGCTTGGTATGCGACTTGGTTGTACATGTGGTAGTAGAAACCAACCGACAACAAAGACATGACGAAATCTTTTTGGCCTTTAAGGGCAATGGCGCTCGAGATGCCGGCCGCCACGGTGGAACCTTCGAAGAGCAACGCGAACGGAATGCAGAAGAGCAACGCAACAATCGTCACGTAGTTATACAAGTTGAGCGGAGACATTTCAGACATAAGCTTCTTACTAAAGATCGCTCTCGCCGCAAACGCAACGTTCGAGGACATCGCGGTAAGAAAACCCAACCACGTGAACGACAACTCCGTCGCCGAGGCGAGCGCGACGCCGCCAATGACTGGAATCAAAGAAAGGTACACCGGTAACGGGTACACGGTACCGGAGACTAAATACACGCCAAGAGCCGAAAATACCGGTTCCAACGTTTTCACGGTGTGCGTGAACGAAACCGCGACGGTGGCAAAGGACACGTTCGACAAGCAGTGTCCAAACGCGTGCAAAAACGCCGGCAACGTCAACGCCTTCAAAAACGTCGGCGAGGGTTTTTCAAACTTGACCAGCCTCGTCGTCCAGAAGAACGTCATGATGAGTAAACCAACGCCCAAGTGCACGCAAGACACGAACCACGGAAACGGGAAGTAGTTGTAGATGGTCTTGTTGATGATGTTGAACTGGACGTTGAGAAAATACCAGGCGGCGAAATAAAACGCGGTTTCCGCCGCCGGAAACTTTTCCTTGAACTCAGACAACGCGGAAGCTCTGTTTTTGACGTTGCGCATCACGAGTGTGCGTAAGCATTGAAGAATAAAAAGAGGATATCGTCGTCGTCGTCAGTTGTTGTTATTGTTTGTATCATCATCATCATCGAGACGAGACGCATTAGGGAAAGAAGAAGAAGAACAAAAGAATAAATTCGCGGAATCGTACCTCGCCCCGGTCGCTTTCGTCTTCAACGCGCGTCTCGACAGTCTCTCTCTCTTCAAAATGTCTCTTTTCAAAGTATTCGAGCCTCGAATGGAACCAGACTCCCTCGCGGAGGAGGAGGAAAAAGAGAACGCTTTCGGCGCGAATTTATCCATTTTAACGTTGTTAACGGCATCGCATCGTCTCGAGTTGGTTTTCGAAGAAGTCGCGCGCGAAGACGCCGAGACGCGAACACCGCACGGTTGCGCGATCGATTGCATTATCTGCGTGAATTATTAGTGTTTACGATTATGCGTAAATAAAAGTCTTTTCTCTTCTCGCGAGGTACGGAGAGGAGCGTTGGTGCGTAATAATAAAGAAGAGAATAAATGGAAAAACGGGGAAGTAGGTGGTGACGCTTTTTTGACTGATATCTGCAAACGTGTTTTCGCCGTTGTCGAACACCTCACAGGCAACACAAACACATTAGCTGACTGACAGCTGGCAAAAACTGCCAACGAAAAATCAAAATCTCTCTCGGTTTCCTTTCACACAACCTTCCTCATTTAGGACGACGAACGCTTGGACGTCACGCAGGACACACACTTTGTGAAGTGTTTTTACTCGTCCTTATTACTCTATCATATAATATAATCAAATAAAATCGCGGCGATGAGTGGAACAACGACAGCGCTTCAAACGGTGGGTGGAACGCGAGGGGAAGTTGTTCACGTCGTCGCCGCCGGTAACGCGAGAACGACGATGCAGAGAAACAAGATTAGTGCCGCTCGAAGTTTGCAAAGAGAGAATCATCGGTTTTTTTCTTCGAGGAATACGACCACCACCACCACCACCACCACCACCACCACCGCGGCAATGTCCACAGAGAGCACTCCGACAAGTGACGACGAGAATAATAACAGTAACAAGAAGGACAGATTCTTCTTGAACTTTTTCGGGTTCCCATTCCCTTTGGTTCCTTTCCTCTTTCGAGAAACAAAAGTTGAGAAGATTTACGAAAACGTCTATGCCTTTACGCAGCAACAAGGCATTGGATTCGGCCTGGGAGTATCAACGAACGTACGGATGACGGTGATAAAATTGAAGGACGGCACGCTGTGGGTGAAAGATCCAATCGCACCAACCGAGGAGTGCATAGCTTTGATGAAAGAGACATTTGGAGAGGACTATCGGGTCTCGAGCGTCGTGCTCGGGACGACGATGTACGAGCATAAGATTTTTTTACCGTCGTTTGCTCGCGCTCATAAGAACGCGAAAGTCTTCGTCGTACCCGGTCAGTTTTCGTTTCCCGTGCAGCTTCCGAACCCGTTGTTGGGGATTTCGAACGCTACAGAATTGTTGGACAGCTCGAATCCGCCTCCCGAATGGCTGGACGAAATCCAATATGAAATTTTAGGCACGTTCAATCTGTTTTGGTCGCAATATCGGTATTCCGAGGGGACCTTTTTCCACAAGAAGTCCAAAACGCTGCTCGTGACCGATGCGGCGGTATACGTGGACGGTGAGAATCCACCAGACATCATACCGAAAGAAGAGTTGAGAGATTTAGGAAGTGAGGAGTCGTTTACGATCAAGCTTTTAAGAGGATTAAATTTTAAAGGAGGAAGAGATGTCGAGAGAGCGAACGACGTCAGCGACGAGATCAACGGATGGAGACGCATGACCCTCTTTTCTCTCTTCATCGCCCCGGATGCTAAGAATATTATCAATCCAGCGAAGAGCTTTAACGCGATGAAGAATAAGTTTGTCGTCTCGCCTATTGTATACGTAATTGTCTTTCAATTCTTTAGAGAAGAAATTCGCGAGTGGAAGAAAAACTGCCAGCGAAGATTTATTGGTGCAAATAGGGTGGTAGCGTCGCATTTTCCCGCAAGCAAGAAGGCGACCGCGAAGGACTTTTACTTAGCGTTTAAGTTTGCGGATAGTGATAGCGAAGTGCCGAGTTATTACAGCGATCCTCTAGATCTAGGTAGCTTAGAACTCGTACAGAAAGTCTTGAATTTCATCAAGGTCTACGATTAGTGTATGTGTATGTATGAAAACTATCTAATAGAGGGCAGAGCCGCGTCGTCTAATACTATATATTTTGCATTTTCTTACCATTCGCCGTCGTCTTCCACTTCGTCCGCGGTCAAAGCGCCGTGCTTTTTGTTCCATTCTTCGTGAAACTCAATATCAGCCCGGGTCACCGACGCGCGAACCTGTTTTGCTGCTTTACGAATATCATCTATGCGAATCTCGCGCAGTTCTTGCGCTTCGTCTTCGCCCGCTTTCGTCAAGTCAACGACATCGCCGCCACCGTCTTCTTTCTCGCTTCCAGTTTTAGCTTTCTTCTTCACAAACAACTCGCGCAGAGGTGCTCGAGCAGCTTCTTGCACCAAGTTCTTCAAATCCGAGCCGGAATATCCATCAGTTTTCTCACAAATTACGTCTAAATCTTTCTCGGTTAACGCGTGTTTCACTTTTCCATCGCCATCCGGATTTAACGTTTTCAAAATCATATCTCGTCTCGCCGCCGCGCACGGCAAAGGAATGTAGAGCTGTTTGGCCAGACGTCGTCGCGCCCCATCGTCCAGCTCTTGCGGTCTATTCGTAGCTCCAATGAGTAGCATCGGTTTCGTTGGATCTTCGCCTCCTAATCCGTCCATTTGGACGAGAAATTCCGTTTTCATTCGTCTCGACGACTCGTGTTCACCTTCAGATTTTCGCGCCGAGAGTAAAGAGTCAATCTCGTCCACGAATATCACTGAAGGCGCGCAGTGTCTCGCGACCGCAAACAACGCGCGCACCATTTTCTCGCCGTCGCCAATCCATTTAGAGGTTAATGAAGATGCTGAGATTGAAAAGAACGTCGCTTTGCATTGCGAGGCGACGGCTTTCCCGATCATAGTTTTCCCGGTACCGGGAGGACCAAACAAGAGCAAACCTTTGGGCACTGCGCGAGCGCCGGTGAAGAGTTCCGGATTCGTCATCGGCCATACTGCGAGCTCTTGCACGGCATTCTTCGCGTGTTCGAGACCAACGATGCTGTCCCAAGATACCGTGCCCGGTTTATCGAGAACTTCGCCGATGACGCGTTCGACGATATCGCGTTCGAGTTTCAAAATTTCATCTGGAATGACTTCTTTACCAGTCGGTTGTAATCGTTTCAACGCGAGCTCGGAAAAGGCCGGGCCGGAATCACCGTTCGGATCGTCTTTGTTTTTCTGTTGACCGTTGCTATTATTATTATTATTTCCACCGTTCAGATGGCCGAACGGACCGATAAACCCGCCTGGTGCACCCGGAACGGAACTTCTACCGCCACCGCTACCCGCTTTCAGTAACGCTTGCTCTTTCGCCTCGCGATACGGCTGCACGATTGGAGCCAGTCCTTTTTGCGCGCGGTCGAAATCTAACTTATCGCCCGCGGACATGAACCTTGCAGTTTTGGGTTTCGCTCCGGGTGCTTCATTGGCGTGGTGGTGTTCGTCGTCGCAAATCACGACGTCTTCATCATCGTCATCGTCATCGCGCAACGCGTCCGCAGATACCCTTTTATTGTGTCCTCGTTTTCTAGTGTTGTTGTTGTTATTGTTGTTGTACGTCATGCCGTTATCATCATCGTCATCAACGCGGTACCGCGAAGCTCCAGACGTCCCGCCGCGTTTGTTATTTCTGTGATTTTTCCTCGGCGACTGTCGGCGGCCTTTCTTTTCCTCCTCTCTCGGATCGATCGTTCTAGTAGTCACCAATTTTCGTTTCTCGTCGCGTATCGATGGTGGTGGTTTCCCGTAGTTCACCACGCGTTGAATTGGTGGAATCGATAGCTTTGCCTCTCGTTCTTTCCTCGCGTTTTCTTTCAACTGTTCCATTATCGTCAGAGTTTTCTTCTCTTTCTCTTCTTTTTGCTCTTTCTTCAACTCTTCGTAGGATTTTTCTCGCTTGCTGTCTTGCTGTTTCGCAACCTCAATCACGCGGAAAACCTCATCTTCTTCGTCTCTGTTCTCCTCTTCTTCGTCACTCGCGGGTATCCCCCACGCCGCTTTCGTTTCTAACACGTTCGCGGTGGTGGTTTTTGCCGTCGTTTTGTTCTCGTTGTTGGTATTGGTGTTCTTGTTCTTGTTTTCTTCTTCTTTGTCTTCTTCTTTTAATACTTTTCCTCCTCTCGTCGTCGCAGTCCTTCCGTTCTCTCTCGCGGCCGCCGAGGCGGCTGGTTTCATCGCCGGTGGCGGCGACGAGAGCACTTTCGTCGAAACCGTGTTTCTATCAACTTCGACGAGCGTGTTCTTACTCGTCGTCGTCGTTTGCGGAGGAGGAGCACCGGCATCGGCACCACCACTCGCGGGGTCTCTCGCATCGTTCTCCTTCCTCTTCGACGCTTCTTCTTTAACTTCTTCTTCTCTTTGCACTTTCCCTCGCATCTCTTCAATCTCCTCCAAAGCGGATTGAATCAACGGTTCCATCGCTTCCTTTTCGTCTTCGCTCAACGTCGCTTGAATCTTGAACAATCTGACCTGTTCGAGCATCAATTCCACGGCTTGGCGAAACCGATTCGCGTCTCGAGCTGCGTCGATTTGGTCGCTCAAATCGCACAAACGTCGAATCGCCGCTTCTTGTTGTCCGTGTTCGTCCATTACGCGTGTATTCGTATTCTTATTGTGCGTGTATTACTTATTCTCTTTGCGCTCACACACAACAGCGCGCAAAATGTTCGTCTCTCGAGAGTGAAGAAAAAAAGACAGACGCGACGACACATTTTTTTGAATTTTTTTAATCAGTCCTCTTTCGTGGTACAAAGTTGGCACCCCCCAAACACATCAGAGGAAGAAAGGAGAGAAAGAAGACGGCTTTTTTCGTTTTTTTTGCTTTCTTCTGTTCACACTCATCAGCACTTTTGAACACAAGACCAAGAAGAAGAAGCCAAGAACCCACAGAAAGAGTTGACGTTTGTTTTGTCTCACCAGCAAAAACGACACCGTTTTCACTCTTTACTCGCATACTCCTTCTTCTTCATTATTTATCGAGTGTTTATTATTATTATTATTATTATATACGAGTTATTTATTCAACAGAGAGAGAGGGAGAAAGAGACACGCGTCTGACGCAGCGTTGGGCGTTTCTCGGGGGTGGTAGAGAACAACAACAACATCCACGCACGCATTAGTAGTAGTGTTTATAACACGTCATTTTTGACTTTCGAAGAACGTTTCCGTCAACTGTCAAACGGCGTTCTCTTGGAAAATTTGAACAAAACTTTTCATTCGCGGTAAAAAATGGCACCGAAACCAGACCTGGCGGCGTTCGGGGACTTCTCGCAGGTCGGACACGTCGCACCTGCACTCGGAGCGAAACTCGAATACGCCATCTCGATGATTCCGTGTAAAAAAAACGAAGATTACGCGTACTGTCACTTGTCGAAAATTGAAGGCGTGTGCGACGGGTGCTTTCTTCTCTTCGATTCGCACTGCGGCAAAGACGCGGGAGCGAGATGCGCGAAGAAGTTTCTGGTGTATTTAAACGAGATATTTTGGTCTATGGTAGAGAATCAGCAGTACGTGGACGACAGAGCGAACGCGCCGGTGTCGGAGACGACCGGGTTCTCGGCGTTTTTGGACGAAGCGGTTGAACGCGCGTGCGCCAAGTTGGACGAGGAGATCAAGAAGAAAACGACGAGCGGGACGACTTTGTGCGTGTGTTTCGTAAGGTTTGGAGAGAAGAAAATATTTTTGAAGTTTGCACACGTGGGGGATTCGCGAGCGATTGTGAAGAACGCGAAAGGTGAATGCGTGTTTGCCACGAAAGATCACAAGCCAAACTCTCCGGAGGAACAGGAAAGAATTCGAGGACATTACGATTCGCTTCACGGGAGCGAGTCGTACGCGAGGTTTCAAGATTTAGAACACGTCATGCATTCGCCGAGTAGTTCGAGAGCAACGAGTCGCGGTGGAAGCTTGAGAGGTGGAAAAACAACCGGCGAAGGAGGAAAAGGGAGGCAACCCCCCTCCCCTTTGACTCATCGATCGAGCGGAGAAGAAGAAGAACAACAACAACAACGAGGAAGTGAGGACAGTAACGACAACGACGACCATTCGCTCATGGATAACATTCCCGCAAACGTAAACGTAATATTAGGGTCAAAACTATCGCAGTTAGCAGTAGCGAGTAGTGGAGGAGACGTGAGTAACACCAGGAACGGCGCAAATGCAGCCGCCAATGTCGATGAGAATGCGAAAAATCCAAACAAGTACCAAGTCGCAGATAAGCGCATTTCTTTCATCGGTCAATTCGTTTCCGACGATGCCTCTGGTTCGAAACTCTCGGAAATACGTCTCTTTAGTCCCTCGGGAGCATCTTACGGCATGTCCAGATCGATTGGTGATCGAAACTCTCCGCGTTCTATGATTCCTGTACCGGAATTTTCAAACTTGAGCTTTGATTACGATACGTTCGCCATGGTCATAATTGCCAGCGACGGTTTGTGGGACACGCGAACGAACGAGCAAGCGGCGCTTCTTTCAGGAACAGACGTTCAAAAAGGGTCGAAGAAACTTTGCATGTTAAGTTGGGACGACCGAGCGTATTCCGGAAAAGCAATGGATGATATTTCCGTCATCGCTTTCAGTTTGAACGCGGACGCGATGAAGAAGAACACCGGAAGCAGCGGGAGCAAAAGTCCAGAAGATGGCTGTTGCGTGATCCAATAGAAATACTACTAGATGATAATAATAATATAATAATAATAATGACGATAATATTTGTCGTTTGTACTATTTATAAGTCGATGAATGACAAAAGTTTATATACTCTTAAGACGAATACGTTCGCGCCGACATTTTCTCCAACTCATCTCCTAAGGAGGAGATGCCCCCCCCGGACGGTGAAGATTCAAATCGATCGCAAGGACGGCACAGTTGTCCAATCGATCCATCCACGATCATCTTCTCGTCCATCTCAAAGAAATCTTCGTACACGGCTTTGAAATGCTCGACGCACAACCTCGTATCCTCCGTCCCGCACATCTCGCGAATAGAGTGCATCGACAGCTGCGGCATCCCGACGTCCACGGTTCGAATGCCACTTCTCGTGCTCAAAATTGGACCGATGGTGCTCCCGCACCCCAAATCCGAACGAACCACAAACTCTTGCGATTTAATCTTTCGTCTCTCGCCAATTTCTTTAAAAATGAAAGACGTGATTGCATCGGTTGAATACCGCTGATTCGCGTTGTGTTTGATCACCACGCCGTCGCCAAATTTCGGTTTGTGCCCTGGCTCGTGTTTATCCGCGTAGTTTGGATGCACCGCGTGCGCCATATCCGCGCTCACCAAGAAAGACTTCCGTCTCGCCGTCGCTAACGCGTCCGCGTCTCCGTTTCCGAAGGCACTCGTCACGCGATCGACAAACTCATCCGTCAACGACCCTCCGGCTCCGGTAGTGCTCGCGCTTCCAACCTCTTCGTGGTCAAAATGCAACAACGCCCGTATGCCTTTCTCCTTCTTCAATTTCTCCTCCGTCGTCGCTTCCACTAAAGCCGCTAAACTACAATAACACGACGCCAAGTTATCTAATCTCCCAGATAATACGAATTCTCCGTTCAAACCGCCAATTTGCGACGGTTGCACGTCGCATAGCTGTAAATCGAAATCTCGAATCGAGGACGGGTCGCAGTTCAACGCTTTCGCCAGCTTCTCGAGAAATTCCGAGTGGTGGTGGTTATTTTCAGCGTTATCTGTATCATCACCGTCTCCTCCTTGCTTCTTCTTCGTCTTCTGTGTTTTCAACCCTAACAACGGCGCCATGTGCGTTTGAAAGTTCACCTTAAATCCCTCGGTATAGATGTCCCGATTCAAATGAATCGCCAAGTTTGGCACGCGTAACATCGGTTCCTCAATCTTAACCAATCGATGCTCCACTTTCCCGCTCTTCTCGTCCATTAACACCACTCTCCCAGCGACGCCTAAATCTCGATCAAACCACGTGTGCCACAACCCACCCCCGTACGGTTGCACCGCCACTTGCATCAAATCCGTCTGCGAATTCACCCCGACTTTCGTTTTCGGTTTCAGTTTGGGACACGGCGAATCCGTGTGCGCACCAATCATAACAAACCCGTTCCCGGGTTCGTATTCGCCCCCAATGGCGAACGCGACGATGGAGGATAACCCTCTGGTGTAGAAATACTTCCCCGTAGGTTTCAACTCCGAGTCCATGAATCGGTCTTTTTCCGAGATTTCTTGAAACCCATTCGCGAGTAATATTTTCGCCGAAGACAAAACCGCGTGGTACGGCGTCCAACTGTCGTTCAGAAATTGCACCATCTCTTTCGCATAAAGGCGCTTTTTTATCGACAAAACATCCTCCTCCTTCGACATCTTCTCCTTTGAAATGCTTTTCTCTCTCTTTCGCTTCTTCTTCTTCAGTTCTTCTTCTCTTTCACTTCTTCTTCTTCTTCTTCCGAGAGACGAGAGAAAAAGTTTACTTTATTTTTTGTAGTGAGCGTTCGTCGTGTGAAGACGTCGTTGAGACCAAAACGCGAGAGAGAAAAAAAAAGAAGGAGAAAAAAAAAACGAGTGACGACGACATTTTTTCATAAAGAAGAAAAATATCTTCAAAATTTGGAAAGAATCTGCACCCCCCGATGATGATGCGTGTTTCTTCAGTCAGTTTTGTCACCAATGCTACCACGAACAACAGTAAGAAGAGGTTAAGAAGGAGGAATCGAGGACTCGTGTCTGTGGCCGCCGCCGGGGAAAAAAATGACAGCATTTCCACGTCATCAGAAGAAGAATTGTTCGATTTCTTTTCCATCTTGTCCTCTTCCATCGAAACAAAGATACGAAAAGATTTCAACGAGTTGATTCGAGAACCGATACTGAGTGGGAAACCGGAGGAATTGAGAGATACCATACCGGTGGAGAAGTTAGCGGACCAAGATTCAAAGTTTTTGGAGGTGTATTTAGAGAACGAATCAGACGCAGAGAAAAGGAGGATGGAGGAAGTGAAAGTGCATTATAAAGAGCATTTGCCACCAATAGGGAGCTTCCCGAGGAATACTTTACTGAAACCGCAAAGCGCGATTGTGTTTTTACACGGCGCGAATGGGTCTACGTTTTCGTTTAGGAGATTATTACCGCTGGTGGCGGCTAGGGTAGGCGTACGCAGCATATCAATCGACAGACCACCGTACGGGTTAACTTCGAGGCCGATGAAAACGGGCGAATTCGCGTATTCCAAGCGAGGGCAGGCGAAATTAATGGTACAGTTTTTGGAGAAGTTGGAGGTGGAGAATGTTATTTTAGTCGGCCACTCTGCGGGCACGAACGTGGCGATGGAGATGGCGTTAAAAATGAACGAGTTAAAGGGGAAGGAAAGTCGGTTGAACGTGGCGGGAATGATGTTCATCTCGCCAGCGGTGTTTGTTCCGAAACCGCCGTCTTTGAACTCCTCGAGTACTACTAATTCGTCGACGAAAGAGACCATATCGCCTTGGTCGAAACAAAGTAACAGCATGTCTCCAGAACGCCTGGCGAAACTGTTTTGGTTTCGAACGTTGATTAATAATGACGATTATGGTTTGAATTTAGTGCGTTCGTTTACGCGGAGAAACGCGAATCAAGTGCAAACTGGCGAAGGCTCCTATGCCGCGTTATCGACCCAAGCGAGAGAAGCGTATACCCGTCCGTTAGCCGCAGAAAACTGGGACAAGGCTTTGCTGCAACAATTTCGCGCCTCGATAAACGGCGGCGGTGGTTTTGGCGACGACGCGTCGCTCGTGCTCGAATGCGAAGCGTCTTTGGACGTAAACTTTGTGGACGTTTGCTGCGGTGAAAAAGATGAAACGACGCCCATCAACAAAGCCAGAGACTTACACGACACCCTGGAAATGATCTCGTTGTCCAGAAAGCAGCAGCAACAACAACAACAACAACAACAGCGGTCGTCGAATACCGATAGTAATAATAATAGTTCTAGCATCGAGGCGGCGACGAGCGGTAGAAGTAGTCCTTCTCCCGCCTTTTCGGCTTTCCAAACGTCTTTCCGAGCGCTCGAAAACTCCGCGCACTTGCCCATGGAAGAAATCGGAGACAGTCGAGACGCGTTCGAATCCTACGTCGTTCAAACGTTAGAGAGAAGAGTCGAGGAGAATTTTGTCATTCGAGTGTAGAGATTTAATAATTAAGGCTGTGTGCTTATTCCGTACTATTAGAAGAAGAAGACAAAGAAGAAGACAATAAAGAAGACATTTTTTATTTTGCTCTTTTTTTTCTCCCAAAAACAAAGTCGACTGTGAAAACCCCAACTTTTTCTTTTTGGACTTTTTTTCCTTGATCGAAGCATCTCTCTTCACTTAAAAATTTATACACGCAGAGATGGTACAACTGGAGATCCCGTTATCTTTCCCTCGCGGACCGGTACGTGTATTACCTTCTTCATTTTCCCTTTAACAGTGGCATTGATCTCCTCTCGTTCTTTTGCATTCTTTTGTATCATCGACGACGGGCTTTGTTGCGTTTTGAAAACCACAAATTTTTTCTTTCAAGAGGGGGCTCCCGGGGTCTAAATTTCATTCAGATGATGAGGAGGATATGCGGTGTTGTTTTGTCAAAACGCTTTTGCTGCGAACGAAGACTTATAATTCTCTTTTCTTTTCTCTCTCTCTTTTGAATGCTACGAATAACAACACAGAATGGGTACGTCGAGTGGGACAAAATAGACATAGATTCCATAGATTTGCCACCTTCGGAAGATAATTACGGCATTCCGTCCGACGACGAGGATTTAACGCAAAAAGACGGCGCAAATAAAGATGGGTCCAAAGACGAGAGCTCCATGATGAGCACCGCCATCATCGTCGATAATCTCCCGGAAGTGCCGGAAGCAAAATTCGTAAAACTCACGAACGTTTTGACGAAAATTTTCGGGCAAATCGGACAAATCAGGGACGGCGGTTTGCACATGCCGATGGACCCGGCGACGAAGATGTCGTGCGGGTACGCCTTTATCGAGTTTTCTTCGAAGGCGGAAGCGGACGCGGCGGTAGAGCAAACCGACGGGTACAAATTGGATAAAGCGCACGTGTTTAAAGTGAGCAAGTTTGACGATTTCGAAAAGTACGCGAAGATTCCGGACGAGTACGTCGCGCCTGAACCGAAACCGTACACGCAGCGAGAAAACACGCAAGCGTGGATGATGGACGAGAGAGGGAGAGATCAGTTTGTCTGCCGATTCGGGGACGAGACGGAAATTTTCTGGAACGACGCGCAGAAAAGCACAGCAGTAGAGGAATATAAGAGATCATTTTGGACGGAGAGTTACGTGCAGTGGTCCCCGAGAGGGACGTATTTAGCTACGGTGCACAGACAAGGCGTGGCTTTGTGGGGAGGGTCAAGTTTCGGGAGGTTGGCGAAGTTTTCGCACTCGGGTGTGCAGTTCATCGAATTTTCTCCGTGCGAGAGGTACTTGTGTTCTGGATCGGCGCACGAGCCGTCTCGTGGGAACCCAGCATCGGTAGTGGTGAACTTCTTCGACATTGCCACTGGACAAAAGTTGAGACAGTTCTCTGGCGCGCAAAAGGATTTCTTGGCGAGCGCTAACCAAAGAGGATTCGTGTGGCCGATTTTCAAATGGAACGGCTTAGAATCGGAAGACGTTTATACTTCTAGTAGCTCAAAGAATGATATCAAAACAGAAGAGAATAAGAAAGAGATGCCTGCGTTTTTTGCTCGCTTGGCGAAAGATGCCGTTCAGGTGTATCAAGCGCCGGAGATGACGCTCTTGGACAAGAAGTCGGTGAAGCTCCCGGGCGTCTCCGAGTTTTGTTGGTCCCCTGGAGAGCCAATTTTAGCGACGTTTCAGCCGGAACAAAACAGTGGGAACGTGCCGGCGAGAATTTCGTTGATGCAGTTACCCTCGCGAAACGAAGTCAGGTCGAAGAACTTGTTCAACGTCAGCGACGTGAAGATGTATTGGCAATCGCAAGGCGACTATTTCGCGGTGAAAGTCGATCATCACACGAAATCGAAAAAGAGCACGTACAGTGGTTTTGAATTGTTTCGTTTGCGTGAACCTATGTGTCCGATGGAAGTCCTCGCTTTGCCGGACAAAGCGGAAAAGATTGTCGCTTTCGCGTGGGAACCCAAAGGTCATCGCTTTGCCATAATCCACGGCGACGGCGCGAGACCGGATGTCAGTTTCTACTCTATGATTGAAGCCGAAGGTGGTGCGAAGAAAGTGCACTTGTTGAAAACTTTGAAATCGAAAACGGCGAACCACTTGTTCTGGTCCCCGAATGGGTCGATGATTGTGTTCGCCGGTTTGAAAACTATGAACGGTCAGTTTGAGTTCTTCAACGTCGACGAGATGGAAACGATGGCGACGTGCGAACACTTCATGGCGACCGATGTCGAGTGGGATCCGACTGGAAGATTTGTCACTACTGCCGTGACTGGTGTGCACCAAATGGAAAACGGGTACCACATTTGGACGTTCAACGGACGTTTGTTATACAAGCAGACGCGAGAACGATTCTTCCAATTCTTGTGGCGTCCGAGAGGGAAGAGTTTACTCTCCAAAGCACAAGAGGCGGACATCAAGAAAAACTTGAAAAAATACTCGAAGAAGTTCGAAGAAGAGGACGAGAAAATCAAAAACCAACAAGCGACGATGTTGGACAAAGCGAAGCAAGAAACGAAGGAGAAGTGGGAAGCGTGGGTGGAAGAAAAGAAGAGAAAAATCGAAAGCGACGAGTACCAAGGTACGCTCAAAAAGATCTTGGGCGCCGAATACGAGAAGCAAGGCGCGGAAATCGTCACCATCGAGGAAGAAGAGGAGGAAATCATCTCCGTCGTCGAAGAGCCGCTTTAAATCCAAGAAAGAATAGGCAATAATAATTAATTATATACTAGGATACATCTACTACACAAAGCTATGTGCTACAAAATCTACGCGCTACAAACGTTTTCTTCTTTTAAAGTTACTTCTTCTCGTTTTTCCAACTCAGACCGTGGTCCACCCGTCGGCGTCGGGCTCATTTTTCTTCTTCCCCATCCCTTTCAAGCCAGCCGCTAACTCCTCCGCGTCTCCTTCTCCTTCGTCGTCCATCTCCTCACCGCTCGAACTCTCGCTCTCGTCCCCATCATCCATCTCCTCGTCCACTCCCGCCATCTTAAATCCTTCGTTCCTCATATCCGCCTCCCTAATCGCGTCTCTCAATTCCATCGCTTCCTTCGGTAACTTTTGCATTTCAATCTTCTCCACTAAACTCGACTCTCCTCTCCCGCACTCCTCAAACATCGCTCGCAGAACCTTCCCGACTTCCTCGTGCGACTCGTCTTCCAACTGCACGTTGAAATCCTCCGCGATGCAATCGTATAAAAAATCTTCGATTGAATCATCTTTCTTGTTGGAATCTTTCAACAAAAACTCCAACGTTTCCTCTCGTAAACTTTGCGCTTTCTCTTTGCTCTGGAACCCTCCCCACTCGTTGACGACGGCCATGGTTAACGCCGTCCATCGCTCGAACACGGCTTGGATTCCTCTCGATAAAAGCCGTTCGTTTTCCTCGGTGAAAGTACTCTTCTTCTTAGACGCTCCTTGTCCTCCGGATGATAAAAGCGCCGCTTTCGCCTCCGCCGCAGAACTGAAGCCGCCAGATGAAACATTCTTTTCAGCGCTATTATTTAAAACGCGTCCGGAACGTAAGCGCGTGCCGTTACGACCACCAACAACAACACTCGTCTCCTCCATCCGTATCTCTTTTTCTTTCTTTCTCAATCTCTCTCTGTTCTCGTATTCGCAAATAAGCTGTGTGTGTACTACACTACTAATGAGGAAATTAATGAGATGAAATCTCTCCCCAAGAAAACATCTCTTTTCTCTCCCTCACTTTGATGTGGTGCTTCGCCGCTCGAGGAAAAGAAGAGGACGATGATGCGGGCATCAGTGGTACCATCGCGACGACGACTGCGACCACTCCTTTTCCTCTCGCTGCTCGTGATACTACTACGAACACCGACAAAAACGAACGCGTACTCTTCTTCTTCTTCTTCTTCAACGACGACGACTCGGACGACGCCGAGTTTGTTTCTTTCCGACATCTTCCAAAAGATGAAATCGCAAATATTCTACGACCAAACTGGACAGTCCGCGCCGACGAAATCGATCTCAAAGATTAAGATTCACGGTTCGAGAGATTCGAACGTGTTCGAAACCGACGACGTGGCGCCGATGACGGAGGAAGAAGTGGAGGAATCTTTAGCCGAGCACGAAGATGCCGAGGAGGAGGGGGAGGAAGGCCCATACGTGGTAGAGAAGAAGAGAAAAGAGGACGGAGAGGATGACGACGGGAAGATTGAAGAAGGCGAAGAGGAAGAGAAAGACGGCTCGATAACAGATGCGACGTTTGAGATGAAAGTCAGTCACAACGCGAGGTGGTGCGGAGGACAAACGTCTGGATTTGGATGGAAGGCGAGGAGCGAAGCGGAGAAGCACAGGAAGAATTTAGCGAAGAATAGCGAGAGGCGCAGAAGTGAATGGGGGGGGAGAAGGAGGATGTTAATGTCTTCTGTCGATGAAGATATAGGAATAGTAGAAGAGAGTGACGGTGACGACGAAAACGACGACGACGAAAACGAGAGCATACTGCGAACGATGCTTAAATTGAACAACAACGCGACGACGTGGTCTTTCGTTCAAGACGAAGAAACTGATGTATCCATAGAAAACGTACAAAGAAGAAACACGCTCGCGCTTCGAGCGCCGCGAGGTGGGAGGACTCGAGGTGGTACCGGTACCACTCCAATCTCCGGTAAATACTCCCAAGGGTACTTCGGGTGCGAACGAATTTGGGGTAAAATCAAAAACGAAAACGAGAATAAAGCCACGCGAGTCGACGCCATTCCCGATAACGAATTGTCGCCTGGATTGAGAGCGGTGAAAATGTGCATCAAAGACATCTCAAAATGTGGCGCAGACGCCATGAGAGGAGCGGCAGAGTTACCGTCCACGTCTCTCATTCACGCGTTGCCAAACTCGGGGAAGAAGAAGTATAACTCGTGCGCCGTCGTCGGCAACGCCGGGACGTTGTTGAAATCGAAGGAGTACGGAGAGGCTATCGATAAACACGACGTCGTCATGCGCTTCAACGTGATGACTTTAACCGCGCAACTCGCAGCTAACGTCGGCACGAGAACGACGTTTCGAATGGTGAATCATTTACGTAGTCGGCACGCGTGCTGTCCGAAAAGTCAAGGTGGAAAAGGTAAAATGCCCGAAAAAGGAGGCAAAGCAAAAGGGATGAGTTTAATCTTGTGGCATCCCGGGCGACAAGCGCAGCTTTTACGAGCGTGTAAAAAGAACATTCCAAACGCTAAAGTGACTTCAATACCGGAATCTTACATTAAGAAAGAAGTCAACGCGATGAATGCCATGCGTAAAGATTTAATGCGATTAGGATTTGGTCCGTTTAACGATTGGAAACAAGGCACGTCTGGATTCCACGGGATCTTATTGCTCGCCGGAATGTGCGACCATTTATCCTTGTACGGCATCACCAGTTTCAGCGCCAAGAAAGGTAAATCGAAAGGTCCAGATCAATACGGAGGCAGAGGAAGTAAGAACATGGCCAGCTGGGTGTGGCATGATTGGGAAGGCGAGGCGTACGCGTGGCGATTATTACACGCCACCGGAAAAGCAACCGTGTGTTCCAACTCGTGATATAATAGAAAAGTTAGGTGGTGTGAATTCGTAGTTTTAATAAAATAGCATTAATAGCTCTCGATGCGACAAAAATGACTACGCGTATTTACTTATTCGTGTACGGATTCATCCACGCGTTGAACTTCTCCAACAGCGTTTTTTCCGGCGCGACCCCGTCGTACTCGGATCTCTCCTTCAGGACTTCGACGTCGTCGAACGGATTCACTTTACCTTGCCCTTGCCTGATTTCCTCTTCGCTAATCTTCTCCTTATCGGCTCTTCGAAAACCGTATTCCAACTTCCCAAACGCCGGCGCGGCGGCCAACTTTGGGTACATTTGCAACGCCGCTCGTTTCAACGGTTCCTCGGCGTTCCATAACTCTTTCCCAATCATCCATTCCTCCTTGACGACCATCGGGCCAACTGGAAACCACTGGTTCGGTCCTTTCGCTCTCGCGAAAACTTCATATTTGATTCCTCCACCAGCTTCCAAGTCATCAAACTTGCTCATCATTTCTAAATCCTTCGCGGTTGGTGGCGGCGGAGGCGGAGGCGCGCCCGTTTTCGGTTTTCTTTGTCTCGGCTTTTGCGGTTTGTATTCCTTCTTTTTGTTATTACTATCGTTCAAGTCCGGAGCGTTCGCGCTTCTGACGACGAGGAGTGATGATTTTCTTCTGGTCGTCGTCTTCACCCTCATCGTCGTCATCTTCATCGAAGATGAAACTGAGGAGGAGGAGGAGGAGGAGGACGACGAGCACGAAAGTCTTCTCGAAGGTGCCAAATTACTCGTCGTGGAGGAGGTTAAAGATGATGATAAAAGAGCGGTTGCGCGCATTATTATGATTTAGTATTATGATGTGTGTAGTACTATTTATCTGTGTGTGTGCAAAAGATTAATGCTGACGTAAACAAAAACGTTCGTTCTCTCCGAGAGGAAAATTTCGTATCTAAACAACGTCTTTTTTTCACTTTTGCGCGAAAAAAAAAATACACCACATCTCTCTCTGTGTTTCTCTTTGTTATAAACTCTGCGCATGATCGCGAGCGGATCGCGCGCTTGTTTTGCCACCACCATCGTCGCAAAGAAGAAGAGCATACTTTTGGGAAAAGGAGGATTTGGATCTTTTTCGTATCGTCGTCGTTTTCTGAGTAGTCCTTTTAAAGCGTTTAAAGAAGAGGAAGATATGAGTTCTTCTCAACAGCAACAACAAGAGGAGGAACACAAAGTGACTCCGGAGTTTCCGAAAGGCGAGGAGTACCCATCTGGAAGAGAGGAGGATGCGACGACGACGACGCAATCGTCGTTTGCCGCGTGGGAGTTTGCCCAAGGGCCTTTCCACGGGAAGAAAGGGTTTTTGGTGACTTCGTTGGCTCCCGGGAGCGTGCGTGTTCTCTTGTTCTTTTTTGTATCTATTGAACTCTTTTGCACAGGTTATCCACGCGGCGAAAGAGGCTGCAAAAGTGCTCAACGATACGTACTTTTCAATGTCGTACAACGCGCATCGCATCCAAGGCGAGAGACCGTTTAAAGAGGCGGTTCCGATGTACATCGATCAGTGCGATTCGGCGCTCTTCGTCGCGTTAAAACCGGACGACACGGACGCGAACCCGGCGCTTCTCGCGAAAGCCATCTTGGAAGAAGCCGCGGAAGGCACGTGGGCGAAACTGGAGCACGTTTGTCGAATCATTCCCGTTGAAAACTGCGCCGATAGCGCGGAATACGAAAAACTCGCGGACGAAGTCGTGCCTCTCCACTTTCCGAAAAAAGAAGTTCCGGATCCCGAGAAAAGAAAAACCTTCGAAGTGCGCTTCGAGCAACACTGCCCGGCGGAGGGTAAACACGACGAAGCGCGATCCAAGAAAATCGTCGAACTGTTCGCGGCTCGCGTTCCCGAAGAAACGTACAAAGTCAATCTCTCCAACCCGCAATCGACCGTTCTCGTCGTCGAGTGCGGCAAAACCTTCTTCTGCGGCGTCGTCGACGATTACGAAGGTAAAATGAAAAAGTGCAACGTGAGAGAGTTTAAGAAGGCGGAAAAAGAACACCACCACGAAGCAGCAGCAGCTAAAGAGACTTAAAGTGAAAAAAGCGAATACTGAGGAGAGAGACGCGAGAGAAAGAGTACAAGAGAGAGAGACAAAAAGAAGTGGGATTCAAAATACAATATTTTGCATCAACATCAACAACTAACGCGCGTTCGTTATAAAAAAGAGAGACAAAACCAACACATTTTAAGAAACATCAGTGTGCACAAAAAATCTCGAGATCTCTCTTATTTTAGTAAGATTATCCAAAAACACATCACTTTCTTCCGCGCAAAAACGCTCTCTTTTGTTGTTTCTTTCTTTCTCTCAAAGGATAAAAATCATCATGCGAGCAGCGACTTCATCGTTGACGACGGTGCAAAAGAATAACAGCGCGACGTGCTCTGTCGCGCGTCGACAGTTTTCTTCTTCTTCGAAATCATTTTCGTCATCCAAAAATCATCATCATCATCGTCGTCGACACGGGATGACGATAATGGTGCCGAAAGCAGTCGCCAACACGGCAAATCTCCCCGCGGAAAACAAAGACGTGAAAGTGCTCGTGGTTGGTGCGACTGGATACATTGGTAAATTTGTGACCAACGAGTTGTGCAGTCAAGGGTACGACGTGACCGCGTACGTTCGTCCGAGGTCTGGGATTGGTGGGAAAAATACCGAAGCGGATGCGAAAAAATTGTTCACCAACGCCAAGGTAGAATTTGGAACGTGCGGCTCGGTGGAAGACGTGGAGAAAAACGCGTTCAAAGACGGAGGCGAGAAGTACGACGTGGTGGTGTCGTGCTTGGCGAGCAGAACTGGCGGCGTGAAGGATTCTTGGGATGTGGATTATCAAGCGACGAAGAACGTGTTGGACGTGGCGAGAAAAAACGGCGCGAAGAAATTCGTGTTGCTCTCGGCGATTTGCGTTCAAAAGCCGTTGCTGACGTTTCAAAAGGCCAAGTTAAAGTTTGAGGAGGAATTGGAAAAGTGCGAGGATATTTCGTACTCTATCGTGAGACCGACGGCGTTTTTCAAATCTTTAGCTGGTCAAGTCGAATCGGTGCAAAAAGGCGGACCGTACGTCATGTTTGGCGACGGACAGTTGGCGTCCTGCAAACCGATTTCGGAGAGAGATTTGGCAAAATACATGGCAGAGTGCATTCGCGACGCGAGTTTGGAGAATAAGGTGTTGCCGATTGGCGGTCCAGGGAAAGCGTTGTCGGCGTTGGAGCAAGGGACGATGTTGTTTGAACTCCTCGAGATGGAACCGAAATTCGTCAAGGTGCCGATTGAAATCATGGACACGGTGATTAAAGTGCTCGATTTCTTCGCCGGGTTTTTCGGGAACATGACGGATGCCGCGGAGTTTGGGAAGATTGGGAGATATTACGCGGCGGAGTCGATGTTAGTGATGGACGAAAAGACGGGAGAGTACAAAGCGGACGAGACGCCGAGTTACGGGACCGATACTTTGCGGGACTTTTTCAAGAAAGTCAGCGTAGAAGGATTGGCGGGACAAGAGTTGGGCGATCAAGCCGTGTTCAAGTAAAATACACACCATTGTGACGTTGTATGTATTCTTTTGTTTCGCTCGTACTACCACTGTATAGTGTTGTCATGAACTAAATATCACTAATCTAAATATGCTACGACAAGAAAATGCTAAGAGCTGCTACGTTAAACTAAATACTGCTCAATCAAGATGATTCCAAGATTTCGAGCGCCGCGCGAAGCTGCTCGATGGCAGTTTTGGCGTCTTCGAATCCGAGCGCTGATACGGCTGATTTCGCGAGCGTTTGAGCCGATGCTATTTTTTCGTAATCTGGACGGTGCGCGTCGTTGGCTCCATTCGTCGCTGCTCTCGTCGATACTGTTGTCGTCGTCGCCGATCCCTCTTTCTTGAGGGAAGGAGGAGCTCGAGCGCCGACACCTGGGGGCGGCCCTTTCTTATGTCCTTGAGGTGGTGGTGATGGTTGATGTGCTACAGCTGGTGGCGGTGGCGGCGGCATTTCATCTTCTTCCTTCTCTTCTTCTTCCTCTACCCTCTCGTCGTCGACGTCTACATCCAAATCCTCTTTGAAACTCTCGCTTCGACTCGTCGTCGTCGTCTTCCCGCTCGTCTCCGGAGGATCTTCGCACGGTACTCCCAATCGTATCGCTTTGCTAATCTCTCCGGCTCTCCACAAAGCGTACCTCTGCTTCTCTTCAATCTCCGGAGATGTCGCTGTGTCTATTCCCTCTTCTTTTCCTCCACCATCATCATCATCATCATCATTGGGTGACGACATCATCGATCGCAACACGTCGAACACGTTCGCGCTCACGTAATACAGTTTCGCAATTTTCTTCGTCCTGTTTTTATATTTTCGATCTTGCGCGTCCGCTTTGGCAAACAGCGTGTACGCGAACTTCTCCACGTGCAACGCGTCCAGTTGATGGTCTAAACTGTCTCTGAATTCCTCGTTATTCAATTTCATCCTCTCTAAATGCTCCAACTGTTCGGTGAGCGCGTTCGTCAATTCCAAAGTTCGGTGAAACTTTTTCGACTTTTCGACGCCGATATTCACGGCGTGAAGACGGCAATAATAGCTCGTTTTCGGGTCTACGTTGAGAAATTCATCCGCGCGGATGGTGAATGGACGGATTTCTTTCAACACGAGTTGGGATTGAGAGTGATCGTCCCTTCCTCCTTCGCCCTCGTCTTCCATCGTTAAATTAGCGAGCGTCGGATAAAAATGGAGAGTCACAATCGTGAGTTTGTCCCCTAGAAGCTGCTTCTTTTGACATGACTTTTTGCGTTTTATTCTATTCGTACATGCGGTACATTTGATTTTACATTTTTGCTTTTGCAGCGGCTAATACTACTTCTTCTGCGTCGATTCTGGCGATGCGCTCGATGTCAGCGACGGTGATAGAGCCGGCTTGGAGTCTTTGCATGTTTTTGTCCGCCTCCGCGCACTTCTTTACGATTGCTTTGATGGTATTTTTATATTGCTCTTTTGATAAAGTTTTGTCGCGGAATTGGTCGATGAGTAACGCTTTTGCCGCATCCGCGGCTGTGCGGTAGACATCGATGACTGGAGGAAGTGGAAGTTGTTTATGTTCTTCTTCTTCTTTTTCTTCAGTAGCGTTCGAAGCTTTATTAGCGCCATCACCATCACCTAAAGTATCGCGTAAAAATGAAGGAACGCTTTGAAGCACACCTAACGCATTGTTGTTGTTGTTGTTGTAGGTGTAATCTGTCGACACTCTAACGCGAATTTTCGGTCGTTTGACGGGATCTGTCGACGATATGTTTCGTGCTGGCAACGACGAAGACGGTTGTTCATTTTCTTCCGCGCTTCTTCCCAACGCTACTTTCTTTTTTCTATTCGCTCTCTTCATTCTTTTCTCTTTCTCCTCTTCAGCTCTCGCCGAGTCCATGAGTTTCCACGCCGTTTCGACGTCAATGTTCGCGTTGCTTCTCGCGTTTTCTAAATCATTGGTGGTATTACTAGCATTATTGCGATCTTCACTTCGACGACTTTGCGTTATCAGTGCAACCTCATCGACGTCGGGAAATTCTTCTTCTTCCTTCATCAGTCGTTCCCACGCGTCTCTCAATTCTTGAACGATGGCAATCTGTCGTCTTCTGTGCGAATCGCCGCGATTAAACGTACTCGATCCACCACCACCACCTGATAACCGCACCTCTCCGTTCCGCATTCTGTTCGCCTGTCTCCTTTCTCTCACCAATCGATTTTCTCTGTGCGCTGGATCCTCGTTCGCGGCGGATGCCAAAAGTGCGTTTTCCCTTAAAGCCAATTCGCCGTGCACATCCTCGTTCGTAGGATTGACCAACGCTTCCAGCATACCCAATCGAGCGGTAGGACTGGCATCTCCTCTCGGCGCTCTCGCCATTCGCGCTGCTCTAGACGATGAACCTTCTCTTCTTGTTGTCGTTGTCGTCGTCGTCGTTGTCGCACCGGCAAGTCTCCTTCTATTCGCTTCTCTCTCTTCTCGCTCTCGCTCCCACCTCGCGCACGAAGGACAATGCCATCTCCCTCTCGGTACTCGCTGTAAACCAACGCAGGAAACGTGATAACCTTCGTCGCACCCGTCGCACAATAACAAGTTCCTCTCGTCGTCTCCAGATTGGCACACCGTGCATATGATGTGCTCCGCCGGATCTAAGTCTTCGTCTTCCTCCTCTTGGTTTCCATTTTGGTTCTTCAAAGGACAATACGTCGGTTTCTCTCTCTGATTGTTTTTTATGTCGTTGATATCGCTAATACTACTATTCTTATTATCATCATCATCATCATAACCCTCACCATCGCTCTTCTTCTTCTCCTCCTTCGCCTCTCTCTCGATCCAATAAAACCTCTGTTTGCACATAGGACATTTCGTCTCAACGCGAGACCAGTCATAGATGCATCGATAACAGAACAAATGCGAACAGGATTCTATTCGTCCTCTTTGTTCTGGTCGAGACAAGCAGACGGAACAGACGTCGTCGTCGGGTAAAATCGACCAAGGTGGCCACTTTGGTTCTTCCACCATTGTCCTCGCGCAGTATCTGCTCTATCTATCGTCGTTTACATTCGTCGTGTGTATTTGCGCTTTTTTTATGGTGAGACGATGAGAATAAAAAATGAAGAAGAATGCTTCAAAGTTAATCAAGTTGGACAACTTTAGACAAGTTTTATTCGTGTCTTTGATGAATATAATGTGTATGTATGTAAACGTAGGACTATAAAAGAGCTATTAGTGTTGAGTACGCTTGTGGTTTTGTAAACCACTAGATTGACGAAAGCGCTTCCCACAAACATCACATTCATACGGTTTCTCGTTCGTGTGAATACGCATGTGGTTTTGCAAAGTACCAGATTGACGAAAACGCTTCTCGCACACATCGCATTCGTACGGTTTCTCGTTCGTGTGAATACGCATGTGGACTTTCAAATTACCAGATTGACTAAAACGCTTCTCGCACACATCACATTTGTACGGTCTCTCGTTCGTGTGAATGCGCATGTGTCTGGCCAAATCTTTCGGACATCCAAACATCTTCTCGCAAAAATCGCACTCGTGCCCTCTCTTTCTCTTCACTCCTTTAGCGTCTTTCCGCGTCTGATTTTGCTCCACGACATCGTCACGTGGCACGCACATAATCCTCCGCAATCGCTCTACGTCTTCGTCTTCTCCCTCTTCTTCTTCTTCTTCTTCTTCCTCTTCTTCTTCCTCTTCTTCTTCTTCTTCTTCTTCCTCTTCTCCCTCTTCTTCTTCTTCTTTTTGTATCTGATGATGATTTGCCTCGAGATCATCCTCCTCGTCAGGAATCCTCGAACACAACACCAAAGGTTCTTCTTTCTCTCCCTTCAAAACCGTCCTCGCGTTCACCGCTCTTTTCGGATGTGGATTCTTTCGCCTCATGATTACTCGTTGTTATTATTTGTAGTAGTAGTAGTACTAAAACGAGTTGGTAAATAATAATCGAGAACAACAACAACTCGCATGTGTGATCTCATGTATGTGGTAAAAAGAGGAGTTTCGAAGAGACTGTCAAGTCGTCTCGTTAAAAAAAAAAAGAAAAGAAAAATTTTGAAATCGCCAAAAATGTGCTCTCGCGTTCTCCCTTCTCTCTCTCCGCATTTGCACTCATTTGCACTTCCATGAGTAGACCGAAGAACGCTGAAAGAACTCTCGCTCGTTTACTTCTATCACGACAACAAACTTTCCAAAAACTTGAACGCCTTCAGCCGCGCTGGTATAGCGCGTCTTCTTTTTCTTCTTCTTCTTCTTCTTCTTCTTCTCCAGAAAAATCATCAGCGTCGTCGAATTCGACGATGCATCGTTCGATGTCCTCCTCCTTCTATTCCTCCTCCTCCCCTCCTCGCGCGATGACGACGACGAGGATGCCGAGGAACAGATACGAGTTTGTCCGCGCGTACCAAACGACCAGAGAGTTGAGACGAATGGCGAAACAGAGGTACACGCGGATCGAGAGGAGCAAGTTTTGTACGAGTAATTTTCATAGCAGTAATAATAGCAGTAACAACAACAACAACAACGAGAACAACAATAGTCATCATCCAGTAGCGAGCACGGAAGACGCGTTTGTAAACCAGAAAAACAGAGGCTTGACGTTGTGCGTGGAAGGGAACATCTCCTCCGGGAAATCTACGTTCCTCTTTGAAGTGATTGGAGGCGAGAGTTCTTCGCTGAAGAAAGAAGCGTTCGTGGTTCCGGAACCGGTGGAGAGTTGGCAGAAAATCCCGGGCGCGAGCGTCGAAGGCGAGAATAACGTGTTGGACGCGTTTTATAAGGAACCAGAACGGTACGCGTATACGTTTCAGAACTATGTGTTCATCACGAGATGTTTGCAATACAACGCGTCGAAAGATTTTGAGGCACAAAATGAGAATAATCAAAGTCGATTTCGAGTGTGCGAACGTTCCATATTTAGCGACAGGAAAGTCTTCGTGGACTCGTTGATGGACGCGAAGTGGCTGACGAATATGGAGTTTCATTTGTATAACTGTTGGTTCGACGCGTTAGGGGACGAGTCGTTGGTACCGGACGCGTTTGTGTATTTACGAGCGTCTCCGGAGACGTGTAAAAGACGGTTAGGATTTCGAAGTCGAGGAGAGGAGAGTGGAGTGACGTTGGAGTATTTGCAGCAGTTGCACGAGAAACACGAGAATTGGTTTCGAGAGGACGATCGAACGGCGTCGGCGCCGAAAGAGTTAACCGAGAATGTACCGGAAGAGTTGAAGGATATGGTCAAATTCATCGAGATTACGCTGAGCGGGAAGAAGACGTTCCCGTTTGTGCCGGTTTTAGTAGTCGACGGCGATAAGGATTTCGACGTCGCGTTGGATGTAGAGAAGAAAGAGATGTATGCAAACAAAGTGCGATTGTTCCACCGGTTCGTTTCGGAGTTTTGCAAGCGCTAATTTAGTACTTCTCTATTTTGACACTAAGAAAGAAATACACACACATCACATGACTTCCCCTCTAACTATAGTCAACCTACATCTACAACGAGTTTCTACCTACTTTACTTTTAAATCTTCTTCTGTCGATACCGATGATGCTACGGAAATCTTTGCGGCGGTGAGCTTTCCCGTATCCGTCCACGTACACACGACGTCGCTTTTATCTCCAAATTTTGCGCCTCCAATGCCAACTACTCTCGCGTCGTTTCGAAACGTAAACCCGCCACCCAATTTCCCTTTTTCGTAACTGCCGCATAAAATTTCATAATCCAACGACGCGACGCACACGAAGCCTTCGATTGTGCGAGGCGCGTATAATCCAGTGACTTCGTATTTCGCGCAATTCTTCCACCTGTACCTCGCCGTCCATTTTCTCGGATCGACCACAGATACCGTTCTCTCTTTCCCAGCGCAGCACAAGACTGAATTGCCAGAAAATTTCGCTGGTTCCAACGCTTGGATTTGGTGCCTCGCGTTGTCGCTTGCGACTTGCTTCACGCGACCAACTTCGCCGTTCTTCTTATCGACTCTGTGGTCGTACACGACCACTTCGTTGTTCTCTCCTATACATAAAACCGAGCGTCCAGAATGTGGCGTTTCCATGTGCGCGATAGATGTCGGTGACTCTAACAAATTATTCGTTCGAACGACTCGGTCTTGCTCGAACCAATCGATCGTGCGAGTCCACAATTTGCACACGGCGATGTTGTTTTCTTCGAGAGGACAAAACGAGAGTCCAGCCCAACCTGGAGAGCCAAGCGTTTCGAATGTCTCGCATTCTTTATACATCTTCGGCGTCGCTTTATATAACAACTCCGCTTTTTCCTCTTCTTCATCATCATCTGCAACTTTCGTCTTGGGAACTTTACACACCGTCAACCTCCCGGTCGCGTCTACCGTCGCCACGCGTTGCTCCTCCGTCTGTCCTCCCGCTTCTCCTACTTCTCTAATTTTCAAGCACATGATTTCGAACTCCTGTCCTTCAAACGCTTCAATCATTTCTGTTTCGTGTTTTCGATGTTTTCTATCATCTGTTGTTGTCGTTCTTTTTCGTTTCTTCTTTCCATTTTCCTCTTCCTCTTCGTTTTCTTCGTTTTCTTCTTCGTCGTCGTCTCGAGGAATGCTCGCGTTCGTCTTCCCCAAAGCCGCCGTCTCGTTTGCAAACTTTACGTTCCGTTTAAACACGCTCCCGCTGTTGGCAATAATCGCCGTGCAAAAATTACGACTCATTGATGCTGCGTTTGTTGTTCGTTCCACTTGACATCTGGTCGCGTTGTGCGCGTGCCCGGGGGAGATGTATTCGTGTTCGTCGTGAAATTTCGGGAAGAGTTTCAACTCGCATCGCGTCAAGCTCAACACGGCGACAGATTTGGTGTTGTTCTTCTTATCCTCGGAGAATAAGTCAGAATAAGAGTTTGAGGATTGCTTCACTCGAGTTAACGCGATGGAGTTTTGCCCGGGAGTTGGTTTTATCGGTGGTGGTGGTGGTGGTGGCATCGTATTCATAAACTATTATGAAGAGTGTGAGTAACTGTATGATGATGTAAAATTTTTAAGGCAAAACGGAGTAGTAGTAAATTTTATTAGTATTCAACGCAAGCATCCGATAATGAGTAGTAGTCTTCTTTCTTACCATTTCAACAAGCAAGAGGCCCAGGTCAAACCGGCACCGAACCCAGCCATGGCGACGACGTCACCTCTCTTCACCTTCCCACTCTCGACGGCTTCGCACAAAGCCAACGGGACGGAGGCCGCGGAGGTGTTCCCGTACTCCGCGATGTTCGAGACCACTTTATCGTCTCCTAGACCTAACCTTTGCGCGGCGGCGTCGATGATTCTTTGGTTCGCTTGGTGCAAAACTAAGTGATCGATTTCCTCTGGTTGCATGTTTGCGTTTTTCAAGCTCTCTTTGATGGTCATCGGTACCGCCCTAACGGCGAATTTGAACACGTCTTGGCCGTTCATGCCAATGTTTTCGTACGCCGTGCGTTCGCCGGCTTCTGAATCGGACTCCCAGACTTTCCCCACTTTCGCTCCGCACACTTTCGCCGTCAAGTGATGATTCTGCGACCCATCGCTGTGCATGTCAAAACCTAACAAAGAGCACTCGCTCACCTCTTCCGTGGCGGTTAACACAACCGCGCCGCACCCGTCGCCGAACAAAATGCACGTCCCTCGGTCTCGCCAATCCACGTATCTGCTCAAAACGTCCGCTCCAACCACGAGCACGTTTTTATACCCACCTCCTCTGATGAAATGCATACCGTTGACTAATCCAACGACAAATCCCGAGCACGCGGCGGTTAAATCGTACGCCAACGCGCCTTTCGCGCCAATCGCGCTTTGTAACAAACACGCCGACCCGAACAAGTCGTCCGGCGAACTCGTCGCGACGATGATTAAATCAATATCTTCTGGGTTCACGTTGGCCATTTTCAAAGCACCAAGAGAAGCTTCCGCGGCTAAAGATGTCAACGTTTCATCTCCAGAAATCACGTGTCTTTTCCCAATTCCGGTTCGCGTGCGTATCCACTCGTCGTTGGTTTCCACCAACTTGGCGAGGTCGTCGTTGGTGATGAATTTCTTCGGCAACGCCTTCCCGACGCCGGAAATTTTCGCCCCTTTGGGCGTAAACGACGCCGTTTGCGACGTTTGACACCTCGTAATAGTCGTATATGTTTTATTCGTTTTCTTGTTTAGGTTCGTCTTCGTGTTTCTTCTTCTTCTGTTGTTCAGAGCACTACTCGTCGTCGTACTCGCGTCATCAAGTCTCGAGGACACCATCGGTAAAGAACTCATCATCATCATTCCTCTCTGCTATTATATATAGTATTGCTTTTTACCTCTTTTCTCTCAGAAAAAGAAGAATAATAAATACACACACTCTCTCTCTCTTTCAATCTCTCTAAACTCTCTCTCTCTGACTTCTTTACCTCGCGAATGTGCGCGTATACGCGCTCGGGGATATAAAAAGTAAAGATTTTGGATAAAAACAAAACGAGAGGGAGAGGGCTGGATAAGAGGTTAGGGTTGTATACCCTAAACTGTTTGTTGCAGAATTTTTTGTAAGGGAGCGTTGAACGATTTTTAGGCCGCACAACACATCAGAGAGAGAGAGAGAGAGAAGAGAAGACAAAGAAGACGAAGAAGACAAAGATGAGAGCTTTTCGGCGGAAGAGCAGTTGTTCTCTTACGCTTCTTTTTTGTTGTCTTTTTTGTATTCATTTTTCGGTGTCCTCGAAAGGGGGCTTTGTTGAAGTTTCGGCGAAGAAAACTGCTGCTTCGGAATCATCATCATCATCATCATCATCGAATCAGTTTGGAATATCCGCGACAGCTTTTGGGACGTGGCGAGAGGTCTTCAACGCGGCTCCATCTCGAGCGGAGGAATCTATTAAAGATGACATCTCTCCACCGATTAAAATATACGTGTATAACGACGCGGACGTGAAGAAACTCTTGTTCCCAGGGAAAGAGACGCAAGCGTACAAGTCTGGAGTGTGCGGGATGAAGATGTACGGGAGTCAAGTGCACATCGCGGACTTCTTGCTGAAATCGAAAGAGTTGAGGACGGAGAATCCTTCGGATGCGGATTTTTTCTTCCTCCCGGGGTGGCCGAAGTGCATGTTGGACGCGCCGCCGAACGGGGCGGGATTAACCGACGACGAGTTAGCGAAGAGGTTGAACGGCGTCATCGAGAAGCTGCCGTATATTAAGAAATCCGGAGGGAGAGATCACGTTTTCGTCTGGCCGAGCGGAAGAGGGCCGACTTTGTACAAGAATTGGCGGTGTAAAATACCAAACTCAATATTTTTAACTCCGGAAGGGTTTTATACCGATCCGTATAGAACGTTAGCGCCGTATTTTGATCCTTGGAAGGACGTCGTGTTGCCGGGATTTATGGACGGTAGGAAAGATTCGTATTTAGAAACAAACAAGAGAACGAGTAAGAGGACAAAGTTAGCATCGTTTGCGGGGACCGTACCAGATGGGCAAGCGTTGAAAGGGGACGAGAAGCACGTAAAAGCGCACCCGAGAGAACGGTTGTTGAAACTTTCGAAAAAGTATCCGGACGATTTGCTCGCGATTTCGGGTCGGACGCCAAAGTACGCCGAGATTTTAGGAGATAGCAAGTTTTGTATCGTTCCCAGAGGCTTATCGCCGTGGACGTTGAGAACGTACGAGACCTTTTTTGCCGGATGCGTGCCGGTGATTATTTCAGATTCGGTGAGGTTACCGTTTCAAGAGTTTTTAGATTGGTCGTTGATTTCCATCAAATGGCCCGAGGCCAAAATCGACGAGTCGTTGTTGACGTATTTGAAGAGTATTCCGGACGAGGAGATTGAAAAAATAGTTAGAAGAGGAGAGCAGGTGAGGTGCGTGTTCGCGTACCAAGCGGATGCGACGAAATGTAACGCGTTTTCAGCCATCATGTGGGCGTTGAGTCTGAAAGATCGAAACGTGGCGAGTACGAGCGAGTGGGCTCTCAGAGACGAAATGTGATGACGAGAGGAGAGAGAAAATCAAATCGCGACATTAATTTCATCTTTTTGCCGAAACGCGGTAAATAGATTCACATAGCCATTTAATCGAACACTGTTAGCATTTGTATGACATTTCTGCAATTTTTTTCTGTATTTGAGTTTGTTCTGGTACGTATCTAATGTGACATTAAATTTTCTCCGACTTGGGCTTCTTTTCTTCTGTCTCTGTGTGTTCTTTACTAATTCTACTAAAAATCTACGCCGATGTTTCTGCTGCTTGCTTTCTTCCCATGAACTCAGCCATTCTGATTGCGTTTTCTATGTCTTTATTCTGCTTCTTCTTTTCAAGCGACTGAGCTTTTTCCAACGCTTTCACGGCTTCCCCGTACCGTTTGAGCGCGTGTAAAGCCAATCCTACTCTAAAATTCCCCTTGACGTTCTTTTCGTCCAGCGATACGCTTCGTTCAGCCTCTTTCAAAGCCTCTTCTAATCTTCCGAGCTTCAAGAAACACGCCGCTCTGTTCGAGTGAACGATTGATTTATCCGAATCTAACTCGGTATCTTGCAGCGAAAGCTCGTAGTGCGCGATTGCGGAGCCGTAATCACCGGCTTTAAACGCCTCGTTACCTTTCGCCTTATTCGCCGCGCGTCTCTCCTCTTTCGCTTTTGCTTCGGCTTCTTCCACGGAATTCGCGTTGAGCTCTCTCGCTGTCGTTGGAAACTCGTCTTTACCGCGTATGACGCGTTCGGTTAGAATTTTACCGTTCACAAACCTCGTGACGTGCTGCCTGACTCTGCTATTACTACTACTTCCGTCGTTGTTTTCTTCGTTCTCCTCTTTCTTCTGTAATTCCCTAAAATCGTTATCATCCACGTCCACGACGTGAATGTTCTTCCCATCCAACATGCTCTCATCTGTAAATACCAACGATAACCCACTCGTTGTGGCGTGATAAATCGATCCAATCGTATCTCTCGATGGAAACAACAACGTAACGTTTTCACACTCGTCTATTTGCGTCGTCTTTGTCGACGCCGCGCCGCTTTCGAACGTAATCTCGCAATTGCTACAGTTCCAAATCTCCATCGTCGACGTCTTCACGGTCCCCGCGCACGAAATCGTCGTATCCTTGGCGCTCTCGATGAATATCTTGATCGGTTTCGCGCACTTCTTAATCTCGTACGAACATTTCGCAACCTCGCGAAAGTGCAACGATTTCGAGTTCTGTTCCAACTCCTCCGCGCGAATCGCTCTCGTCACCTCCGTTTCTTTCTCAATCGTCACTCGTCTCGACATTTCCTTTTCCTCCGAGTGTTCCCACCTCTCTTTCGCCTCTCGCAGCATTTGTTTCTTCTCCTCCTGCGCTTTTTTCGTCTTCTTTTCAAGCTCGTTCGCGACGCTCAGTTTTTCCATCTCTCGCTTCAACTCAGCCTCTTCGAGTTGGATTTTCTGCATTTCTTCCTCGGTAAACTTGCTCCACTTCTCGTGATATTCTTTCGAGGATCGATCGTCATTCTCGTCGTCGTTTTTGTTAAAGGTTTCGTTTTCTTCGTTTTCCTCCTCTTTTCCTCCTCCTCCTCCTTCTTTTGCTTGGTCTTCTTCTTCGCCCATCATTTTTAGGATTCTTATGAAGTATTCGGGAAAAAAATACGCGCAAAACAAAAAGCCTCACTAAAACACACGCACCATTACTAACGACGACAAAGAGCTGTTTGTGTGCTCTGCTTGAGATGAGAATGAGATGAACGAAGAACTGATCCAGAACTTGGTCTCCGCGGCGGAGTCGTTGTCTCGCTCGGTGGACCGCGCGGAAGAGAAGCTGAAAACGCAAAAGGAAAACAACGCAAAGTTGCAACAGTTGGTGTTTTTTCTCGACGCCGTCGCGAAACGAAAAGAACGACAGGTGAGAGAGACGGAAGTTCGAGTGGCGAAGAGGAAACTCAGAACGAGTACAATGGAGATGGAGATGGAGACAAAAAAGAGGGAGGAGAAAGTGAGAGAGATTGAGTTACGCGCGTGGTTGGAAAGAGACGATCGGAAGTTTGAGCAGTTGAAAGAGAAGAAGAGGAAAGCTTTAGAGAAGACGACGACTGACTCGAGTGTGACGAGCGCGTTAAACGCGCTGTTCGAACGACGAGAAGAAGAAGACCAAGAAGACCAAGAAGAAGAAAGAGAAAACAGTAAACGAAGAAAAGAAAAGGAGTGCGAGGAAACCGACCAGATGTGGTTGCAAAAGGCGAGAGAGAAAGTGCAGCAAGAGTTGGCCAAGTTTAGAGTCGAATTCCTCGAGAGAGAGAGTTGAAGTGAGAGAGCGTAGAGTGTTTTGTTGTGTGTCTCTCTCTTTCTCTCTTTAGTATTACAAGGATCTAAATATTTGTTTGTCTCTCTGCTCCGCGTATTTCGATAGACGTGGGCTTTTCTTTTTTTCTCGCTCGCGCATTCGAAAACGGAAGCTCCTCGTACTTTTTTGTTGATGATACCTATGATTTTAATCCGTGTGTAGCTCTCCACCTTCGTATCGCCAACCATATGGAAAATATGGTAACGGACAGTTATTGTCGAGGAGGTATTGTACACATTCGGTTTGGTTGTTCTCGTGCGCTTCTCGAACGGCCCGAGCATTCCAAGGCGCTTTGGCGGTTTCGTGCAAGTACTTCAAACAGTCCAAGTGGCCGTTCCTGGCCGCCAACATACACGCCCATGCGTCATATTTATCAAACTTACGCTCAACAAGATATTCGAGTATGTGGAGATGACCATATTCAGCCGCCCAAGCGGCACTTCTCCAATCCCAAGGCGCTTTGGCTTCTTCGTGTAAGTATTTGAGGCACTCGAGATGACCGTTTTTGGCAGCAAATGCACACGCCCACACAGTGATAGGACACTCATTTGCAACGCAATACTTTACCATTTCCAGATTACCTTGACTTGCGGCCGTCATAATCGTCCTTCCATCCCACTCACACTTTTTCTCCTCTCGCGCCCACTTGAGCAACTCGAGTTTATTCGTTCGAGCAACTCGAAAGCAGAAATATGTTTCGTATTTCCACCAACTCGGCCACAACGATTTATTCTCCCACACAACTTCCAAAGTCGATATCGACGACATCTCTTCGACCTTAAACCTCTTCTTCAAATCACTTGCGCGAGATGATCTCTTAATCAACTTTCTCGTCTCACTATTCACTCCGTACAAGAATTTGATATCCGTTCGATTCAATCTCGGAAGAATGTGTTTGAAACAAATATCGTCGTTATTCACGATCAAATCCCACACATCTCTCTCCCCAATCCGCCTCTTTTGCGCTCTCGTCCTCACCCCAAGAGTATTATACGCAGTATGAGCAGAAGAAGACATGATGCTTTTGTGGTGTCGTTTTGTGTCGTCTGACGAATCAAAGCTTCTTCTTCTTTAAACGCGAATGAGTGCGATTTCTTTTTTTTTTAGGAAAGAAAAGCGACCGTTTTGAGACTGACAGACTGAGAAATTCTGAGAAATTTTGTGAAAACACAGAAAAAGGGAGGAGAGACGTCACTCTAAAAACTCCATACATTTCAACACATTATAATGTCTTCTCATCAACGTCTCTTATCTTCCACGAGCAGACGCGCGCTCTCTCGATACGCGTCGACGAGTTATTTCTCGAACTCTGCTGCTGGTTCCTCTCATTCGTTTTCGGTAGGAGCAGCACAACACCACTTGGTCTTTAAGAACAACAACATTAACAACAACATTAACACCAAAAAGCATGTATTCAGCACGACGACGGGAAGTCACGACGATTTTGCGGCCAAGTCGCACGTGGACGCGTCGAACGCGCACGAGGAAATCGCCTCGGACGTTGCGAAAGAAACCGTGGTGATTTACATGAAAGGAAGTCCGAACGCCCCTCAGTGCGGTTTTTCAAACGTCGCCTGTCGCATTTTAGACCACTACGGGATCCCGTACGCGTCGAGAAACGTGTTAGCCTCGGACGCTTTAAGGAACGGAATCAAATCGTTTTCCAACTGGCCGACGATTCCGCAAGTCTTCGTCGGCGGGGAATTTTTGGGAGGGAGCGATATTTTGATGACCATGCACCAAGACGGGAGCTTGAAGAAAGAGTTTGAGAGAGTTGGGTTGACCGTGAAAACGACCGAAGGGTCGGATTAAAGAACGACGACGACGACAACAACAACAATAACAACAACAACAATGAGAACAACAACAGTTACACTGCAACAACAGTTCAACACATCCACAACATCTCAAACACTTTTCTCTCTGCTATAAAATACAATTACATACATACCGGTATACAAAAGAATCACTCTCTATTTACGCATATTTATTATTCTCTCTTCTACTTCTTCTTCTTATCTTCTTCTCTAAGAGTTCCAATCGGCCACCACACCCTCCGCTCTTCTCTTCTCGCCTTCGTTTAATCCTCCTCCTCCTTTTCTGCTTTGTTGTTGTTGCGCTGTCTTCAACTTTGTCTTCATCTTTTGCGTTTTCACGCCTCGATTTTCGCTTTGTTTCTGTCTCAATTCAGCCGCTTTTAACATCTGCTCTCTCCGTTCTGCGATGACTTCCGGGGTGTCTTCTTCGACCGGTTTCGAACAACACGCGCCCATTTTCTTCTTTCGTCTTAAACTTCTTCTTCTGTGTTATTTTAAATACGTGTCAGTGCGACGTATGTCTGTCAGTAGTAGTGTGTGTGTGCGTGTGGATAATAAATGGAGTTATGAAGAGTGAATTTCCCCAAAACAAAGGAAAAAATGTTACTCGCGAGACGGTGCTTTTGTTCGTCGCATCATTACACCACCACCATGCAGCAGCGAAGCGTGTTTTCGTCGTGGTGGACTCGCACTTTGTCTCCTTCTCCTTTGTCTTCTTCTTCGTGTGATCAAAAGAGCAGGAGACGGGAGAGTTTATTTTTTACTTCCTCGTCCTCGTCTAACGAACTCGTTGTTTCCGAGGAGGAGGACAACAACACAAATGTTCGAGAGATTATCGCCCCTTCTGCTTCAGCTTTTGGTGCGAATGATGGTGTTGTCGTTATTAAACCGTCTCGATTGGACGCGTTCATCGCGGAAAATTTACGCGAGGAGAAGATAACCCGAGGCGCGGTGGCGAGATCCATCGCCAACGGGAACGTCTTCGTGAACGGAACAAAGACGATGAAGAAAACGTACAAAGTGCAAAGAGGAGACGTTATTCGATTGACGATTGAACGAGCGAAATCGTTAACGGCTGAACCGGAGGATATAAAATTGGACGTGATTTACGAAGACGAGGATGTTATTGTTATAAATAAACCGGCCGGGATGGTGGTGCATCCAGCGCCTGGGCATTCGAGCGGGACGCTCGTGAACGCGTTGTTATATCACTGCGGATGCCCCGCCTTAGTCGTCCAAGAAGGGAGGAAGATTCCGAAGAGTTTAGATTTTGCAGAAGTACAGAACGAAGAAGAAGAAGACGATGATGACGATGACGATGATGATGATGAAATTATGCCGTACTTAGGACCAGAGGAAGAGGATACGACTGTTCGTCCTGGAATCGTTCACCGACTGGATAAAGGGACATCTGGACTTCTCGTTTGCGCAAAGAACGGCGCGGCGCATCAACATCTCTGCGATCAGTTTGCCGCGAGATCAGTCCGAAGACTTTACGTCGCGTTAGTTTTAGGCCATCCGAATCCATCTGCAGGAGTTGTAGAAGAGCCAATCGGTCGTGATCCAAAAAATAGGCTTCGCATGAGCATCGCCTCGAGTCTCAGAACAGGACGTTTCGCAAGATCAAATTATAGAACACTAGAGACATTCCCTACTTCAGCGGATACTGCGACTAGCGCAAGTCTCGTAGAATGGAAGTTAGATACTGGAAGAACGCATCAAATACGCGTGCACTCTAAATTTCTCGGATGTGGTATCCTCGGAGACGAAACGTACGACGGGAACAAGGAACGCGTGAAGAAACAGCTGTTGAACAATCCAGGAATAAAGAAAGTAAACGCAGAGGCAGTAGGGAAACGAAGCGTGAGACCCATGCTTCACGCGAGAACCATAGGATTTACCCATCCTAGAACTGGCGAGAGTTTGGATTTTTCTAGAGAACCTCCGCAAGATTTCTTAGAAGTCTTGGACGCCTTGAAAAAATGTTGATATGGGCGCGAGTCGCGTATGCGGAGAGGACGAGATATGTTTCAATATAATGTTAAATTTTAGTAGTAGTTGCGGTGCTTTACAATTGATTAATACAAACACAATTTTGTTAATTTTCTTTCTGTATACAGCAAAGATAACGCTTTCTCGAACTCTGCTTCGAACGTTACCTTTCACCCTCTTTCTATTTTTCTCTTTCTCTTTGGTTCGTCTTTCGCGATGAAATGCAAAAAGCACATTCTCGCGTCTGATTCGCCCTAGAGTGCTAGACTATAAACATTACCCACCTCTAGTTTTAATCCACATAATCTATTTCTCTCTTGCTCTCTTTTCCGCTAAACACCCTCCAAATGTTTTTCGTACAATTGGCTTGTTTTCCTTATGACATAAAACAAGCAAAACCTTCTACATTATTTACAAATGTATTTTAATTTCTGTTTGAACAATTTCGTTCTTCGAGAAAGCGCATCGAACACTTTTTACTTGTTGTGCGCCTTCTCGAGAAGAAGTCTTAAAATTCGCTTCCCGAAGGGCGAATTCTTAATGAGCGGTAAGTGGGGTCGAATTCTCTCCACTAAATCCGCATGTAATGGTCCTTTCGTGACCATAAGTGTGCTTTGAACGACGTAGTTGCCGTACGGATCCATCAAAAGTCGATCCAACAAAGGGCTCGACATGATTTCGCGAACGACGACGTTTCTGTGCTCCTCCAATTGCTGATCCGCAAGTTTCAAGCACTTTTCAACGACGTTTGAAGAGAACTTCTGCATAGATAACTCGGCATAATTCCCAACTAATCGCATCATGACTTCAGCGTTTGCCCAAGACAATCCGAGGTCCAAAATGTATTGCACCACGTAATTCCCAAAAGGATCGCGCGATAAAGTCAACGCTTGGTCGGCAATTTCTTGAACGAGCGGTCGTTTTTGCTCCTCAGTCGCGTGGTCAATACATCGTTGCAACACGCAACAGCCGTGACGGTGAGTAGCAATTTCAACCGAATGCTTCTTCGCGGCCTCATAGATGAACTGATTATCCTCAGCCGACAACCTCTGCAAGCAGCGTTGGACCACGTGGTTTCCGTTCAAATCTTTGATCAAGGTGACAACGCCAGGACGCAAAGCTTTCGTGGTGAGCTCAATCTCCTCGTCCGAGCTTAAAGTTTCGATGAGCTTCTGTACTGCTCTCGTTCCATGTGCGTTCAAAGCGATGGAGACCAACTCAGGTAAGCCTGTATTTGCGTTCTCGTTGACTACCGAAACGGCGCGCACGACATCAGCTCTTTGTTTATCCGAACAACACTCTAAAAGTTTCTGCAACAGATAATTTCCGAACGGATCCATCATCAAGTCAACAGCTTCTTCGATAATTTCGTCGAAGCACGCGTCGATAGCGGCAGAACCGTCCTCGTCAAACTTACGCTGGAGGAAGCGGCAACCATATTGGTCTCTGGCCAAGATAGAAATTTGACCCACGCACTCTTCGATGGACCCAAATCTCGAATCCATCTCCGCGAGTTCTTCCGCCGTCGGTGATCCGTTTGCACCAGGCACGGCAGAGTTCAGAGTAGCGAGCTCTGCGTTGTTCGTTAATGGATTGCCGCGCGGACCACCGCCACCCCCATCGTTACCCCACGCCGAGTTTCTTCCGTTGTTTCGTCCACCTCTGGAACCTCTCCTATTCCCACCTCCATCGTTTCTTTGACCGTTTCGTCCAAGATTACCACCCATGTTTTGTTGCTGATGCATGAGCGGATTCATTCCGTTGACAATGTTCGTGAAACCCAAGTGTGGATTACCGTTGAGTTGAGAGGCAAGCATTCCAGCTGCAGCGGCATTCGCGCTGTTCGTCAAATCTCCGTACGCTCCGCCAATGCCGTTAATTCCCGCAGCAGCAGCTGCTGCTGCCGCAGCTGCGTTCACATTTCCACCGGGGAACGCCATGTTTTGCGGATTAACCATACCGGCCCCACTTTGCATGCGCACCAAGTGCTGGAGTTGTTGCTGCTGAGCATACAAGGCAGCCGCGTAAGCAGCTTGATACACTTCCGCCACGGTACCTCCGTTTGCTGCAACTTGATTCACTGCCGAGGTATCAAACCCAGGTAAATTACCAGCACCGCCGCCAAGCCCTTGTTGTTGGAGATGGTGTGCCCCGCCAGCATTTGTATTATATTGCATCTGCTGCATAGAGAATTGATTAATTTGCGCTTGCTGCGCGGCTTGCTGCTGCAATAGTGCTTGTTGTGCTTGCAACCCAGAAAGATCTCCCGCCATGCCGCCGCCCATCCCAGAAGCGACAGCCGCAACTCCGGCAGAATTCGTCGTTTGATCACCAAGCCGAGACGAGTGATGCGCTTGCAAAGAATTCAATCCATTTCTAGAACTATGCGGCGGTAGTGGAGCAGTTGATGGTCGCGCTAAACTATTCGCAACTCCAGCCAAATCGATGTTACCAAACGCTGAGGCTAAACCGTCCGAGCTCGTCGGATTCAACCCTCGATGCACGTCCGTGCCGAGAGCATCGTTATTAAAAGCCGCTCCGTAACTTTGAGCAGCGGTCTTTCCACTCGAACCGCTTGGTTCTAACAGACTATTTGCATTGCCGCCATTTGACGTCAACGAAGCGGCATCGTTTGTATTCGCGAAACTCCCGGCGTGCTGATTCAAGTAAAACGAATCGCCGAAACCGCCCGTCTTGTTTAAACCCGAGGATCCGACAGCCGATGTCGCACCACTTCCTGCATACGGCTGTTTTTGTTGTTATAAATAATAGTGTTCAATTAGTAAGTATAATGACTTTTTTGAGAGAGAAAGAGAGAGAGAGAGAAAAAAAGATGTGCGCAGTGAAGTAACATATGTTGACTTTTGACTTTGACACGAAGTTTGCAGCCCACTTTCAGGTCGACCTGAGACCACAACTTTCGCCCTCTTGGACACAAAACCGAAATTTTGTTGGTGGCGGCTCACGGAAAACGAGCGCGTATGGCCACCTCCGAAGATTAAAATCCGAATCAAAACCCGTTTTCGAAAGAAGAACAATCATGAGTACGATATTGTGTAACCAAACGTACCAAGTCTACCGCAGATGCACTCCGTGGCGGCACATCTCCGCGCGTTTCAGTTTTAAGAATCTCATCACTCAATAACTGCGAAAAAGAAGTCTCGTAGTCCCTGTTTATGTATTTATGTATTCACGAGAGTACAAGAGAGCGGAAATAAAACGTTTGTCAGTGTTTGTACTTTCAAATTCTGCGTTTTCAGACGATTTCGCGACTTCGCGACATCCCTAGCGCGTCTAAAAGACGGAATTTTTTCCGCTAAAACGAGAAGGGAGCAAAAAGAGCACCCCGCAAAAACGGGAAAGAATAATAATAATAAATCCGAACGTACCGCCAGGACGGGGAGGTTGACAGATTGTCGCCCTTCCCTGGAGGACTCTTAGAAAAAGACTCCATGAGATTAAGGTCGCGTTTCCGCGATTCCTTCGTCGCAACACGGGGTAAACCACCGTTTTTTTTATGGCGAGACCACTACTAAATGGTTTTTCTTCTTCTTCTTCTTCTTCTTCGCCCCTCGTTGCTCTTGTTTTTTCGGCTTTTTTCTCATCTCTCTCTTCTGCTCCTCAGCAAACGCACTTTTCTTCAAATTTCGCGCAGCACAATAATAATAAACCATCCTTCCCCCCCGCACACGCATCATCAGTCTCTTCGCCAAAGCGAGAGAAAGAGAGAAAGAAATAAACTCTCCATCAGAAAATGCGGAAGACGGCGAGTGCGAGCATGAGCAGAGGTTCCTCGGACTGGTTCTTACACCGACGCAAGAGCAACTCTCAATTCAACACTTCTCAGGAAGAATTGGACGCGACGACGGATGAGGAGGAGTTGCAGAAAGAGAGAGGTTCGGAAACGACATCGCCGGTTTTACCGGCGGATATTCAGACCATAGCGAGGTCTTTGCATCAACATCTGCCCAATAATGGTGCGAGTAGTAGCAGTGCTACTACCATTTATAATAATAATAATCATACAACGAGCAGTAATAACGAGAAGAAAAACGGTGAAGAAAAGAAATCGAACGCGAAGAGAAACTACTTTTGGAGGGAATACGTTTTAGCCGAGTTGGGCTTGGCGCCGTCAAACAGAGAAAACGACGAAAAAAGCAACGCAGAATTAGCAAACGCTCGGCAGAGAGTGTTTGATTTGCTCTGGCACTTGCCGAGAGAGTTGGAGCGCTTGTGTTTTTATGGTTGTTTGTTGTGCGGCGATGCGATTTTAGGCATCTTGACTTCGCTTCCCGTGCGAGTGTTCGTGTTAACATCCCGGGGTTTATTCGCGCTTATTTCGAGTTACTTTTTCAATCCTGCGAAGTACGCCGCGGCTGTTGGATTGAGGAAGAAAATGGACGCTTCTTCGCCAGATGTTGACGGCGATGGCGATCCGCCATCGCCAATGACGCGCCGACAGTCGTGGGCGAAACATCCTCTCGCGCGAGAGCAACTGTGCGATTTACTCTGGCTTTCCATGCTCGCCGCGGCTGTATTTTTAAGCTATTCGTTGGATGTTTCCGTTTTGTATCATTATGTTAGAGGCCAAGAAGTTATCAAACTTTATATGGCAGCATCCGTGTTAGAGTGCTTTGATAAATTATGTTGCTCATTCAATGGCAACGTGTTAGACGCGTTGACGCACTCGGTGGATAAAATTGTCGACACCGCGCAGCACAAGTTTTCGAGAAGAAGGGACGTTTTCGTCTGCGGTTTACAACTTTTTGTGGACGTGATCTTGTCGACGTTTGCCACGGCTTCGCATACGTTTGTGTTATTGCTCCACGCGGTAACTTTATCCGTGGCAATGAATTCACACACCAACGCGATGTTGTTGGTTTTAATTTCTAATAACTTTTCGGAAATGAAAGGCCACGTTTTCAAAAAGCAAGACGAGGCGAAGTTGTTCGGAGTGACGAGATTGGATATCATTGAACGCGTACATTTGACCGTGTGCTTGCTCTTTGTCGCCGCGCAAAGAATAATCGCTGCCGGGTCCATTTCCGGTGGTTTGACTAAAAAGTTTGCCACCGACTGCCTCTTGGTCTTGGGAAGCGAAGTCTTCGTGGATATCGTCAAGCATTCGTTCATGGCAAAATTCAACAGCTTACGACCGGCGACATACAGACGGTATTTTAGACAGTTCTGTCGAGAACATGTAAAGTTGGCGCAGTCGTACAAAATACACCGAGTAGTTGGTTTTGTCCCTCTCGCTCCGGCGGCTCTGTTGTTGCGAGTCGTTCCGCCGTTGTATGAAACCTTACGCGTTGGAGATTCATATCAATCGCGCGACTCCAAAGAAGAGACAACATACACGACAACAGAGTCTTTAGCAGTCAGTGTGTTAGGATTTCTTATATTAGTCGTCGTAAAACTGTTATTCGGCGTGTTATTGCATCACTGGGGCGTGAGAATGTTGGCGACTGAGATTGCAGAGAAGCAACGCAAACTCCAGCAGGAAGGAAAGAATAAAGATGCGGGTGAGGGTGAAGATGAAGCGCCAATACTAGACCATGGAAAAGTTGTGAGCGTCAGAAAAATGATGGCCGATAACGACACTTTATTAACGCCAAATTTCAAGGTTGCAATGTGAGGACATAAATAGAGATAATAGATACGTAGGAGCGTTGTAATGCTGAAAATTTTATAAAATAGGATGTATTTTTCTTCCTTCTCTTCCTCATCATTACAACGTGCGCTTCTATTCACTATTGTTAACGGCCTCCTTTTCAGGAGGTGATTCTTCTACGGAGATTGTTTGAGACCATTCTTGAGGGGATGCCCCGAGCTCCTCTGCCAAGCTGCGCCATACGCTCAAAGTTCTTTCTGCTTGGGCGACTTGCACTCGCGCTAATCCCAAAAGCATTTGTTCAAACTCTTCGACGCGCTCTTTCTCTGATCTCGCGAACTCATTCGCTTGTCTAGCGCGGATGCAATCGTATTCTCTTTTCGCATTTTCCGCTAATCTGTTTGTTTCTTCGAGTTCTCGCTTCAACTGTTCTATTTTCACATGTTTTGTGATATCAGGAGCGAGTTTGTTAATTCTATTCGTTAGTCTTTCTTGATCTGAGAGCAAAGTCTGCAGCGATAACAACGTGTCCGCTCTGAGCTGCGTGGCTCTGCGTACCGACGGCATCAAGTTCAAATGCGCGTGCAACGGATCCATCGCTTTAGCTAATTGCACAGTAGCAGCGCGTGCAATACGAGAGGCACGAACAGAGGCATTGCCGACTTTGCGGAAAAACTGGGCGGCAGTCGCTAGTCGAGTGCCAGGCTCGGAATATCGACCGGAGATTCCCGAAGCCTCTTCTTCAACACGGGCGAACTTCATGCACTCTAATCCAAAGGCACCCAACGAATCGGCGAATTTTTCTTCTCGTTGCAATATTTTCTCTGTTTTCAAGCTCAGACCGCACAATTCGGTCTCCAACTTAGTCGATTTCTCCTTGTCCACCAAAAATTTTGCATCTTCTTCGACGATTTTCGGCTTTGCGGCTTCGATCCCAAATGCCCCTCCGACCGCAGCAACTGCCGAAGACGTTGCCATTGATTGACGGAGCTCTCGAAAGAATTTACCAACCGAGGATCGGTTTGGCGTTGCTGGAGAAGTCGCGGATGGAGACGTCATCATCGACGAAGCCGATACATTTTGCTGCGTAAAAATTGCACTCCCTCCGTTGGCGGCGCCTCCTGGAGAAGCAGGATTCACCCCTCCGATCGGAGAAGAAGCCATCATGTGACTATCCGGCGCAAATTGCATGCTTGGAGTTGATGGTTGAAGTGTTTCTTGGTGGTGGTGCTGCTGCTGCTGCTGCTGCTGTTCTTGGTGCTGGTAACCCGCCGGAGAAGACATCATCGTTGAAGATGCCGCGGCGGGAACTGCCAGTGCGTGCCATTCTCGCGACTGCTGTAAATCTTGCTGCGTCAAAAACACTTTTAATGCCATAGATGTGCGAAGCGATGGGTGTTTGATCAACTTTTCGAGATAGTTTTGCAACGTGAGTTTCCGCGCTTGCACGAACGCTTCGTCGCCGAGTCTTTTTATCGATTTCTCCGGTCTCGGAGGAATGAAATATCCTCGATGCGATTCTAACAGTCTATCGTGTAACTGCACAAAATCCGAAAAACGGCGCCAAACGATCGCTTCTTTTTGCATAAACTTATCTGAATTCGTTTTGAAATTAATTTTATACCGCGTTACTTTCTTCGAAAGCCCAGGGCCACCTTGTTGATTAAATTCTGGTTCCGTTTTTGCCTCGGTGATGTACGCGACGAGCTCAGTTTTCTTTTCGTCGCCGAGATTGACTAAAGTTTCGTCTTTGGCTGGATCGTAAGGAGGATAAAATTGGAACGACGGCGAGAGAGCACCGCTCAGTTCGTGTCTGTTAAACGTCTGCTGAGGTAATGTTGGCGGTGGCGGCGCTGTTTGATAATACTGTGGTTGTTGTTGTTGTTGTTGTTGTTGTTGTTGTTGTTGTTGTTGCATTGAAGATGCTTCAAATGTCTGCTCGGCCCTCATCACCGCTGGAGCTGATGAATTCATCATCATGGAATTTCCTGGCTGAATAGCTGGATTTGCGTACATTACCGAGTCCTGGTATGAAGGGGGTGGTGGATCACTCGTGGTTGACGCTGGAGGTGCTACTGGTTTATTGAACGGTGAATCAAACTGCTCCGCGACTCCGTGCTGTTGTTGACTATGAGTGGCATCATCGTCGTCCCCTAATTGGATTTCTACAATTTCGTCTTCCACTTGCTTTCTGTCGTTGTTCATGTTTCCTTGCCTGAATTCTGATCTTTCTCGTGCCGGTTCGTTACTGTTGTTGTTATAAGTAGTCGTATCTTCTTCCTCCTCTTTCTTCTTTTGCGCCGAGGACGAGGCTGCCAACTCTTGCTCTCGCAACAGCGCCGTTTTACTTCCCGGAATAACCGTCTCAAACGCCGCCAACGGCGACGCCATTTCATCATTTCCGCTACCTCCGTGAAATGAATACGACGTTTGTTCGTGATAACTGGCCATTTGCGACATTGGGCCGTCATTTTTTGACGAAAGAAACGAAGACATCACGTTGGTCGTTGCCGAGTCATCGTCCTCGTCGCCAAAGAAATTCTTCTTTTTCACTCCTTCTCCTCCTCCTCCTTCTCCTCCTGTTGCAGATGTCCTCTTACTCATCGTCGCTTTTTCTATCTGAACGTCGTTTTCGTCGTCCTCGTCGCCCCACAAGGAGGTCTTCTTCGTCGACGACGATGGAATTTTATTCGGTTGTTCAGTTATGGAAGAAGTCACCTCCTCCGTCTTCGTCGTCGTCGTCGTCTTTTCGCCAATTATTCTCTTCCCTTCTTCAACTCCTTCTTCTTCTGTGTTCTTGTTCACGATTTTTGGGGCGAGATCGTCCTCGTCGCCGTCGAACGGATTCTCGTCCATCGTCGTGTTCTTCTTTTTACGTACTGAGAGTGATGATGCCGCGTGTTATTAAGAACGGAATGAAATGAATGCCTTCCTTTTGTAACGTATTATTCTTCTGTCAACTTCCAAAAAGCTTCGAAGAGAGTTTTTGACGAACACTGGACGAAGAGACCGAAAAAGAAATTTTCTTGTTTTTTGTGCGCGACCTAAATTTCAACCATTTTCTTCTTCTCTCTCCCTCAATAATAAAAGCAAGAAGAGCCTGGACCGACCTTTGGTTTGGCATGACAAAAATTTAATACTTGTACGTGTGTGGTCTCACTCATCTTCCTTCATAAAAACTTAAGTGACTGGCCGATTCTTCTTCTTCTTGTTGACTTCTTCCTCTCTGTCTGTCTGTCTGTCTGTCTGTTGTGCGCAGATATACGACTCAAACGAGAGCGACAGAAAAAGACTGAATCGTCGTCTATCGTTTACGTCGTCATGCCGCAACTGTTGACGCCTCGTCACCGGTTGCGACGGAAATCCTCTTTTTTGAAGAGACAGAGACGCAGGCAGTTTTTTCTCCTGATGCTCGTGGCTATTGGAATTTGGAATTTCCTTCCTGGTTTTTTACACGTGTTCACGGGAATGTATAAAGCGCACGGACGAAGATATTTCGGGGGGTACATAAAAAGGCCAACACCGTGTAAAGCTGAACAGTTAGCGCCGGAGTATTTACTCGATAAACCAAAGATATTACCAAACTTGGACGATCCCGATTTATCTAATTTGCCAGGCCAACGAGTGCACCATCCAAAAGTTGGTATTATTGTTATTTGCGACGGGAACGTGCACTCGATTTGCGCGAGTTCTGTCGCGAATAAGCAAGCGTACGCGGATAGACACGGATACGACATGATATATGACGAAAAAATAGTAGACTCGAGTCGTCCGGCGTCTTGGAGTAAGTTATTAGCCATGCGAAAGTATCTACCAAAGTATGACTTTTTGTTATACTTGGACGTGGATACGGTTATAGTAAACTTTGACGTGCAATTAGAAGACATCGTCGATTACGAGTACGATCAAATATTAGCGGCAGATAGAAACGGTTTGAATTGTGGAGTGTGGATGATCAGAAATACCGAGTGGAGCTTGTGGTTCTTGGACGAAATGTGGTCCCAATCGCAACTCGTCGGCGCCGCGCCGTGGCAAATGCTATTTCACTTCGAGCAAAGGGCGTTTCATTATTTGTACCAGACGAACATATGGAGGCAAAAAGTTGGAGGCGAACAGTTCGAGAAAGCGAACACGGTGAGGGCGAGGACTAAAGTTGTCAACGCGTGCGTGTTTAATTCTCAACTGGCGTTTTACGAGGATGGAGATTTCTTAATTCACTTGGCAGGTTTGAAAGGCGTGTACAAGTGCTTGACGTTTCGGAGGTACTATAAAAACGCGTTGAATAGTTTAGAAAAATACGGGAGCTTATCAGTCGAAGCGGATGAACTACCGCCGAGTTTACGCGAGTGCTTCTTCGGAAACACCTGATGTGTATATTTATTCACATGTAGCAGAGAGATTATTAGCAAGAGTTTATCATTTGATAACACATAGAACGCAGCACGCGCGCGAAGAAAAGGAAAACAAAACGCAAAACCAATTCTTTCTTTCTTCATTTTTTTTCTTCTTCAAACACATCAGGACACAACTTCTTCTCTCTCTCTCTCTCTCTCTTGTTATAACATAAAAGAAATAATTTAGAGATGGCGGACACGGTCACCCAACTTCAAGATCAAGTCAATCACATGGCCATGCTCATGTTCAACTCCATAGGAACGTTGCAAAGAGACGCACTTCCGGCTGAAAGACTCAACCCGACGAACGCCTTGAGCGATTCTATTCCTCCTCAAATTGAGATTCCAAATCAAAACATAAAAAAAGGCGTCACGAAGGAACAGATTGAAGAGATGACGAAACAACTCGTCGAGAGCTCGAAAGTTATCGACATGTTAGCGGAGCAGCTTCCAGACGCGGAAGGCACCCCGGCAGAACAACTGAAACGAATAGAAGAGTTACAAGAGGAGCACGAGAAAATTTCCAAAGAGTTAAACAAAGAGTTGGAAAAAGCGAAAGAGAAACTGGACAAAGTGAACGCAGAGTTTGAACAGTTGGCAGACGCAGAGTTAAAGTTAGGAACAGACGGAGTAGGTGAAGGTGGAGGAAGTGGAGCGAAGAAGAAGAAGAAGAGCATAAAGTAGCAGATAGTAATAGAGAAAGAGAGAGAGAGTGTGTGTGTGTGTGTGTGTCTGCGCGCGCGCCTCGCGTGAGAGACTGCGCCCCAGCGTCGTGCTTCTCAACTCTTTCTATATAATGTAGCTAATAGTGTAGAATTACAGAAACTAAAGTGTTATTTTAACAATGAATTGACGGCTTTCTCGATATCTTTCTCGCTCATATCGTTTAAAGCCACGCTCTTTTCCTCTCCGAAATCTGTTTTGATGTTTTGAGAAAAGAACGGATTTCAGTCAGTCAGGTCTCTTTTCGATCTCTCTCTCTCTCTTCTTTTTCTTTTTACTCGAACGAACGAACGAACGAACAAACAAACAAACAGATACAAATTATAACACAAAATATCTCTTCTTCTTACCGTATCTCGCGAACAGTTTCGGTTCCACCCCGTGCGCTTCTCTGATCAACACCGGCGTGGTCGGACTCGCCGCTTTTAACTTTTCGTACGATTTTAGGAGGAAATTTCTCGCCCCTTCCGAGTGTTTGGACGTTTGGCATAAGTGGAACCGCAACTCGTGCACCGCTTTGAGACCTGCGAACGCTTTCGACATTATTATTATTAATATACTCTGTATTTCAATTATTATTTAATTATTGTTGTTGTTGTCTTCTCGTTGCAAGTGTGTGTTATTTGTCGTCCAATGATGTGTTTTGTGTGATGGGTTGCCACGCTCGAAACTGATGAATGAAGACTCTAAAGCTGCATGCTTTCGAATCGAAAAAATTTCCGTCAGAATGGATTTCTCGATCGAAAAAATAATTCTCATCGAATCACGCGCGTTACATTTTTCCCCCCATCCTTCCCCGTCGTCGTCGTAATATTAAGAACATAATATTATATTTAAAAGATGTCTTCCAACTTTCGATTGCTGAATTTAGTCAAACCGTTTCTTCCGTTCCTCCCAGAGGTGAAACAGGCGGACAGAAAGATTCCATTCAGAGAGAAGGTCTTGTACACAACGGTCGCGTTGTTCGTGTTTTTAGTGTGTTCGCAATTACCTTTGTATGGTATTTCAAACACGAGCGGGGCGGATCCTTTGTATTGGGCGCGGGTTATCATGGCTTCAAACAGAGGAACAACCATGGAGTTGGGGATATCGCCGATTATTACCTCCGGTCTCGTCATGCAGCTGTTGACGGGGAGTAAAATTATCGATGTCGATCACTCCTTGAAAGAGGACAGAGCTTTGTTGGACGGCGCGCAAAAACTCCTCGGGATTTTGATCACCATCGGTGAAGCCGTGGCGTACGTAGCCTCGGGTATTTACGGCGATGTTCGTGATATGGGCATGGGTAACGCGTTTTTGATCGTTTTGCAGTTGTTCATGGCTGGTTTGATTGTCATTTGCTTGGACGACTTGTTACAAAAAGGCTACGGTCTGGGTTCAGGTATTTCGTTGTTTATCGCGACGAACCAGTGCGAATCGATCATCTGGAAAGCGTTCTCGCCGACGACTATTAACAGTGGCAGAGGAACCGAATTTGAAGGCGCAGTCATTGCCTTGTTTCACTTGTTGCTCACGAGAACGGACAAAGTGAGAGCGTTGAAAGAAGCGTTTTACCGTCAAAACTTACCAAACATCACGAACTTGATGTCCACGGTTTTGATTTTTCTCGGCGTGATTTATTTCCAAGGCTTTCGCGTGGATTTACCGGTTCGATCGAAGCGTAACCGTGGGATGGTCTCGAACTACCCGATCAAATTGTTCTACACGTCGAACATGCCAATCATCCTCCAATCCGCTTTGGTGTCCAACATGTACTTCATCTCGCAGTTGTTGTACAAAAGATACGGAGGCAACTTCCTGGTCCAATTATTGGGGAGATGGCAAGAATCCTCCGAAGGTTCTGGTCAGTTAATGCCAGTCGGTGGATTGGTGTATTACATTTCGCCGCCGACGTCTTTGGCGGATATTGCGGCGAACCCGTTACACGCGGTGTTTTATCTCACCTTCATGCTCTCCGCGTGCGCGTTGTTTTCCAAGACGTGGATCGAAGTTTCTGGGTCTTCCGCTCGTGACGTTGCGAAGCAGTTGAAGCAACAGCAAATGTTTATGACGGGTCACCGTGAGTCGAGTTTACAAAGAGAGTTGAACAGATACATCCCGACGGCGGCGGCGTTCGGGGGCATGTGCATCGGAATGTTGACGATTATTGCAGATTTTATGGGCGCAATTGGAAGTGGTACGGGTATTTTGTTGGCGGTGACCATCATCTACCAATACTTTGAAACGTTTGAGAAGGAAAGAGCGGCGGAAATGGGCGGGTTCGCGTTTTAAATGAAGAAAAAAAGAGTGCTACGAATAAAAAACACGAATCAATAAAATACTTAGTCGCGACCACCAACGCAACAAAACTACTTTTGTTTTCTTTTAATATGAAAGTAAAAAGCGAAACTTACAAATAATTTGGCTACACATTGTACGTCCGCACTCCTCTATTATCACTCTCTTCCCCAATACAAATCTACCTAACTTACATCGTCTTGGCCTTCTTCGTGCCGCGCACCTTCTTGAGTCTGTTCTTCTTTTCCTTGATTTGCTTTCTCGATTTTTGCGAAGCTTCCTTCAAACCCGCTCTGACTAATCTGTGTTTCGGTTCAAACTTCTTCATCGCGTCGAGATCGTCGTAAATCAAGCCGAATCCAGTAGATTTACCGCCACCAAACGCCGTTCTGAAGCCAAACAACGAGACTTGCGTCGCGTCGGCGATGTCGTACATCTTGGCTAACTTTTCTCTGAGTTCAGACTGTAGTGTTGAAGAAAGAGAGGTGAGTTTCGGATCGTCTTCGATACGCGCCGTTTTGCCAATCGAGCGCGTTCAATGCACGTCTACGGTGACGTTGATTGCAAAGAAACGAAAGAGGCTAATAAGAGAGAGAAAGAGAAAGAGGGAGCGTTGAGATGAAACACATGTATCATTTTCACGCAACCCAGAAACTCTGCTCTTGTGACTAGGTCTCCCGAGCTGGGAAAAAAATCTACGAAATTGAGTGCGTACCTTCGGGACATTGGCGCGTCCTGGGTGAAGAACATCGAGAATCTGTTGTGAAAAAGAATAGAGTCGTCAGTAAGAGCGTTTGATTTGGAGTGAACACTTCGCGAGTGCACCTATTCCCGCGCAATTCGCAACCAAACAAAAAAAGGGCGAAAATTTCTCTCCTTTCTTCCTTTACGCGTAAGCGGCGGGTCTGTGAAAGTTGAAATGCTTCCGCGAAAAGCGGGAAAATCTAAACGATGCGAACACTTACGAATTGTCTGCGCTTCAACAAGCGGTTGGACATGAATTTCCTCGTTCGTAAGGTGCAAGAAGTTGACATCTTGAATCCTTATGCGTATCTATTGTTGTGAGGATTTTCTTACGCGATGATGTCTTGTTGAAGTGTGTGAAAGAGAGATTTTGAGTTTTGGGAGAAAGCTGCGTTTTTCGCCCCACGACCTAAATTTCGAAGGAAGACTTTTGTCAAAAATTTGTTCTCCATCGTCGTTTTCTCCACTTTCGCCCGTTCCTTCTTTCCACTTTGGCGACGAAATGACGAGCGATAATACAAACTCCTTTTCCTACGATGGAGGAGAAGGAGGGAAAAAAAAGAAAGGAGACAACCAAGGCGAAGAAGAAATCGTCGCGCTCGTCAGAGAGTCCGCGGAGAAGTGCAAAAAGTGCGAACGGAATATCCTCTCAAACATCGACGCGTTCAACTCGAAATTTTTGACGACACCGAAGACAAAAACAACAACGGTCTCGTCCGAGGAAGAAGAAGAAGAAGGAGAAGAGGGAGAAGCTGCTTTGCAACGCGCTCGGAAATACGTGCAGGCTTTGAAAGGAATGGTTCAAGATTTAGAATCTGTGGCGGAAGACGTGCTGATGAACGTGGAAACGAATTTTAGCAGCAGCAGGAGGAGGAGTACGACGACGACAGACGGTTTCGATGAAAACAACGACTGCGAGGAGAAGATCAGAAACATCGTGCGAGAGCGAAAGTTTGCCATGAAAAGAGTCCAAAGCTTATTTCGCGAAGCGCAAGCGAAGAAACAACGGAGAGACGTGGAAGAGGAAACGAAAAAGCGGGACGAGTTGTTGCTTCGTAAACAAAAGCGCCGACAATTACGGGCGGGAGAACTTCCCGATAGCGAAGAAACGTCCGTCCAAGCGGCGAAGGACTCCACGGACGCGTTACGCAGAGCGAGACAAATGATGCACCAAGAACTCGAGAAAGGGGAAACAACGCTCATGCAAATGACCGAGAGTAGTAACACGATGAAAAAAACAGACTTGGAATACGATACGCACTCGGGTACGTTGAAAGATGGATCGCAACTCATTCAGACGTTGGAAAAGCAGGCGAAGAAGGAACGAATCGTTTTATGGCTCGGCTTTTTCTGTTTCGTGACGGCGTGTTTGCACGTGGTTCTAAAGCGAACGCCAGTTCTAGCGCGATTCCACCCGCGACTGTATTTCTCGAAGACCAAGAATAACGATACTAATCATCATCACAAAAAGATTGATATCGATGAGAAAAAAAGTCATCATCAAAGCGAGAGCGAGAGCGGAAAAAATCCGCCGCCGCCGAGACGCGAAGAGTACGCGTATAAACCGACAATGAACGACGACGAGTATAACCAAAACGCCGAGCTTTAGTGATGAACTTCATTCGTATAGTATAGTATAGTATAGTATAGTAGGAACTTAGTTCATAGAAAATAGTTTTATACAATAACAAAAGCTTGATTAACACATAGTACCTCTAATCCCCCAACTTTCTTCTTCTCTCTTAAATTTCTCTCTCTACTTCTGTTTCGGCGCCGCAGGTCTCGTCCTTCGTCTCGGCGAGTTTGCGTCTATTATTTTCTTCTTCCTTTCAGCCTCTTGCGTCGCGTCGAGCTTCTCGTTACTCGCGAACGGATGGTTCGCGGGAATTTCCACCGTCTCCAACTCCTTCGCTAAGTTTGCGTCGCCGGCTCTCGAGGCTCTTCGTCGTTCCCTCGCCGCCATGATTTGCTGCTCTGTAAGTTCCGGCATGTCCACCGTCCTGACCGTTTTCATCATTCCTTTAAAAAACTTCTCCTCGTCCACCTCTCGATTTTCGTCCAACATCCCTCTCTCTTCCAATCGTCCCATCGAACCTCTTCTATTTCTCCCGCCAAAGCGCACCTTGACGATCGCCAACGACGCGAGAACAATACCAATCGTTCGCTCGTTCCCACTCACCATCGCTTCCACTTTCGCCGGCAGTTTCGGTTTCGGAACTTCCACGCCAACGATTGGAATTTTAATCTTCTCCCCCACCTTCAGAGAAGATGATAAGTCCTCTTTCGCTTTGCCTCTTCTTCCCGCTTCGGTGACGAAGAATTTCGATGATCGTCCTTGGTTTTGGTGTCGTTGTTTTTTATTACTTTTCGTTGAAATCCTTCTCCTCAAAAGAGTGTTGTTGTTGTTGTTATTAATATTATTATTATTATTATTATTGCTGCTGATGCTGTTGCTGCTGCTGACGTTTCGTCCACCTCGAGGAGGAGTTGAAGAAACGATGATGAACGACCCGGAGAGGAGGTGAGACGACGATATCATTCGTAGTATTCGTAGTATTCTTTCTTTTTTTCTTGGTGTTGTTGGTTGTTTGAAAGTGGGGCGTGCACGAAGCTTTTTCGCAAAAAAGGTGCACAAAAAAACTTCTTTCATCAGTCTTTTCCTCACAACACAAAAGTCTTCTCATCACGTCGTCGTGAGGAGAGAAAAGAGAAGAGAGACTCTCTCTCTCTCTCTCTCTGAGTGCGTGTGTGTGTTGCTCTCTCGCCTTACCGGATTCCTGAGAAGACAACAGAGAGCTTTAACAGTGTCGTTTCGTTTGAAAGCGAAGAGAGCTCTTTTTTTTTTCGCTCATCAGAAGAAAACCGATCCCATCTTCTTTGGGAG
>Ga0255763_1000243_pt1 | contig 59349 bp, 48 predicted proteins | sample 041ome_2_FD_179963 | JGI IMG/M metagenome (GOLD analysis project Ga0255763, IMG submission 179963) | Coastal salt marsh microbial communities from the Groves Creek Marsh, Skidaway Island, Georgia - 041406US metaG (version 2) | ecosystem: Environmental > Aquatic > Marine > Intertidal zone > Salt...
GAACCAATAAAAATACGCGCACGCATCGCCGCGGTCGCCACCGCCACCGCGTCGTCGTCGTCGTCGTCGTCGTCGTCGTCGTCGTCGCCATCGGCGTCGTCACCGGTAGGTACCCCGATCGACGCGCGCGGTCGGTCGCGCACGCCCCCTCGGTCTGTCTACTATTTATAACGTATTTTTTAGTGTATTTTTTAAAGCTTTCTTCTATGTTTGTTTTTTCAGATTGTATTTGACTAAAATCCAAGTTCCCCGATGGTTCCACATTTATATGGACATAGATACGAGCGAATTTCTTGATGAAAAAAAAGGCAGGTCGCGCGCGGATGCCTTTTTCGATCGCCGCGTCAGCACGTGGACGGACGGGTGCGATCGATCGATCGCCACGGTCGATCGCGCGATCGGGGCGATCGGGGCGCGATCGGGGCGCGATCGGGGGCGTGGCGGTCGCGCGTCGCACCGTCGAGGGGTACACACACACGCACGCGCGCGCGCGCGACGGGCGACGGGGCGACGGGGCGACGGGGCGACGGGGCGACGGGGCGCGGGTGGTGCGACGTGCATAGAGTGTGCGTGCGTAGAACGTAGAGGGATTGGGTTCGCGTCGTCGTCCTCGGTGGACGGGTGGAGACGAACGGCGATGAAGATGAAGATGAAGATGAAGATGAAGATGAAGGCGTTGGTGGTGGTGGTGTGCGCGTGGATGTTGGTGGGTGTTCAAGCGGTGTTGAGTGAGGAGGGTGTTGGGTCTAGGAATGTGATGATGTCGTCGGCGTCGGCGTCGGCGTCGGTGGCGTCGTCGGCGTTGCATGGGGCGGTGGGCGACGCGGCGTGCGACGTGGAGGATGTTGAAAACGCAAACGAGGCGCAGTTGCATTCGATTTTGAATGAACTCACGAATACGACGTATTTTAGGTTGTTTCAAGTGGATTTGAAACGTACGTGTAAGTTTTGGGGTAAGGCGGGAGCCGCGGTGGATGCGAGCGCGGGTGATGTGGGTGACGAAGAGCCAAAGTGTTCGACGGGTTTCGGCGCGGCGGAGGATGCGTTTGGAGTGGATGCGTCTTCGTCTTCAGCGTCTTCGTTTACGAGTAATGAGCCACCGAAAACGATGTGCTCATTAGATTTAGAAAGTAAAGACGGTAAAGGCATGCTCTGGAGTCCGACGACATCGATAGTCGATCGCACGATTAGCAAACCCGAGGCGAGCGCGTTGGCGCACGAAGGCGCGGCGGAGGCGGATTGCTCGGATGAAGAACTGCCCACATTCTGGACGGACATGTGCCATAAATTCACCCCAGGTGAGCAGACTGAATTTGTCAACTTGCAGTTGAACCCGGAGCGATGGACTGGGTACAATGGCTCGCACGTCTGGCGCGCCATTTACGAAGAGAATTGTCTTAAATCGGCGTTGAGCGTGGACGACATGTGTTACGAAGAACGCGTGTTGTATCGTTTGTTATCGGGAATGCACGCGAGTATAAACATCCACATCGCGTTGCATTCCAAGCCACCAAAACGTGCGAGCGGGGAAACCGACTGGGGAAGCGATGTTAAGAAATTCATGGATCTTTTCGCTGAACATCCCGATCGTTTGAAAAATTTGCATTTTTCATTCGTCGTGCTGTTGCGCGCGCTGCGCAAAGCGGCGCCTGCTTTGGCAAAAATGGACGTCAGAATTGGTCAGGATGAAAGAGAGGATGCGCATACTCAAGCTTTGATGAACCGCTTGCTCGAGAGTCATATTTTATCGTCTTGTCGAGATGTTTTTGGAGCCTTTGATGAAAAGTCTCTCTTCAAGGATGTGCAGTCGACGTTGAACGCCGAGTCTGATAACGTCGACCGAGTATTCGATCCATCACAAGAGTTGGCGCCAATTTCACTCAAAACTCAATTTAAAGATATTTTCCTCAACATCAGTGAGGTAATGGATTGCATTTCGTGTCAAAAATGCAAATTGCACGGCAAGTTACAGCTCTTGGGCTTGGGAACCGCGCTCAAAGTGTTGCTTCTCCCCGAGGATATGTTGGAGTCATCTTTGAACAAGCAAGAAGTTGTTGCGCTCGTCAATACAATTGCGAAATTCAGTCATGCAATTAGAAGCGTTCCGATACTGCTCAACGAAGCAAGACTTGAGAATGTGAAGAATGCGAAAGCAAACACTGGCGGATTCAGCGTCACCTCACCAAAACCAGGCGCGAGCGCCACGCCACTCGAAGCAGCGATTCATGCCACTGCAACATACGTAAAATCAGGTGTACTGAATCGTGATTCAGAGGTGGCCATCATCGATGCTGTGCTCAGAGAAGATCCAAAAGTTCTAGTTCTCGCGAAATACTACGCGGAGAACATGCCCTTGCGTTTTATCGAACACGCGCTTCGCACTCTCGGCTTGTCGCCGTTGCGTATGCGAGAGGGTGACGAGCACGTCGATGCCGTCGTCGTCGGTGGTGGTTTGGCTGGTTTGACTGCGGCATTGACTGTTTTAGACCGCGGTGGACGCGTCGTTCTCATCGAAAAGGAGTCTTTCATTGGTGGTAATTCCCAGTGGGCATCGAGTGGAATCAACGGCGTCATTAAGACTTCATTTGACCAAAACGCTGATAGCGAAGAAGCATACACGGATGATTGCGAAAAATCTGCGTACGGCAACGGCAATGGCGCTGCTGATTTGGATCCAGAAACTGTCGAACACATTCCCACGCTCACGAGCCGAGCTGGTCAAACGATTGAATGGCTTCGCCGTCGCGTCGGCGCCGACTTGAGCTTACTTTCTCAGCTCGGTGGACACAGCTACGCTCGCACTTACAGACCGACTGAAGGTATGGCTGGATCGTCTTTGGTGTTTTCGTTAAAAGGAAAGTGCGAAGAATACGCAGATTCTGGGCGGTTTAAGGTGGTGAAGAAGGCGCGCGTGAGCGACGTTATCACCGACGCTGATGGACGTGTCGCGGGCGTGCGTTGGGTTCCTTCTGACGGCACTAAAGGAGGTGGAGAAATCAATTCGCGCAATGTTTTGCTCGCCACTGGTGGGTATTCTAATGATCGCCACGGTGAAGATGCGCTTTTGACCAAATACGCTCCACAGCTCACAAAGTTTGCCACGACAAACACCAAGGGCACCACTGGCGATGGACATAAATTAGCCTTTAAACTTGGTGCTGCTGCTGTCGACATGCAGCGCGTCCAAGTGCACCCGACTGGTTTCATCAACCCTGATGATGAAAGCGCTGACACCAAGACACTTGCGGCTGAGTTACTCCGTGGTGCGGGTGGTATCTTGCTCACGCGCTCTGGTGCTCGATTTGCGAATGAACTCGGCACACGCGACTACGTCAGCGCTCGCATGCAAGAGGAAGACCCTTCAAAGCTTGATTTCGTGCTTCTTTTGAATGAGAAAGCTGCAAGTGAAGCGAACAAGCACGTGCCTTTGTACATGAAGAAGAATTTACTCAAGAAATTTGATTCCCTTCCGCAGTTAACCGGGTGGATGGCGGCGAGAGGCTCCATCGATGAGTTAGTGCTGAGTTCGACTCTGCAAGGATACAATGCCGATGCCCGAAGCGGTCGGGACGCTTTCAACAAAACATTCTTCCCGAATGCACCGTTTGATGTTTCTGGTCCCTTTTACGCCGGTCGGGTGACACCAGTCGTGCACTACACGATGGGTGGCGTCAAGGTTGACAACACTGGCCGCGTTTTGCGCCCCGATGGCTCACAAATTGTAGGCCTATACGCCGCTGGTGAAATCATCGGCGGTGTTCATGGAAAGAATCGGCTTGGTGGAAATGCATTGACTGAATGCGCTGTGTTTGGTCGCCTCGTTGGTGAAGATATTGTTGTCGATTCATCGACACCAACCACCACCACCACGATGACGGCATCCGCGCCAGTCCAACAACCAACAAAATCTGAATTCAAAGACGTATCTGCTATCGAGCTCGCTAAGCATGCATCAGCAGATGACTGCTGGGTCGCACTTTACGGGCAAGTCTATGACTTTACTGATTTCTTAGAGGATCATCCCGCGGGCGCAGAGGCTATTCTCAAGTACGGCGGCACGGATGGAACCGCGATATTTGAAGCCGTGCATTCGCGCAACATGCTCGATGATTTCGAACCTATAGGTAGATTAGTTTAATTTAATACACTGTAGTTATCAAAGTACTACAACAATTATGAATAAATTACAGCAGCAAGCTAGAGTGACTCCTGAAGGCCGTTGATGCGTTCGCGTAAAGTCTCGACGATGCTTTCCATCTCGACTTCGTACTTGTCCGATTCCAATTTCTCCGCTTTCATCTCATTCAGTGCCGTCGTGCACTCTTCAAGTTTCACGCGCATGCGCTCCAAATCTTCTTCGGTTTGATTACGCGCGTTTTGCTCGCGTTCGGCGACAGATTTCCATCGGCGCGCCGCCGCGAGCGCCTCCTCGAGCGCCGCCTCCGTCTCTGCATCAAGCGCGTAATCCTCCTCATCGTAGTTTGACGCCCGTCGTCGTCGTCGTTGCACACCATCAGAGTCGTTGTTTTTCAACGCACCACTATTAGCTTTCTTATGTAACGCCGAGGACGACGCGAAAGAATTCAATGCGCTTGCCGCCCGTCTCGCCGCAACGGAGACGTCGACGCGTTCGGGAAAATCTTCATCCAACGCTTCACCCAACACGCGCTTCGCCTCACGCGCGTGCGCCTCAAGCACACTCACGCGTCGTTTCGCATCATCTAATTCCTCACGAATCAACCCAACATTCTCCGCTAATCGTCTCTTCTCTCTCTCGTAATCCAACTGCGCCGATTCGAGCGCCGCGCTCCGTCCTCCAACCGTCTCCACTTGCAACTTCCCAATCTCCCTATTCGCCGCATCCAACGCACGCTTCACGCCATCATACTCACTCTTCACCATTTTCGCCTCCTCCGCCCTGCGCCTCGCGAGCAATTCCGTATCCATCACCCGTCGCTCCAACGCGGAAAACTTCTCCCCCAACGCCTCGCTCGCGCGCCGCCACCGCACCTCCCTCCTCTCCCGTTCCTCACCCGCGCGCTCCGCGCACTCCGACGCCTCAATCAACTCTCGTCTCAACCGTGCGTTCTCATTCGTCAACCCCTCGATGCGTTTCACATGCGTCAAGTTTATCAACTCCACATCCGCCAGCAGCGACCGAAGCGCCGTGACATCGTCGTCATCCACCCCGCCCCCGGCGTCGTCATCCTCGCGTGCGTCACCGCGCGTGGGCATCGCCCATCCACCGTCGCGTCGCCCTGTGCCGGGCGACGACGACGACGACGACGACGACGACGACGACGCACTCGAGCTGTCGTTTGAAAAATTGACGCGATTTTTAAAAAAAAAAAGAACTCTGCTGGAGGAGCCCCGCGACGTGAAAACGCGACGACGACGACGACGAGCGCGATGGGGGACGACGAGGAGGAGGAGGGGACCCCGTACACGAGGACGACGGCGACGGCGGCGACGACCGGGGCGACGACGACCGGGGCGACGACGACGATGATGCCGATGAGCGTGGTGCGCAAGTTTTCCGATGCGTGCACGACGACGACGATGACGCCGGTGGTGTGCGGTAGGGAGGATGAAACGCGGCATGGGACGACGGATAGAGATCTACACGGGGGTGCGTCGCGGTCGATGAAACGACGACGACGGTCGTCGATGGATGAGCGCAGACGTGGGTCGCCGACGACGACGAGCACGCCGGCGTCGTTCAACTTGTTTCGCGCGCGGTCGAGGTTGGGCGGGGAGTGTTCGTCGGGTGGCGATGCGAGCGTGGGTGGGAGACGGGTGAAAACGAGAGTGGAATCAGCGACGGCGATGACGCCGACACCGACGAGGGTTGGGTCGAAGGGTGAGGACGAGGACGAGGAGGACGAGACGCCGTCGCGGTGGGGGGACATGTCTCCGGGGGAACACGGAGGAAGTCAATACGTGATGTCACCCGATCGGGAGTATTCAGCATGTGAAAGCGACGAGGAGTTTGATGAACCTATTCGTGAGGCGTTGAAAGAGCGCAAGAAACCTGAAGCATCGGCGGCGACGAAGATGTTTCCTATTTTTTGTTCCGGGCGCAAGCAAGTGTTGTTGGTACGTCACGGCCAGAGCACGTACAACGAAGCCATCGCGGGGCCGGGGTCGTGGGATGAGCCTCAGATGTACGATGCGGCGTTAACAGAACTTGGGAAATCCCAGGCGAAGGGTTTGGGGATCGAGCTTAGCAAAGTGCCAAAAGACGCGCTGTGGATTACGTCTCCGTTGACGCGCGCGATGGAGACGTGCATCATCGGTCGTCGAGCGGGATTGGAAGTCAAAGCGGCGCGCATGAAGGAGAAAGCGGCGATGGGAACGCCGAACGCGCAAGGTGAAACCGTGAAAGAAAATATCGAAAACGCCGCAAACACTCCAGACGCGAGCTCTGGGCCTTTTGATGTTGAGAAAGCGTACCAGGAATGGACGCAAAAACTGGTCATTCGCGCAGACTTGACTGAAAAGCTTTGCTGTACGGGCGACATCGGGCGCCCGAAGCGCTCGCTGGAGAAAGACTTCCCTGAGTTAGCTTTAGCCATATCTAGAATTCCAGCCGAGCGCTGGTGGTGGGACTGTGAGCACAGACCAAACGATGCGGAACTGCAGCAGTTCAACTCGCACGAACCGAGGAATCATTTCAAGGCGCGCGTCGAGCGCTTTCGCTCTTGGTTGTTACGTCGCCCTGAAAAGACTTTTGTGGTTTTTGGTCACTCTACATTCTTCAAAGAATTTATCGGGGGTACAAGAAGTCTCAGAAATTGTGAGATTCACACCATGATGCTCTAGCTTTAGATTATTTTCATGCGAGATGAAAAACATGAAAACATCACAACGCGCCTCTACAAGAATCGTGCGACGGCACTGTTTCACCTATAAAGCGAAATGATGCATGCATCATCATGTGTGCGCGCGCGGGTTATTACGACGCGCGCGCAGGCAATAAACTCCCCTCAAAGCGACGTCGCCTCGACGCGCGTCGTCGCACCACCCGCGCTGTACCGCCGTCGTGCCGCCATGCTCACGCTTGGTATCATTGGCATAACCAGCGGGGTTCGTCCATCAATCGCAACTGAAGTGGATGACGTGTTCGAGCGTGCGGTAGCTTTACAATCCAAACTCGTCGCCGCGTATGACGTTCAAGATTTTAGTCAAGCCTTGGCGACGTTGCACGAGTTGCGCGAGTTGGAACCCACTCGCTTGGCGTGGATAGAGGGCGAAGCTACCGTGTCTGTCGATGCCAAAAAGTTCAAAGACGCTATCAAGTGTTACGGTGAGGCTTTGAGCGCGACGAGTGATGCGGGTGATTTAGCTCGATTATACGCTGGTCGAGCTCTCGCGCACGAAGGCTTGTACTTGTTCGAAGATGCGTTGCGTGATTACGATGCTGCACTCAGGCTGTGCGTTGAAGGAGGATTTGCCCCAGATCCTTACATTTTGAATTCCCGCGGCAATGTCCGCGGGTCTCTCGGTGATTGGGCTGGCGCGAAGGAGGACTATGCGGACTCTGCGGGATTGTTCCAAGGTGCAAAAGGTCTCAGACGCGGTGCTAGTACGACACAGAGGTTGGATGCAGCGATTTATTCCGCGTCAAACGCAGCGTTAGCCGATGTTCAACTGGGTAACGTTGATGACGCGTTGAAGAAAATCGAGGGCTTGGTGCGTAGAGCTCCAAACTCTGCCGACATGCGAGCCGCCATGGCCGTCTTGTATTACGACATAGGTCGATTTGAAGATGCCGAAGATGCATGGGAACGCGCGTGTTCGCGTGAAGCTGGATGTGCCAAGTACAAGGATATCGATTACGTCCAGCGTATCCGTAGATGGCCTCCAGTCATGGTGACCAAGCTCAAAGCGTTTCTCGACGTGAAACAACTGTAACTCGCGCGGTGTATTATTCTTTTATTGCTCGCCTAGGCCGATGAACACATAGAATTATTCATACTTTTAGCTTGCCATTGTTAATTTGTTCATTTATTTTATTCTCCAACAGTGTTACAAATGCCGCCTTTGCGTTCGTCTCACGCCGCGTCCGCTTGCGCCGGCGTTTTCGCAGACTTGATGCTCAACGCATGAATTTCACCCATAACGTCCTCTAAAGCGTCGTGAATTAATCTATGAATCGCTATCCGATTCTTGCCTTCAAACTGCTCGCTCACGACGTGCACGTCGAACGCCGCACCGCAACTACGCACACACGCACGCACAGGTCAGTCAACAGCTCGCGTCGATGGTGTCACCTCTTCTCAACGCCATCGTCAACGCCCGTGCGCGCCTCGACCGCACTCGTTCGTTCGTCACGTTCGTCACACGTACTTGGCGCTCACGTCAATGACGTCCACTCGATCGGTGGCGAGCTTGGTGCACAGCAACTCTCGCACGCGCTCCACGGACGTTGGCATGTCGTCGCGTCGCGTCGACGAGTCGCGTCGTCACATGGAGGCGTGCGCGTTCTTGCCGCCGCCGTCATCGTCGTCGTCGTCGTCGTTCACGCGCGCGCGACGACGAACGCGACGAACGCGACGCATGCCTTTATCACACCGCGCCCGCGCGAGTGCGATCGATGTCATTCCCCAAGCGCTCGTCGTGGATGAGGATGCGGGAAAGTTGCTCGAGCACATTGATGCGCTCAAGAGGCAAGCGAAGGGCGATTACGTGCAACGGGTGGTCGTAGAGCGCGCTGAGCGCTCAGGGAAGGCACCTTTACACCTTGCGGCGTGGCGAGGTGGCATAGATGTCATTGATGCGTTGTTGCGGCACGGGGCGGTGAGTAGTTTAAGTCGCTCGAGGCGCGCTCGAGACACGACGCGACGCGACGCGACGCGACGCTTTTGTAAATTAACGGACGGTATTTTTGACGATGCGATAGGATGTGAATCAAATATCAACAGGGCGATATAATTATGGAAAGACGCCGATATTTTACGCCGCGACGAGGTGTCGAGATGACGTTGTTTTGCACTTGCTTGCCCAACCAGGCATTCGAGTCAAAATAATCAACAACAAAGGCCAGAGCTTGAGGTCGTTAGCCTTGTCGCATTTGACGCAAGAAACGATCGAGGCTATTGAGGCAAAAGAAAGAGAAGAGAAGACAGATTGGGTGAATTACAGAGACACGCACAGCGATGGCTTGAAGTATGGCGATTTGGACGCACGCTTTTACGCTGTGGCACTCGAACCAGGGCGCGGCGCGACAACATATGAGACGCGCCGGAGAAATTTTAAACGTTTAAACAAAGGAGTGTCGTGGGAAAATCCAAGTGGAATAGATCGAGAAGGCATGCGAAGGACTGCGATGTTAGAAAGGCGACGAAATGAAGCCTTGGATCGATGGAAAGAATTGGACAATATACTCGAGCAAATTATTATTAATCGCAACCAGAATGAGAGCGCAAATTCAGACGCTTTGATTGATCTCGTGACGAAAATTTTACGTGCAGAAACGGCAATTGCAACGAGTGGTCAAAAGCCAGAAGTTGCGATGCGCGCGAGTGAGGCATTCAACCGTGTTGCACACCGCGATACTCATGATTTCCAACTTTTACGCGCAGCAATTGGTGCGAGTTTGACTGACTCTGGGTCGTCTGATCGAGCGCAAGTGCGTCAAGAAAAAGCGCGACGTACCGCGTGTAAAATTTTAGCTTCAGCTATAGGCATGTCCATGGCGCAAGGCGCGTGGTCGAATGTGAGCGCGTCACAACTGTTTGACTTGTGCGGGTCATCATCAACATACGCCTCATTACAAATATCGATGCAAAGCGAGAAACCTGGAGAGTTGAATGATGAACAAATAATAAGATCTATCACCAATGCGTGTGAAAGCGGAAATAGTCGGGATTTGCGTGATCTAGTAGGTTTACTGGGCCACGAGCACAGTATCTTTGAAACGTCTAGCGTCATAGAGAGCGTCATGACTTTTTCTGATAGACTGTGCCGTGGGGTTGATGGCGACGACTCGTCTTCTATTGCGCGCACTGCAGTGAGTCTCGCCGATTTGGGGTCTAAAATAGAGGTGTGGAAGATTCCTTTACTCCAAGGTGTTCACAGAGCAAGATCTGATATGCTCACCAGCGTCGTCTCAAAAATTCTGAGGCGCTTAGCCGATACATGGGAAAATGACATGACGGCGCTGGCTTCGGAAGAAATCATCATGTGCATGGAATGGACACTCATGAACGATCTTATAGTTAAGGGTGAGTGGCTCGAAGCAAAAGCTTACGCATCCACGCGCGATGTACTCCGTCAAGCGTTCATGGAAGAAGCCAAAACACAGGACGGCATCAACGAAGTTACCAACACACTTGAGAGCGCGTCCATATCAAATGATCTTCCGATACTTGTTCCAAAAAGAAAAATAACAGTCGTAAATGATGTTTCAGGTCTAGTACACATTCGTGAGACGTTATCTTCCGCATACTGTCATGCCGTAGCTTTTGACTGCGAATGGAGAGATCCACGCCCGTTGTCAACTTTGCAGTTTTGTCCTGCACACGTACAAGAAACATTCATCGTTGACGTGACTTCTCCAAGTATTAGTCGCCGTGAGCTCTCTGATTTTATCGTAGCCGTTTTCTGCGATCCAACTGTGAAAAAGCTGGGTTTCGCTCCAGAACAAGATTGGAGGAGACTACGAGCTGCAAGCAAATCAACGCCCACATCAAGTGTGAGTCGCTTGCCAGCGGATTTTGAAGATGCTAATGTGATTGATTTACAAGGTGGAGTATTGGTGTCGTTGGCATCAGTGGTAGCTGATACTCTCGGATTCGCTCTTGACAAACGCTGTCAGCGTTCAAATTGGGATATGCGTCCGCTTTCACAACAGCAACTCTTCTACGCCGCGCTTGATGCCGAAGTTTTATTGGCGATTGCAACCCAAAAAGGCGTCGTGGAGTCAACACCACAGACTAGTAACGCTTCGAGACATCGTGATGCGCACCTCTACGAGACGGACTCAATCTTATTCAGAGACAGAACACCAAATTTTGGTGCTGAACTCGGTGCGTCAGACACGGCTCTTTTTTCTACAGATGCGAGAAATTTTGGCTCGGATCTTTGGGAAAGCGATCGAGTGTTGTTTTCTACGCCAGAGCGCATGGCCGAAGAAAAGAAAATCGCGGCGTTGAATGCTGTTGAGAAGAGTGCATTTGTTGAACAGACAGGATTCAGACACGAATGTCCTATTTGCCTTTCGGCGATGGAGGTGAATGAAAAATTAATCCAAACAAAATGTGGGCACACGTATCATGCCCCTTGTTTAATGTCAGCGATGAAAAGTAGCAATAGTTTACAGTGCCCAACGTGCCGAGCGCCTATTCAATAGAAAAGCTAGATAGTAGAGTGGCTAGATAGTAGATAGATTCTAGATAGTAGAGTGGCTTTTTAGATTTTTAGATTTTTGAAATGTGAGTTTGAAGCATTTCCAACAAACCGCGCGGATTGTCAGAGTGCACCCAGTGCCCTGCGTTTTTTAGCTCTAAAAATTTCACACGGTCCTGTGGCGCTCGATTCAATCGCTCCAAACATTCTGGTTTCCAACGAGCACTACGTGCAGCCTTAACGACAAACATTTCCGATACTGGTGCCTCGAGTGCTGGCCAGCTATCAGTGGTGTGGTATGAGTCGTACAACTTTGTCGCCACGTTGATATCAAAGACGAACTCGAGTTCGTCGCCTACATTTTGCAAGTTACTGCCTAACCAATCGACGAGTTCTGTCGAAAAATTGTAGGGTGCCAATAACCTCGCAAGCGCTCGTCGCGAAGGAATGCGCTGCGGCAGCTGCTGGACTGCTTGCAAAACTTTTTCTACACCATGTACGTCACCGCCGAAAGCGGTTCCAGGCACAGAGTCGAGCGACCATACCTGCTTCGGCGGCTTTGCAGACACTTTAGAAAACTCTAAAGCTATTTTACCCCCGAGCGAATGACCGATCAAGCAGTCAATTGTATCTCCTCGTAACTGCGCCAACGCCTCAACATCTTTGGCAGCGCTACGCACGTCATGACTACTCCCCTTACCAACGTCGCGACTCTTTCCGTGTCCGCGAAGATCAACGGCGACTACGCGCCAAGTGTCTGTTCCGAGCGCCTTGCGTAAGTTTTGGCTCATAGATCGCCAGTTACGTCCAGTGCCGAGGAGGCCATGCAGAATGTACAAACACTTGTGTGTTCCCGGGCTGTCGTGAATTTCATAAGATAGGAAGTTATTTGATGAGGCGTACGTGGATGCTCGCCGTATGAACCGCGCGAGCATTTTCGTCTTGATGATTTTAGCGACGCTCGACGCGGCGATTTGCGTCGATTTGTGTAGTAACTGTCTTGGTTTACATGAATGCTATGGAATGCTGAGCTTCTTGTCAAATTTTGAAAGACTGGGATCCTTTTTAACCAAACTGCGCCATTTGTCTTTCACATTCACATTATCTCGATACGATTTGATATGAAATTCTTTGTCACGCAAAATCTTTGCCCATTTGCCCGTGCCATACTTTTTCACGCCAGCAATTAGGTCCTGTTCTTCAGCTGGCGTCCAGCGCGCGTATTTTTGCGCTTGTACATGTTCACCTCCAGGTGATCGAACACGAGTGATACCAGACGCCAATCGAACTGTTCCTGGAGATTTGGGACCCTTAGACTTTGCTTGCTCTTCCAAAGCAACAATAATGAGAGGATCAAGTCTACTTTTCTTCGCAGGCGGCGGTGGCGTGCCCAGCACATCATCATGCTGCGATTCCCAACTCATTGTGCGCGCATTCTTCTTTGGCTCGTACGTAATGTTTGCTCTTCGCGGTGGCAGTTTCGCAAACTTCGCGGATGCTTCGAGTGTTTTATCAATTGGATCTGCGTGCTTGGTTGTTTCCTCAGCAAGTTTCCCGCGTGTCGCCTTGCTCTTGTCGATGGCTTTTTGAATCATCTCTGGCGCCACTCCACCGCCACGTAAGATCAAATTTTTATCAACTTTGGTCCTGTAAACGCCGCTCGAGATATCACTTTGGACGCTAGACAAAAAACTTGGTCCGAGCGCGTATTCTGCTGTCTTGCAATACTTTTTTAAGCTTTGTAAAATTGTCTCTTGCGATGTCACATTCTTCTCCCAACCGTCAGGCATCTCGCCCAAATTTTTTGACTTTTGCACTAAATCATAAGCTTTGCGCACATCCTTTGACATCCCTCGCTTATTTTTGAACATATTCTGATTTTCCAAAGTTTTCCAACGAATCTTAAAGTTTTCAACCATCTTGTATCGCTTTTGCGGGGACTCCATCGTCGACGCCGCACCCTCGCGCAAATGCCCGCACGCCCACTCTAGTCTGAGTAAGTCGACAAGATCGCCCGACGGCACGCACCGAGCATCTCCGTACGCACCCTTACGGATCTCATCCAACAAGTCCGCACATTTTCCAGATTCTAACGGGCCTAAGCTCTCAAAGTCCTCCGTCATGTCCACGATATCAGTCAACGCCAAGCTCAAACGTAACTTTTGAGGAACGTTCGTTTTCGACTTGAGCGCGCCTTGAATCACGCTACGGACGTGTCTCTTGATCGCGAGCGGAGTTTTGGTACATCGCGTGATGAATTCAAGAACCCACGATAGGCGTTCATCCTGGGCCTTAGATCTCGATGCGAGACGTGGAGCCATGGCGGCGTTGAGTGAGGTGCCAAAACTCTTTCAAAATCATCAGTCACAATTCTGCAACTAGAAGCGTCGCTCAGAAAACCAAAATATGAACATGCTACTAATAAATTTCTAGGTTCTACGTGCTATGAAGGTTTTAGTGAGAATCTAAGTATTTTTTGCGTTCACTCCAATGCCCTGTACCGGGTAAAGTCTCAATCATTTTGGGATCATATTCGGAGATGTCCACCGCGCTCCAGGCATCATCTGACGTGTGTTTAGTCGCAAACATGAATTTGACAGCTTCGCCTGCGTTTTTTGGATCATGTGAATCTATGTGACCGACCGTTGGCGAATTAATTGTGTCTTCAACTATAAACGTGCCGAAATGTGCGTGTGCCTCCACTCCTTGCTCTCGTATTTCCGCCAACATTACCTGGCCAATCGTGTCCTCAAGAAAGCCACCCAAACTCAAGTTGGAAAAACGTTGCATGCCGTACACCTTTGAAATGTAGTACGATGTGCGAGCGAGATGCATGCTGTCGTACCATTGTATGAGAGGCACGAGCTCAAGCTCAAGTTCCGGAAAACGGCGCCGTTCAACGTGCAAGTCGTAACTGAGAATGTGTCTATCATGCTGCAGCGTTGTCTTCGTCGCAAATCCAACATAACTGACAGAGTCAGGATTTTCATCCATGACCTTGACGACATCACTCATGCGCACGCGACGTCGAAATGAACGATCGTGTTGGCACACCAAGACGTAAGGCGTTACCACTCGCATGATTCCGCGTTTCAAGGCGTGTCCAAACCCGTGTCGCTCCTCTAACCGAAGAAGCTCGGCGCCATACAAAGGGCCTTGAGTTTGCGTCAAGTGCATTAGCCGCTGTAAGTAAACCTCGTATTTGGCTCGAGCTTCTTTGGTAACTACTCCTGATCGAAATTTATTGACGTCTCGACATTTCACACCGTCGCAGACTATGATTTTGCGCGCACCTTTCAAGCCTCCAAAGTCAGCGATGGATGCCAGAACCTCCTCGATGCAACGCGTACTCGGCAACGATATGCAAGGGGATGTCGTCAACACAATAGTCACACGTTCATCCAGACTATCGCACCCACCGTCGGACTCCATGGCGTCTCGGAGTAGGGCGTACGTGTGTGAGACGCACTCACGCGTGCTGGCTTCCCAAACCCCAGCGCGCGCGCGCTGCGCGCGCGGAACCGCTTCATTCCTTCTGGTAGACAAAGAACTTTTGCTTTGGGTTCCAAGATGTCGGACAGACGTCAGTAAAAATTGGAGCTTTGCCAAATGCCGGAAAATTTGACAATCTATCGCCATAGTCGATGACTATGGATCCGACAAGGAGGTCTTTCGCGAGTCGCTTGCAAGCTGCTTCGTGTACACTCTCATCCCAGCAACAAGAAGTAAGTAGGACGATACCCACTGACTCGAGAGATGAGGACAACATTTCTTCGTTTCTGAATGATGCAGATTGATATTTCGAGGGCACTTCATCATCCAACACCCGTGTAGCTGTATCATGTAGAGTTTGAAGTATTTCAATTCCCATAGATGGGACTCCAAACGTCAAGGACGCAAAATACACCAGCCATCCCGTTGAGCTACCCCATACGACGTACGACATATTCTCCCTTCTAACCCGCGCAATTGCATCCTTGAGCGCGTCGTGCTCAAAGAGACGTGCCCAAGAGGCATAAGGTGTCGACCCGTACGCGCAGTTTTCAAAAGTCCAATCTTGTTCTGCGCAAACATCTCGCACTTCTGCCGCTAAGTTTGTCTTGAATGCAAAGTCCTGCTCCACAGAGTTGAGGCGAAAAATAATTGCATCTAATACGTTTGACCTCTTCTTTATATCTTCACTGTCACACTCGCCCTGACGAAGCCGCAACATTGGTGCAAAAGAGGACTCGAGCGCGCTTTCGGGATTATACTCACTTGGCAAAACAAAACTTTCACCCAAGACTTTACTCGGCAAAGGAATCATCAAACCTTCATCCTCGATGAATGTTTCGAACGCATTAAATTCTTCGACTAAACCATCGAACTCTTCACCAGCCAAGGCTACGTTCGACGCGCGTTCGACGCTTATTGCCGCTAACGCCTTGGAACCAAACTTATGTGCGAGCTCCAGCGCGTTGGCGACGTCTTTGCAGCGCCCTGCGACTAATCGTCGACGCACCCCATCGTCGACGATGCCATCGAGTAAAATCTTGTACGCCGTCGCATCGCGTCGCAACGCGCGTACGGCAATCTGGAATCGCTCAACGAGCGCGCCCAGCATAGTCACATCGCCCATCGCACTGTGAAGCACGCGTTGTTCGGCTCCTTATTGTTCGTCGTGCCCGCTCCCATGGCGCACGTCAGCACGAGCGTCGCTGACGATGATGATGACGACGTGCTGAGAATTATTAAACAACGTATAGATCGTCGTAACGCCGCGCACGACGCCTTGGCGTCGACATCGGAGCCATTCGTGGTGCGAGAACTGTGGGATGAGAATGCTACACTCGTGCAGCGCCTGATGGCGTTGAAGGATGCGTTGAGGGAGTGCGAGCGCCAAAGGGACGCTCAAGGACGAAATGTAGTGGCTTTGGAAGAAGCATTAGCGCTCGCGCGTGTGGAATCGACGACGAAAACGAGTGCTGGAGAAGGAACAGAAGGCGAACGCGAGCGGCGGTTGAAGGAGGAGCTCTCAGAGGCGTACAAGAAACACGCAGAGTCCAGCCAACGATTTATAGATGCGCGCGATGCGCTGGAAAAGGAGCAAAAAGCGAAAAACCTTGCAGAAGATGCACTGGATCAAATGAAAAGTGATGTTGAGCGCGCGGAGAGAAGAGCAATAGAGTGCGAACACGCGCTTGCGGAGGCACGTAAAGCAGAGTCAAGCGCGCTGAGCGAGGCAGAGGCTCAGTTATCGTTGAAGAATGCGGCACTGACGAAAATTGAACAACTTGAACGAGATAATGCTGAGCTTTTGGATCGATTGATGGAAGTTAAGATGAAAGAAGCCGAAAAGATGAATGAAATTAATGATTTGTATGCAGACATGTTACGGCAAAAGAAAAGCGCCGAATTGAGCGCCAAAGCGGAGGGGCTGGCCGATGCATCAGCGGCAAGTTTGAAAGCTCTATCAATGTCAACGATGATGAGCAATGGCGTGCCTTCGAGGAAGAAGCACATCTTACAAGCGAACAAAGGAGGCACACATCGCGTCGCCTTATCGCACGACTCCTTCACCCTCGCCTGTGCGGGGGACAATAGACTCGTGTCCATGTTCGACGTTGAAACCGGTGCGCATACGAGCGATTTAAGTGGCATGTTAGGATCAGTGTTAGACGTATGCTTCTCTGCGGATGACACCATGGTGCTCGGTGCTTCGACAGATTGTTCGCTACAGCTCTGGGATGCGCTATCAGGCCGCGTGAAACATCGACTCACTGGACATGCACAGAAAGTAACTTCAGCGAAGATAAGTCAAATCGATGCAAAACGTGCAGTTTCTTGCTCTCAAGATCGAAACATCAAAGTCTGGGATCTTAATCGCGGACACGCACTCTCATCGATGTTGACGCCGAGCAATGTTTATTCAGTCGCCTTTGATTCTTCTGAACAACACGTGTGCTCCGGACACTTTGATGGCTCTGTTCGAATTTGGGATGTTCGAACGAATGACATTAGTCAAGAATTCTCGGCCCATACCTCAATCATAACAGCCGTAACGACCATGCCAAACCAGAATGAACTCTTGACCAACAGTCGGGACAATACGCTCAAGCTCCTTGACATTCGTACTTTAGATGTCGTTCGAACCTTTTCAGCGCCGAAGTATCGCGTCGGAACCGATTGGAGTAATCCATGTGTATCTCCAGATGGGCAGCACATCGCCTCTGGTGGTGCTGATGGCGGTTTGTTCATATGGCGCGTCGAGGATGGACGACTCATGACAACTCTGCACGGCCACGACGCTGTTGTTGCAACGTGCGCATGGAGCACGGCTGGTCTAGCCTCGGCGTGTAAGAATGGTGTTTGTTTGTTGTGGGTATAGTTCTGCATTTAGAATATAGAGAATGTGATTTCAATCGCAACTAGAGAGTATTATTTCGTGGACAACGCCTTTTCCATGTGAGCAATTTGAGTGCGCCACGTGGAAATTTTGGAGCTCAACTCCTTCCATTGTTCCCCACCGAACATACGATCGGTACATCTAGTGAAAACTACGAGCTGCTTAGCTTGGTCCATTTTAGCATCGACGACAGACGCACCAACCGCGCGCACAATCAACTCCTCAACCTCGCCAGCCTCACACTGCAACGCCTCCTTCACCTCCGCATACGTCACTTCACCCTTCTTGCCAAGCGTCGAAAGCGCCATCGAACGCATTTTTGCCAAGCAATCGCTTTCGGACAAACCCAAGCCAGAGATCAACTTACCATCTGACTTAATCAAAGCATTGTAATCGCTCACCGACCCAGTCAAGAGCGTGGATAATAACTTGAATACGCCTTGGTTGGATTTTTGCAAGTCTTGCACCGCTTCGAGTTCTAAGAAATCCCCCTCGAACATCGTCGGAGAGTTGATGAATGCAAACGCAGCTTCTTTGGCGATATCCGCGGCTTCAGCAACCGATCCGGCGTCGCCCTCAAACGTCGCTAAATATTTGATCATGCACGCAAACAACTCTTCGTCAGTGCTCTCCAAGTCTTTCAGCAGCTTGATGCAAAACGCCAATACGCGTCTTTGCGTCGCCGCATCCTCTCCCCATGCCGTTACGTTCGCACTTGCATGCGCCACGAGAGTGGGTAACACGTCTTGTCGCTTCGCCTCCTTTGCGTACGCAGCGATCGCCTCAAACAACCCGAACTTCCCCGCCCCAGCCTTCGCGTCGTTGTACACAGAAATCGCACATCTCATGCGCAATTCCACGCGTTCGCTCGCACTCGCCGTGACACAATCCATAACACGTTTCATCGATCCTTCGTCCTCTCGCGCCAAGTTCGCCATAACGTGCACCACTCCCGCCGTCTCCTTGTCCCCGCCGTCGGAGAACAGCGTCGGCGCCGCCTCGATCAAAGCCCCGAGCACTTCCGCATCCGACTTCGCCATCAACGCCTTGGCGTACTTCTCCGCTTCGCCATCTACCACCTCAACGTTCGCCTTGCCATCCTCCCCTTCCGTGCCAGGCGCCACCACCGAACTCGCCCGTTCGGTTTCGCCGTGGATCAAAACCCCCAAGACCTCGCACGCGCTCTGCAGCGCTCGGCGTGGTTCGTGTTCGACGAACACCATCCTTCGTGTAGCGCGTGTGATCGACCTCGAGCGTGAACGTGTGCGGCACTGGGCTTGTCGACCTCGAGTCGTCGTATGTCGTATGTCGCGTGTCGTCGCACGTCGCGCCATCATCACCAGCACCATCATTCATATTCATCATCATCATCGGTCGCCGCCATTTTCCGCGCCGTGTGACGCCGAATGTCCGAATGTTTCACGCGCACGTGCACGATCACGCGCGCGTTCGAGCGCACATCCACCCACCCACCTGTGTGTTGTCGTTGCCCGTTGACATCACCCGCAGTCGTCGTCGGTGGGGAGATGGATGAGGACGACGCCGATGACGGCGGAGATGACGTCATCGTGAACCCCACACGCGTGCGACGAACGATAGAACGCACGATGCGCATGACACACGTGTTGTGTGATGGCATCGATCTAGGAGGAGGAGGACACCGGACGACGAATCACCAGTGGTTTACGTTGGAGGAGATTATGCATGAAGTCAACGCCAACGCCGTGGATGGTACGGTGATTGAACGACAGTTGAGCTTGTTGAATTTCTTACCCACTGGGTGCGATGGCATTGATGACGTCTTGGGAGGGGGGTTGAGACAAGGGCAAGTTACAGAGATTACCGGGCCGAGCGCGTGCGGAAAGACGCAAGTGTGCCTGTCCGCGGCGGCGTCCGCGGCGGCACTTGGGCATCGCGTGGTGTACGTAGATACCACGGGAGGATTTTCTGGGTCACGCATTCGGGATTTCCATCGTGGGTTCGTCACCGAGGATGCCGATAAGCAGGAGGTGGCTGAACATTTGAAACAAACGTTGAATTTGATTGCCATTCATCGCGTGCACGACGTGTTTACATTGTTGAATCTGTTATCGCAACTCGGGGAAGAGGCGAGCGAGGACGATAATAATCCTGAACATGCCACCATGGGCTTGCTCGTTATTGATTCTTTATCATCTTTGCTCTCGCCATTACTCACAAAGGCGCATCATCAAGGATATACCATCATGGCTACTGTCGCCGCGATGTTGCGCGGGTTGGCGACGACGCGCAAGACGGCGGTGCTCTACACCAATCACACCGTAAGCACTGGCCAAGACGCCGCAGCAGACGACCAAGGTGGAAATCTCAAACCAGCTCTTGGCACGCGCTGGACTTCCGTGCCTCATCGTCGATTACGGTTGTCTAAAATCCCGGGCACCGGTTGGAACTCAGCCTCTGTCATTTACGGCGTGAGCGCAAAACCCGTCAAATATCGCGTCGGGCGTAACAACATTCACAGTGATTCTTAACGCGCGCGCTTCGCACTCATTCTTTTGTTCTTTTGATGTTTGTAATCATAGTACTGTATTGTAGCTGGTAGCTGTGTTTTATTCGCCGCCTACTCTCGCCTTCTCGCGACGCGAGCGCTCGAAAACCACACCAGCGACTGGTGGACATTGCCCTCGCGCACCACATACCCAAGCGCGCACTTTTCGTGCGTGCGCGTGTGAGTGAGTGCGCGCGCGTGTGAGTGAACGCACATTCGAAACTACATCACACATTCGCGTCGCGTGCCACCATGTCTTTGACGGCGACACCCGCGCCGCGCGTGTGGCGTGCCAGCGCACCGCAGCGGCGCACCCACGGGGATCGCGGGCGCGTCCACGGAGTTGACAGCGCGATGCAACGACAGGCGCGCCAGCGGGTGGTGATGCGATCATCGTGGCGTCCGCAAACGCGCGTGATGTCACCGTTGGTACGACCGCGAGAAGTACCAGGGGAGCTCCCGTTGGTGGACCCCGAAGACTTGGTGCTTCTCGACGGCGAAGTGGGGCCAATCGTGCGGGCGGCGCAAACTGATACTGATATTGATCGCGAGGCGTGGTACTTGCGAGCTATTTTAACTGCGAACGTGTACGATGTGGCGATTGAGTCCCCACTCGATCGTGCATCGCGTTTAAGCGACCGCATCGGGGCGAACATTTATTTAAAGCGCGAAGACATGCAACCCGTGTTTTCCTTCAAGTTGCGCGGTGCGTTTAATAGAATGAAGCAATTGAGTCAAGAGGAGCTGGATAGAGGAGCGATCACGGCATCGGCGGGTAACCACGCGCAGGGGGTGGCGCTTTCTGGGCAAAAGCTTGGATGTAAAGCTATCATCGCGATGCCAGTGACAACGCCAGCCATCAAGGTTGAAGCGGTGCGACGCTTGGGCGGAACAGTAGAATTGGTGGGTGAAAACTTCGATGCAACGCAAGCGTATGCAAAAAAGCGAGCCAAAGATGAAGGATTGACATTCATTCCTCCCTTCGATGATCCTTATGTGATTGCCGGTCAAGGTACGGTTGGCGTAGAGCTCTTACGTCAACTGCCGTCGACGGATATTGTCTTTGTCCCCATCGGTGGTGGGGGCTTGGCGGCGGGTATTGCGGCGTATATTAAGGCGATTCGTCCCGAAGTCAAAGTAATCGGTGTGGAACCAGCTGGTGCAAATGCAATGGCCTTGTCACTGGCTCGCGGTTCGCGCGTCAAGTTGTCCAAGGTTGATGGATTTGCCGACGGTGTAGCGGTGCGCGAGCCAGGACGAGATTGCTTTGAGATTTGTCAGGCAATGCTTGACGGTATCATCACAGTCAAGACGGATCAAATTGCAGCTGCCATTAAGGATGTTTTCGGAGACACACGTTCCATTCTCGAACCCGCCGGTGCGGTTGCCGTGGCAGGTGCCAAGGCGTATTGTACCGCGCACGGCGTGACAGGAAATGTCGTCGCCATTACGTCGGGAGCAAACATGAACTTTGATCGTCTTCGTGTGATCTCAGAGATTGCAGATCAAGGTGGTAAAGAAGAAGCGACCTTATTAAGCATTATTCCGGAAAAGAATGGTGCCTTTAAGAAGTTTGTAGAGACTGTAGGGGACAGAAGTATCTCTGAATTCAAGTATCGAATTCAAGATGCAAATGCGAGAGTATTGTACTCTATTGTGGTATCCAATCAAAGTGAAGTTGAGGACACTATCAAACGGATGAAAGCGCAAGGATTCGAAACTGTTGATTTGTCAAACGACGCTACGACGCAATTTCACCTTCGTCACATGACGGGTGGTAGAGTGAAGGTTGAAAACGAGGTGCTGTACAAGGTTGAAATTCCTGAACGCGCAGGCGCACTTGGAAACTTCCTCGACTTCATCAGCCCCAAGTGGGCGATCACGATGACACACTATCGATCAGACGGCGGACGTGTTGGTCAAGTATTATTTGGCATTCAGGTTCCCGACGCAGAGCGCGATGAATTCGAGAAGTGCCTGAACGAGTGCGAGTATTCGTACGATGACATGTCGAGTAACATCGCCTTCCAAACCATGTTCGTCAACCATTAACACTCACTTTAGACTAGCCTTTAGTTGTACTATTACAATCAATCTTATAAATCGACTTTGAGTTCAATACGAGGCACGGTGACGTGATACGATCCAACGTCGATATCGAACGAGAATCGTTCTCCAGATGCGAGCTTGCCCTCAGCCTCTGGAGCAACACTCGAGACATCCCAACGCAAGCACCCCTTCACTCGTTCGTTCAACTCCAAATCCGCCGTACGTAACCCCTTTTTCTCTTGATGAAACGTTTGCAATTGCCATCTAATGCCCCATTCATTCGTTGTCCCATCGAATTCCCCCACACCACGAAGCGAAAGCGGCCCGTACGTCACGCGCTGCGTAAATGCCTCAATCTTTTTATCTTCTGGTTCAATCTGAATCTTCTTCATCACGCGCCAGAACAAAGGTTTTTTGCCTTCAAAGTCGACTTGGTCGTCATCAACATAATCATATTCACCACCCCGTGCGTTCGATTTCACCGAGAGCAAGTACCTTCTCGCGTGCACGTCAAATCGCATCCCGACAGATGTGTCCCCAATGCTACGCGCGAGATACCCAATCCGTCAGTCACTCGTACACACGCGCGCACCGCATTCGACCACCACGCGCGACATCGACCTCATCGTCGCATTCTCTCGAGTTCACGTACCGTTTCTTCATCTTAATCCTATACTCTGGGTTCAACTCGAACGAATATCGCTCATTCACATCGTTCAGGTGTTCTTCGCACGCGCGCAACGCGGTGTTCACGCCCTCGCACACCGCGCGCACGACGCTGAAACGTCCAGCGTTCGATCGCGTCTTGGCGTTCGCCCCCGTCGTCGTCGTCGTCGTCGTCGTCGTCGTCGCATCTCCCATCCTTCCTTCGGGCTCGACCGCGTGCGACGCGCGCGCGCCCAGTCGACGAGTGGCGGTGTGGCGTGCCGCCGCGTGCGCTCGGACAGTCGGCGCCAGTCCTCACGGAGAGGGACCGCGTCCCGCGTGCGCGTCGTGTGTCCCGCACGACGTCGACGCACCAGTGCGCGACTCCACGACGAGGACGATGACGATGATGAAGATGATGATGATCACCACGAGCACGCGCGTGGGCGCGATGCGATTGTGTCGATCGACGACGCGAACGCGACCGAGCGCGGTGTGCGCCGCCTGGAGTAACCGACGACGACGTGAAGGCGATGGGCGCGACGACGCGAGGAAGTATGCGAGGACGACGATGACAATGGCGACGGGGATTAAAACTATAGTTGACGCGCGAGGGATGTTCGTGAGGACGTTCGCGTCGTCGAAGAAGAATAAAGCGGGCGAAAAAGGTGGAGCGGTTGGCGACGACGACGACGACGAGGACGACGAGGAACTGGACGAAGACTTTGACGTGGAGGAAGAAGTGACGATGGAGGAGTTCGAAGATGACGATTCGGGTACATATATTGATACCGCAGGGACGAGTTACGGGGATGTAGCGCTCAAATGTTTGCAAGAAGTGTTGGATAGCGCAGAGTTTAAAGGTCAGTATGAAATTTTCTCACTCAAAGTGAACGAGTCGCGCCGGCGCGTGTTAGTCAGCATTGACAAAGTCGATGATAAGTTTGGATCTCCGACATTAGACGAACTTACGTCTATTGTTCGAGCACACAATGCGTTACTAGAACTGAAAGGTTTTCCTGACGACGTAGCCGTGGAGACGGCGAGTCCGGGTGCGACGAGGAATTTGCGACTTCCACGTGAGCTCGAGCGCTTTTCTGAGTTGACAATGCGAGTGACATACAAGGGCACGGTGGAAAACCCTGATGCTACGAGTGATATCACTAAAGTGGTAGACATTGATGAGATCGACGACAGGGAAGTCGTGTTCAAGCTTGCAGATGTGGAAGAAAATCGTCCCGCAAAAAAGGGCCAAGGTATGAACAAGAAGAGTCGAGAGTGGCGCCTTTGCATGCCACTCGATGCTGTGGTGCGAGCGAATCTATTTATAGATATTTAATTCTAATTTTGCTAGGAATTTTCTACTTCTTCTTGTCTTCAGCTAGAAAGTTACCGCCAAAACTACGCGACACGATGTCAAACAAACTCCACGTGATGGCTTGTTGCACAGTACGTCTTGCCACGCGGGGGAGAGACCCCACCCACAACGCGCGCCAGCCCTCTTCCTTGATGATTTTTGTCAACGACACAGGAACTCGCGAACCTCCACTGCGCGCTTGCATCATTCGACCGAGCTGTACTCGAGTACGAATGACGTCTGGTGGATGGGTCATAAACGTCGCCCCAGCGCCGGCGAGCGCCCCAGCGACAAACGTATCAAATGCTCCCGTCTCACGTTGCTGTAACCGCGCCACTTCACTCATGAGTGAACGAGTCTGCGTAAATAATAAGAGGTTCAACCCAGAGAATGGCGCATCCCTCATTACCGTCGTCCCTACCCCACTAAACAAGCCGCGCGACCCCTCCTTATGGGCCACTTCCGCCAAAGCTGTAAACACCCCCTTACCCTGCACTCCTCCGTATTCCATTCGAGTCTTCACCACAGTAATTGGATTTAACAATACTGCTGCTACCGTGCGCGCAGATGCGCCAGCAGTAAACGTCGTCACCGATCGCGTGAATGAGCTCTCTGTCTTCGCGCCCTCGCGTGCGCTAAACTCCTTGGTCACGCGCTCGAGGAGAAAGAAATACAACCCAGCCCCCGCGGTAGTTCGCATGCACGACGCCGATACACCTCGCCACAATCCCTTCACGCCTTGTTGTTGCACGACGTCTCGAGTGATGGTCACCATACCTCGCGCGCCAGACAACTTTTGCGCCTGCATCCTCGTCTTCACCACTTCGAAAGGTTGCAAAAGCACGGATGACGTCAAGCCCGCGCTGGCGCCACCGAAGAAGCTCGCGAGCGGATTCTTCTTCTTCGGCGCCGGCGTCTCTGCCGTTGCCACCGCCGCAACCATGGTTGCCCGATTCGTTCGAATCCGCGCGCGGACGACTGCGGAAGAACGCGAAAAAAAAAGATGGCTTGGACGTCACAGGGCGTCGGGCGACGCGCAACGTAAAAGATGCCCCCGATTGCGCACCCCGAAGCAGTGACGTTGTGGAAAAGTAAATCATCCACAGCGTGGGTGGCGTCGTACGACGCGTACAACGATCGCGTGCGCGCGTTGAACGACGCAAAGCTTGCCAAGCTCGATGCGTTTGTCACGCGCGAGTTGCCCGAGCTCGTCGAAGGACGGGAACCGCGGCATATCACCCGAGATGAGTACGTAAAGATTGTCGATTGGAAACTCACACGAGGGAAAAATAGACCTGGACTGCTGAACCGCGCGAAAGAGTTGAAAGATGACACTGTGCGTGAGGCGAGTACACTGGCATTCGCTAAGGCTCGCGCAGCTAAAAGCGAAGCAGAAATGATTAGTGCGCTCGCACCGCTGACGGATCTAAGAGGATGTGGTCCAGCAACGGCTTCGGCTGTGATGGCAATTGTAGATGAACGATTTGCATTCTATTCCGACGAAGCGTTCGTCGTAGCGATCGGAAGCAAAGCAAGCAACTACACGCTTGCGCGATATCGTGACTTTTTGCACGCGGTGACGTGCAAATGTGAAGAATTGAATGACAAATCGAACACATTGACCGTGAGCCGTCTTGAACGAGCTCTTTGGAGTGCGGCATCGCTTTCCATGGCGAAAAAGATCGTGAAAAAGATGTAGCTTTTAGGCGTGTTGTAAAATTAAATAATTTTCTGTTCTGCAAGCGCTAACTACGTCTCAAACAAGTGAGGAAGATTCGATCTGACTACGTCCATGAGAAGCTGCACGTTCAGCGGTTTGAGAACGAAATCGTTCATACCAATCGCCATGCATTCATCCTTGCTCATACCCTGGATACCCGATGAAACGCCAACAATCGGTACTTTGGCAATGTCTAACTCGAGAAGTCGAATTTGCTGTGTTGCCTCCAGCCCATCTAGCACGGGCATTTGACAATCCATCAAAATCAAGTCAACGTCAAGGCCTTGTTTGCACGCATCTACAGCCTTTTTGCCATCACTCACGATTTGCAAGTCAACGTTGCCAATTTTCCTGAAGAATGCTTTCACGATCATTTGTGTCGGCATACTATCCTCGGCATATAAAACTTTGAGCTTTCTAGACGGATTAAAGGCCTTAGGGGTGACGACGTCTTGAGCGGTTTGCTGTGCATTAATTTGCAACCGAACTTCTTCATTCTGATCCAACTTGGAGCTCGCGCTACGTAAGATACGCATGCGCGAAAACTCGTCGTTCCCAAGCGCAACAAGCATGTCAGCGACCGTTACTGCGAGGCATTCCACTGGCCCTCTTGCTCTCACCGTAGCCGTGCGATAACCACGGATGTCTGGACGTTTTTCTCTTATTCCTTCCATTGCCTTGAGAAAGGCAATTTCTCCCACAATTTCCCCCGCTACTCTCACGACCAAGACGTCAGACTCTTCCTCGGCGATGGTGTCCAAGTCAACCCCCAAAGCGTCAATCAACACATCACATTCGCCCTTATTGATGAAATACATGACTTCTCCAATATCTCCTTTACGCATGAGAATATCACCGTCCTTGAATTCCACCAAATTGAACGCTGGTTGCAAGACTGCCGCCAAAGGATCGGTCCGAATAGCGCTGGCAATTTCTTCTTCTGTAACCTCGACGACCGCGTGTGGAGACTCTGTGAGTGGACGATCCAAGGGTTTCTCGCCCCTGCTCGTAATCCAAGGATGAGCCATCACGCCTGCAATGTCTAATCGTGTTACTGGATCGACACACAGCATCTTACGCAACAGGTCCTTAAAGTCATCCGACAGCTGTGGCTCAACCGGGAAGGTGAGGTCTTGTGCCAGCGCCATGGCTACAATCTGAAACACCGTTTTCCCCGTGAATGGTAGCTGTGCACATGCCATATTATACATGCATACTCCGAGTGACCATATGTCAGCCCTAAATGGGTCATAACCTGCCTCTGCGAGGACTTCTGGTGCTAAAAATGCTGGAGTTCCCACCATGCGCTTGGCCACGCCCGAGGACGAAACCAGGTCGTGAATAAAACTCACACCAAAGTCTGCAAGCTTGACTTCACCACCCGTGCACTTGAGCATGTTCTCTGGCTTCAAATCCATATGAGCAATGTTCAATGAGTGCAAATAATCCAATCCTAGCACGATATCGCGCGTATAACTCAATAACGTGTTTTCCTCGACGGGCACCCGATTATACCTAGTGAAAATCGGCCCTTCTTGGCAATACTCTAATACTAAAATCAGCTCTTTCTGCTCAGCGTCGTCAATCACCTCATGCATTGTACGAATATTAGGGTGATTCAACTTCTTCAGCACCGCAATCTCTTTCCGCACGGCCTTCAATGAGTTTGCACGAGCATCCGTCCACTTAATCGCGTACAAATGATTATCCAATTGATTCATCGCCAACTTCACCTTGGAATGCGCCCCACGGCCGAGATCCTTGATCAATATGTACTGATTCAGCTGATTAAAGCTTTGGTCTCCCATCTGAACTCGCGTTGTGGTCATCGTCGACGTTATCTTCGTCGACGACAGTCGAGTCATCGTGGACGGGAGCACGCCGCTCGCGCTCGCCCCCGACGTTGTCGCGGAGTTTGTCATCGAATAACTCTCTACCTCGCGCGCTAAATCGCTGCATGATCCCCCCGACCCTGATGAAATCGTATTGTATTGCACAAGCTTGCGATGAACTTCTTCGGTATCCCATATGCACGCGTTTTCTTCCCCGTCACCCTGGCGTGGTACGCCCAGAGGCGCGTGGGGCGGCACATGATTACGCGAGCCTCGAGCGCCCGCGTCCGCGCCGCCGTCATCGCTGTCGACACCGCGGCGTGATGATTTATTTTTCCTCCGCGTCTTGCTGAATTTAGCCCCCATCGCCGCGCGCGCACGCGCGCGCGTGTGTGTCGCGCGCGTCGTCCAACGTAGTCCGTCAGGGGCTCGCTCCACGGGGACTTTCGGGTTTTTTTTCAGGCATTCATTGACATATTGACCAATCACGACCAGGAACGAGTGGGGGGTCCACGTCAGCCTGGCACCCCGAGGCCTTTGGCTTGGTGATTCTTGATAGTGACGGTGCGCGCGCTGTGTGCGGTGGTTGACGCAGACGCGCGCGCGCGAGGGCGGGTGGTCGTGCCCATCGCGCACCCTTCATGGACGTCGACGCCGAGGTGGATGCGTTGTGCCAACATTGCAAGCGATTGGGACACCCAAACGCAACCGGGGCGATCGTGGTCAGTCAACCAGAGACAACTTTTGGATTAATCCAACTAACGACGTCGACGTGTTTTACACACAGGTGAAATTCGGCGTTCTTTTCAAGGATGAAACATGCGCGAACACATTTGAAGCGTTGAATGGTACGCTTCGAGCGGCAAAGAAACGGAAGAAGCTTACGTTTCAGGGAGAAATGCTTTTACAAGGCGTGTCCGACGACGTCGACATCACACTCCTTGACTAATGGATTGAACAACTTCTCTAGAACTAGATGGATATATATGAAATATTAGTAATAAAGATATGTAGACTTCGCGTGATCGAACATCGCATCGCAGGGCGCCTATAGAGTAGCGACCCAATCGCGAACCGCGTCGTTGACAAGCGTTGGTTTGTCATCTTGTACGCAGTGTCCTTGGCCATCAAATTCGATAAAGTCCGTACGAAGGTTTCGAGTTTTGGGAAGATTGACAAAGTACTGCCCAAGTGGGAAATCCAAAGGCGTGATGGTGTCGCGTGATCCCCATAGTATCAAAATTGGGCACAACACGCTCGGCATGAGCTCCTCCGGCCGCGGTCCCGCTGGTCCTGTCAGAATGTTTACGAAGGCTCTAAACGCACCATCACGCGAGGCAGCACCGCAAATAGATTTGACCAGTGCGTCATCTACTCGCGATTTGTCCATGTACACGTTTTCCAACGCACCACGGACGTTTTCTTCACCTCTTACATTGTTAAAGAGTGGTTTTGCCACAGATTCAATTTTGAGCACCGTGTCGATGATGAATAACACAACATTGAATATGGGGACCACAAGCTTGTACTGCAAACCAAAACCATCGAAATCGCCATCGAGTCTTTTCACTTTATTGTTCATCCCGCCTGCGCAGTTGATTAACACGATACCTGCGGTTATATCCGAAGCTTCTGCGGCGACGTGCACGGCGGCGAGTGAGCCGATAGAGTTCCCAACCAGCACGGCAGGTTCGCCAACGACGTTTTGAACAAAATCTATAACTTGATCGCGCCAGAATTCCATTTCGTATGGCACGTCTGGCTGTGAAGATGCCCCAAATCCAACTAAATCGATCGCAAAGACTCGGTGCGACTTCGCCAACACGTCGATGTTATCTCTAAATTGAAAGCTCGACACGCCAAAGCCGTGGATTAACACGATTGGGGTTCCACTCGCACCCGCCTGCCGGTAGGCTACTTCATGTCCACGCCACGTGTGCATCGATACCTCCCCCATGGCTGTCCCACTCGCGCTCACCGCTTGGTGTCGATTCATCCGTCGCAACGTTGGACGGGGTTGATTACGCGCAACCAACGCGCGCACTGCGCTCGACGTCGTCGCAGACGCCGTCATCGATCGCGCGCGTGCTGATGCATCAATCATGTTCACGTTCTACCTCCGTAATCCACGTTCTCGCGTGCGCTGTCGCTGGGTCGTCCAACGAATGTCGCGTCTGCGCACAGCTGCTGCGGTGCTGGTGCCCGCTGGGGGCGAATTCGACGGGCGACCGTGATTCGAGGGTGGTGTTACTAGGGTACAGATTCATCGTATTGTACACGTAATTTAACCTATCAATGTATTTACACCCCAAGACACCCCCACGACGTCACGCGCGCACCCTCGCGCGTCGACACACACGCGCCGCACGCGATGTCATTCACCGCGCGTTTCGCTAAGCTCGTCAGCCCTGTGGCCAGATGTGCCACGGGCATGCCAACGCGTGCGAGACATGCCGTGGTTGCGCGCATCCAACGCGCGATGTTTGCCAGTGGGGGCGATGGTAACAACATCACAGAGGACCTGATGAACTCGATGCGCGGGAAGATATCAGACGGTTTAGAGGCCGATAGCGTTGTCGTGCGTGATGAGAGTGGTAACGGTCGTCACGTATCGATTAAAGTCGTATCAAAGATGTTCGAAGGGAAGAGTTCAGTGAATAGACAGCGCATGGTGTACAAAACAATTTGGATGGAGCTTGAGCAAGGGCCAGTTCACGCCGTAAATGAGATGGTGACGTTGACTCCGGACGAAGCGGCGAAATAATCTATTTGTTTATCTACATTATACTAGTCATTCTGCTATGAGATTTTTAGAGTTCACATCGAAAATGCTTCACCCCAACAGCCAACCTTGCGCGCCAGATGCCGCTTTGTCGGTAATTTTCACCTTCTTCTGCCGTAAATGCCAAGCTCGACCCGTTGCTTTCACTTCCTTCACGCGTTTTATGATCGCAGTTGCACCATTGAATGTTCCATTCGTAGCCTGTCCGCACAAGTAGCATTCATTGGATGATGCATTGTGTTTGAGCGCGCAGTTTTCGCAAAAGTAGTGCTTGCAAGCCGTCATGACCGGGAACTTGGCATCAACCCAAGGAGTGTTGCATATCCCGCACCCAAAAGGAAGTTCATCATCTAACTCTTCGTCGGATTCGTTCGCGATGCCGTCTTCACCTAGCTTTTCCATTCGCGCTTCTTGCTCCTTCCGCGCCTTCTCTTTGATTTCCCAGTCGCGGTCTATCTGCCAACCTTGCTTATAGTCACCTCTATCGTGTATGAATTTGCACGAATCACCCCACCCACAAAAACCGGTCTGTTTGTAATCCTTGCAAATGTCTGGCTTGTAATCTACGACAAAAGTTGAGCGAATATTTGTAGCCGCTCGCATCGGACCGTGAGCTCCACGACCCTTTTCGCTTGCAATGGTTTGTTCTCTTCTAAATCCAGCACGATAGTCCACGTATGCGTTCGTACCACGATATTTCTTGTCGTCATCAAAGCCTTCCGCACGTTCGACCGCCTGTTTCAGTACTTGCTCGCGCAGTGCGCGTCCATCTCGGTCCTTGGCGGTTTCAATTTCGAGCTCTGCCGTCGCGCCCATGTCTCCACGTTTTTGTATCGTTTTGTCTCCTTCAAACGCGAAGCGTTCGTAAGTAGCCTTTCCGTCGCGTGAGCTTCCTCCCAGTGCAACGTTCTTTGTCCTCTTCGTCGTACTCACTTCACTATTGTCTCGCTGACCCGGGTCGTGCGCGTCTTCCTCGGACGACGACGTTGCCTTGCTCGCACGCTTTCGCACGTTTCCTCGGGCGCCGGCTCGCTTCTTAAACCCAAAAGACGACGACGCTGGTTTTGAATTTGTTTCTTGAGCGGGTACCGCCTCGATGCTCGCGTCTGCCATGGCTAGGCACTCGAGTGGAAGCGGTGCATTGTGGCGGTCCAGGCGCGCGGCTGGACTCGGAAGTGCGCTTTCCGGAATAAAAGTTCCGCCTAGCGAGGGCAGATTCGCCATTCTCCAACGCCGTCAAGCGATATCTGACGAGCCAAATGGGTGAAAAGAACATTGTTCTCGTCACCGGTGGCACTGGATTGGTCGGCAGTGCTATCCGCGAAGTCATAGAGGCTGAGAAACCTGCCGACGAAGAGTGGGTCTACGCCTCGTCCAAGGTACGTCCAACACCTGCGGTGCAAAGCACTGGTGCTCATGGAAAAAGATTCATTCACGCGACAGTTTATCACCTCGCAACTTTCCATGTTACGACTGACGCTTCTGCTTACGTAGGATGCTGACTTATGCGATCCGGCGTCGACGGCGGCGTTGTTCGAAAAGTACAAGCCAACACACGTGATCCACCTCGCTGCTCAAGTAGGTGGCTTATTCGCAAATATGGTGCGTAAAAGAGCGGCGCAATCGAATATATGTAAACATCTTTCATCATTCAAGCACGAGCGCGACGAGTGTACACTGACACATGCGCATTTCGTTGTCAAACAGAAATATAAAGTTGAGTTCTGGCGAAACAACATCGCGATGAATGACAACATTTTTCAAGAGTGTCATAAGAGAGGTACGCTTGCACGCGCTTCAGCTATCTCATATGTACTGAGAGTCGCATCTTTTGTTGTTTTAGGTGTCAAGAAGCTCGTGTCGTGCTTGTCGACATGTATCTTTCCAGATAAAACAACGTTTCCCATCGACGAGACCATGATTCACGACGGACCTCCACATTTCTCAAATGAAGGATACGCCTACGCGAAGAGAATGGTTGACGTACAGAATCGTATGTATAAATCACAACATGGTTGCAACTTCACGGCGGTCATTCCGACAAATATCTTTGGCAAACACGACAATTTCCACTTAGACGATAGCCACGTCATTCCGGGCTTGCTCCACAGAGGATACCTATGCAAACAAAAAGGTGAAGACTTCATGATCTGGGGAACGGGCAAACCTTTGCGCCAGTTCATCTTCTCCACCGATCTCGCACGATTGATGATTTGGACCTTGAGAGAATACGAAGAAGCTGATCCGATCATTCTTTCAGGTACGCTTGAGTATCGCAACGCACCTCGCCCACAGAATTATTTCAGAAATATTTCAACTGAATTTCCGCAACATGCGACTGACCCATGGCTTTTTTTATCGTAGTTGGAGAAGAAGACGAAGTGAGTATCGCCGACGTTGCACGTTCGGTCGCGAAAGCTCTTGATTTCCAAGGAGAGATCAAATTTGATGCTGAGAAGGTACGTTCTATTTCTATCGAAATAATTCCAAATAATTAATTAAATCCAATCAAAACTAGGCTGATGGACAGTTTAAGAAGACAGCGAATAACGCAAAACTTCGTAAATACTTGCCAGATTTCAAGTTCACGCCTTTCGACGAGGCTATGGACATCACAGCAAAGTGGTTCCTTGAGAATTATGATGTTCCCGGAGCTATTAGAAAATGATGAATTAATAATTAAATTGAATTGTCGGACATCAGCGCAATTAATTCGAAATACTCCCCGATGCTTTTGTAGACGGTATATCGATATATGATTCGTCCATGTGTCGAGGTCTCGGAAACATCTATGCGAGTCTCGAGTTCTCGATGGTTAACAAAGATTTATTTGAATAGACACGGTAAACATCAACTTATATAGTACCTCTAAGCTATTTCACTCGCCGAAAGCTTCGGCGCTAATCACGCTAAATTAATTAATCTGCTTAAAAGTTACCTCGCGAGAGCCACAAGAGAAGACGAATATTTACACGACAAAATAGATCGCACAATTAATTAATTCGATTCCTGATTCAATGGAGTTTTGAAATATCACGCAGAATCTCTTTCTCGTGCAACGAATTAATTGTGGACTGTACTGAGCTGATTCGACAACAGATTTTTATTTGTGTGCCCGATCGCAAGTTTCGATGCGGTACGATCGACGTTTTGTGTACAGGCAATTATATAATTATTTTCACGCAGCGTAAGATCAGAGTATCATGCTTAGATCAAATTGCTGCCTGCTAAGTCTACTAACTATTCCTCAGCACATCTTGCCATGTGCTACTCTCGTCATTCACACCGAGCCAATTACTTTCCCACATGTTCCACTCTACGAGTTCATTCATGGAGTTCAGCGGCCTTTCATCTGGTGTTGTCGCATGCGAGCCAGAGCCAACACAGCTCACATTTTGCCTATCGGCCCAAATGGTGTCGTGATCCCAACTACCGCGTTTTTTCGCCACCGTGTGAGCTGCAAATATCGCCATATTCCATAGTGATGTCATGCGTGCATCGGATCGACTCGAATTCGTCATTTGTTCAACTTCACCACTTTGACTTGAGCTGTAAAGAATGTGCCTTTCTCGGTCATCTGGAAATTCTGGCATGCGGTGAAGAGTCATTGCCCTGCGACAGGTCGAAAGAGCTTTTTCACAATAGCTATCGCTCATGTATCCCCCAAATCCCACGAGTAAGCACAATATGCACGACTTGAGCATCACACACTCAAACGAGAAGGGCGCTAGGTCTGTGGCACGTTCTGCGTTCGATAGAGCGCAACGCAGGTAGAGCTTTCGGAACTCCACCAAGTCACCACGTTGATGACTAGGTCCAAATCCCCTGTATTTCAAGAAAAATTTTCTTGGGAGCTTTTTAGAGTCCCACGACTTTTCAGTGTAAAGATGAGACAGGCGAACGTGCATTTTAGCTCGCCAGAGATGTACTGCCGCCAACGCAAGCTTTTCTTCTTGCGGACCGCTGATGGTTGCCAAAATATCGTCATGCAGTGTTCGATTCGTGCGCTGAATACGGCGGGCTATCTTTTGTATATCTAATGGTCTAGCGGAATCGCCATCAAACTCTCCGGCAACAAGTTCCTCGACCGTTGAAGGAGAAGATTCGACCAAAGCCTTCAGGCGCTCCATTCGTTTATCTCTTTGACGTGCACTGAGCTCCTCTAAGGTCGAAGAGAGAGTCGAATTTCGCGCTTGCGATGATCACGTAAATATTTGTTAAAACGCAAACATCCGCTTGGACATAATAATAGGGCCGAGCGTCGGCTTTTGACGCCTAGCTGTTGTCCATTTCAGTTAGACAATTTTATGAGTTTCCCTTCGTCACGTGCGTGGTGGTCATGTTAAGATGAATGTGTTTTCTTTACAATTCAAGGCTACCACTAGATTCTATCTAGTTCTATAATTGCTATCTAATTTTCTATTTCATTAATCACGCAATCAACAATTCAAATGTCAAAAGTGCAAAGATGAATGAGACGAGTTTCCGTGTGCGTTCAGAACCAGCCAACTGATAGAGGTAGCCCCCACAATCAGCGATATATATTGGTTCACACGAATCAGTGATCAGAAGTGAGTTAAATTTGCTATTCGCTGTGGGATCATCATCATACCCACATTCTGGAGCTGGTAATACCGTACCATTAACATCCAGCCGCGCTGGAATTCTTGCATCACCCGTGCGTGTAACAACCATGCTGTCCGTGAATCCAGGGTAACACTGACAGACACCACTCACACACTCTCCATTACCTGCACATTCCGCACTAGTTGCTATCGATGGGTTTCTTGGGCACACCAGCACGACGCCGCAATCTAAACCTTCAGGTGGAGTAACACCTGCGGTCTCGTAACATTCGCAAGTAGTACATAGGCCAACATCGTTTTCGCAACTTGTCCCACTTGATGGATACTCACAATTCACGCATGCGCCATCAACGCAATCGCCCCGACCACTGCAATGGTCGCACACCATAGTGCGACCGATTGCGTCGAAAGTACAGTTTGAGTTGGGGCATAGTGGTTGCGAGCAATCGTCGCCAAAAAATCCATCTATACACTGGCAGACGTTGAAAGAACAAGTCCCTGATCGACTGCAATCGTTTGGACACTCATCTGGCAAGTACTGCCAGAGATCATCTAGCCACTCTGTACAAATAACCTCGCCATAGCCATTAGCAGCTTGAATTGTGGCGTCTGTTGCTGCTAACCATGTTGAGTCATCGGCCCCCACTACGGATACGCCATCGACTTGCAAGTAGCCATCACTGGTCATGGAGTATTTACTGCTCCACTCCACGGCAGAACCAGTGACCGGATCGACATACGTGCGTCCTTGCGTCGTCGCGTCTGCTGCCGCTTGTGTTGCATCTGCGTAGTAGAGACCGTACAGGCAACCATGTCCTCCAAAGATCAACGTACGACCGCTCTGGCCTGATGCGCCAGATCTCAATGCAGACGCCTGACCAACAGCAACCATTGTGGCACCAAATCGACGAGATGGAAAGTCTCCTTCACCCTGAAGTAAAGACCAAACGTTTGACGAAACGTTGTACTGCCACATATCGCCAATCTCGTCGTCCCATGTTTTCCCTCCGTGTATGAGCATGATGACATCAGTTCCTTTGAGAACCATGGTTGCAGTATGTCCGAATCTTGGATCAGGTCTAGCTTCATATCCTGTTACAGGAAAAAGCTCGGTCCATGAATTACTCAAGATATCGTACTTCCAAATATCATTTAGAAAGTATTTGGATTCAAGAGACGGGTACTGGGTCGCATTACCTACAGGGTACAGAGATACGAAATTGGACTGACCACCATATGCGTAACCACCGAACAAGTATAAAGAGTCTTCATACGTCACAAGAGTTGGACTGATGCGACCGCGTGGTCCTGTCAAATCTCTATTTGCCGTACCATCCGCTTCAGTCTGCGAGGAATCACAAGTCGTGCACGTCGGCACAAGAAACTCCCACTCTCTTTCCGTTGCGTTGTACACCCAAATATCATCCATGAACAATGGTGAATCAGCATTGTACACAACATCTGTATCATAATAGTACTGATCTTCCGCAGCTATAGTTCCTGTGGCGGATGTTTGGAGCAGACGCTGTGAGTGCCCACCAAACATAAACACAGCGTCGTAATATTCTGCTGTTGCGTGTTTCCAACGTCGTATGGGCCGATCTTTAGTATAATCTGCCTCTGCTTTCTTGCTCCAGAGTTTATTTTTGTAATTGTAATGCCACAAGTCATCACAGTAGTCGTTGCAGTCGATACTTTCACCGCCGTATAAAACGAATGTATCGCGCTCGCCAGTCTCGCGGTTTAACACGATAGACAAAGAATGTCCTTGTCGGCCGCTAGGTACTTCTCTAGTTTGTCTATTCTTTCCTTCCTGCAATAATGGCTGGGAATACGGTCGTAAACCAGTCCAGTCATAACATGTGGAATTGTCGTTTTGACACGTTGAGCACTGGTCACACAACAGTTCATTCAAAGAATGTGCGACCCAGATTCCAGTGTTCCAATCATACATCCACATATCATTTAAGAAATCTCCATTACTCGATGCCGCTTGTCCGCCGAATATGAACATTTCTGAATCGTCCGTAACCACTGCGGCGTGCCCAAAACGTCCAGGCGGACCAACTTTGCCCAAGAACCCGACGTCCCCTGTCGGTGATTGCTTGGCAAATGGATTCCCGGCGCGCGCAGTAGGAAGTATTGCACTTACGATCGCTATCACAACCAGTGACATCGCCGGATAACGCATACAGCGTCGTCCATACATCGCCATATTTGTACAACACGTTGTGGCGTTTAAACGAGCCGCGTGCTGACATCGCGTCGCCCGCTCGAAGTACGGCGCGCCTGATGCGGTCCGCGCGTGATTTACGCATGTAAGACAAGTGTCATCTATTTCTATAGTCGGAGCGCGTCGTCGTCGACGACTCCGACACCGCTCGTCGCGTCCCATGCGTGCGACACAGTGACCACGGTTGGCGCAACGGTGCGTCCGACGTGCCGCTGGGGTCCTCACACGCGTACACGTACGATGGAGTCGTTAAACGAGCGACTCAGCGCGCTGGCAGGTGAGCAAGATCAAACCGTGCGCGTGGATGGATACCGTGTCATAGCTCGAGAAGTCGTGCGTGAGTGCGCACGCGACGACAAAGACGCGATGGGGACGACGAAGGCTGAACTCGAAACTTTTGTGGAGCATTGCGTTTCTGAACACGTGCCGTTGGCGATTTCGAGAGAGATTATCACAGATATGAGCAAACAGCTACCATCGTTAGAGTCTGATGTGCACAAGACCATAGCAGATGTGATTTTAGCACGGATACAACCGCGTTTGGTATCTTTTGAAGAACAAGTCAGGGCGCTGCGTGAGGATTTAGCAACGCGATATGCGAGAGAAGAACATTGGACACGTGCGGCAGAAGTACTAGCGGGCATTGATTTAGATAGTGGCGTGCGAACGCTTAGTAATGCGTTCAAATTACGCAAGTGTGTTGAGATTGCTGAGTTGTACGCCGAGGGAGGGGACCTGGTGCAGGCAGATTTGTTCATCAGTCGCGCGCGGTTGTTACGCGCTTCAGGTGAAGCGGATGCCTCGCTTGATTACCAGTATAATTCATGCTGGGCCACTGTTTTAGACCGTAAAGGCAAGTTTATGGATGCCTCTGATAGATATTACGCACTTGCCGGGTATGATCCATCGACGCTCGAGAGTCAGACTGCACAAAAGCATTCGCTGGTAGACGTGTTAACGTTAGCTGTGGCATGTGCCGTAATTGCACCTACTGGTCCTCAGCGACTTCGAATGCTGCAAACATTGTACAAAGATGAAAGGTGCGCTCAACTTTCAGTTTTTGCGTTTCTGGAAAAGGTTTACCTTGAGCGGCTATTACGTGTTGAAGAAGTGCTTGCTTTTGAAAGATTTCTCAAGCCTCATCACCTCGCCGTCGATGGTGATGGCCTATCGGCCTTGCAACGTGCGGTTGTGGAACATAATTTAGTCAGTATGAGCAACGTGTATAACAACATAGGATTCGATGAACTTGGTGAGCTTTTGGGCGTGAGCGATATTCAAGCAGAGAAAATGGTTGCAAAAATGATTTCTGAAGACCGCTTGAGTGGCCGAATAGATCAAGTCGATCGGTTTGTTTACTTCGATAGCGATGCTTCAACTATTGAAGAAGAGTGGGACAAACAAGTGGTGGAGGTTTCGTTGACACTCAATGGAATAGTTGAGACTTTGACTGCAAAACAAAATGAAACATCAAGTGATAACGTTTGAAGTTTTTCGATCGCGTATTTAGACGCAATATCGCTGCATGTGAATATACAATTACGCAAGCTAATTCCACAAGCAAAAGTAAGCATTCATCTACACGAGTTTAATACACTGTGCTACACTAATTCACTGGCTAAGGAGTGTCGTTGCCACATGAGAAGCACAAGCACTGTGTACGATAACTTGGCGCCCGCTCGGGTAATTGCTCGTACGTCACATTTTCGCCGATGTAATAATTCCACATGTAACTCGGTGGTCTAGAGGGGAGGCAGCAGCAACAGCACCACGGTTCAACTGGCGTATTCCAACGCTCGTGTGCCTCTCTCTCGTCGAATGTTCTACGAGAAGTTCCAGGCCTCATTTGGTGCTTTCTGCTAAAGTGATAGGCCAGAATACTGAAACAAAATGATGCTACTATCCAAGATCCCCCCTTCGACAGCGCAAAACGCCAAGAAACGCCTCCTAAATCGCTAACATTCATCGTCGTCAGAAAGGCAACCATTCCAATTACGAGAACAAAACACCCAAACAGGAATTGGAGAACCATTCCAACTCTACCGCAAAATTCAAAACACTTCGCAATACACCGTGGGCAGCTCTGAACGCATAGACACTCCGCGAATGTTCTCAAAAGCGTGTCGTACATTCCTTGGATGATACCGCCGACGACGACCGACACAATCGTCAAGTCAGGTTCTTTCGTGATAAGATTGAATGCGCACGTTAACCCATAACCCATGAGTACAGAGCAGAATAAGCAAACAGCACGCTCGGTACGAGAGAATGGGTGTTTCGGATGAGCCAAAAACAATGACAAAATGATGTGATTGTTTTTTAGGAATATCCAAGCGTCTGAGGCATAACTCTTTGAAAAGATGACGGACCATACCGAAATGCGCTCGACCAGTACAGGGTACGCATCTCTGTCAACAAATCCATCATCATCCAAGTACCTTTCCATAAGCACGGGTGCTGGGGCTAACGCTATGGGTTGGTTGACGACTACGTTCGCCGCCGTCGTTCGGGCCTTCGTTGCTTCCCACTTTGCGATGGCGTCGTCTATTCCCATCTTGCGCTATAAATAATGAGATACGGTAGCGACAGTAGTGAAAGTAACGTAGAGCTCGAGATAAATATGCACGCCCTGCAGGTGTGCGTCATGCACCGTGCGCCAGGGATTGCGGTTTATGTCTTGAGGGTGCAAAGATGTTTTGTATTTATGATAACAGTTCATGTCACACTCTCGCAAGTAGTCCATTCGTGAAGTACAGTTAATGAAAATCTATGCGTCTATTCCAAAATCTAGTTTTGTGATGGGGGCAGCAAGCGGTATGGGCCTTCGATTTGCCAGTCGATGGGAGTGCGGCCGTTGCTCACCAAGGCTTCATTGCACTGCGAAAAGTGCTTGGAACCAAAGAATCCTCTATGGGCCGAGAGGCCGCTAGGATGCGGGCACTTCAATACCACATGCCCATTCGCCTTGGAAATGAGTTTTTCTTTATCTTGAGCATTTTTTCCCCACAACAAAAATACCAGACCTGTTCGTTTTTTTGAAACTTCTCTAATCGCGGCATCCGTGAACGTCTCCCAGCCTTTCTTCGAATGAGAATTCGCCGCATGTGCGCGCACCGTGAGTGACGCATTGAGTAGTAACACGCCTTGTTTAGCCCACTTATCCAGGTCACCGTGGGTGGGAACTTTACAGCCCAAATCGCTGTTAAGTTCCTTGTAAATGTTCAACAGACTCGATGGTACTTTTATGCCTTTGGGCACGGAAAAGCAGAGTCCCATGGCCTGACCGACGTCGTGGTATGGATCTTGTCCCATGATCACAACTTTTATGTCTTCCATGGCGCAAGAGTCAAAAGCTCTAAAAACGTGTTCTTTTGCGGGGAAAATTTTCCCTGCGTTGGCGCGCTGTTCTTGCTCTAAAAACGTCTCGAGCTTGGCCCAATACGGTTTCTTAAACTCCCCCGATAAGATACCTCTCCATTGCTCGTCTTTTAATAATGACGCGTACCCTGTAACAGGTACGGCGTTTTCGACTCGGATTTCTTCATTCTTTGTCACAGCAGCCGCGATGGGCTCGACGTTTTCGTCTCTAATCTTTTTCGCCAGTGGCTCTTCGCTCTTCGGAGTTTGGCCGGGGGCTTTGTCACCCATAGACGCGTTTACGGGTTTGAAGAATGACATAATACTACGCTCTTTGCGTTTGTCGCTCATTGTGCGTATTTTATGAGTGCCTACAAGCCGATGCGAGAGCAGTCGTGACGCTTGCATGCGCGAGTGTGAGGATTTTCAAATCTAAGCGCGCCAGCTGTTGTGTGTTATCCAAGTTCAATAACTCAACATTAAATTTAATCTGACTACTGTGAGTAAATCTATGGATGGCTATCATGAAAATTTCGCTATGAAGCTACATTTACAACTTTTCTAAAGCTAATGGCTATCGGTTTCGTGGCGTGGGCGCACCCCAAAGAGCGGTTTGAAGCTCTGTCTCGTTTTCACAGTCGTAACCGACGGCGAAAGCTCGTCCAAAAAATCCCCGCTCGAAGTATTGATCCTGCTGTTCCCCAGCATTGTCCTCTCTCTCCTCCTCATGAAGGACCGTGTCAAACGATGCACCTGATATCTCGCAAATTTCAGTTTCGCTTTCGTTATCATACGTACGTTCTCGACAATTCTCATCGCAGACGTGCACCAAGCCAGACGTTTCGCACACAAAAGTTTTGTCCGCAACTTCGTGGTACGTGCAACCTAATCTCCTGCTACATCGATGATTCTCAGCGCATAGAAAGCTTCTTTTGCGCTTCCACGCGCTAATCGCCCGATCTGATTCTGCCATTTCAGTCGAAATCGGAGCGAGTTGCAAACACGCTTGACTTCGTTTTGCCACTGCTGCTTCAACAAACATGTCTTCAAAACCTTTCGGCGCGAGCGATCTTTCTCGATTGATTTCCGCACGATCAGCGGCAAAGTACTTCGCTTTCCAACTCACTCCTTTCGTCGCTGTACTCGTGTAATCGTTACCAAAACGCTGCTTAAAGCACTGAAGCCAAAGGACGTCAGCGTCGCACATCGCTCTCAAAGCTGTGCACGTCGATGCCACGCATGTCAGTTCGCACGGCGCTAAAAAGCGGAGAATAATTTCGACGACATCTTCAGGTATCTTACTAAGGAATGGTATCTCTCGTTCGCCGTTGTAATTGATATCCTCGGTTTTCGTCATTTCAGCCATCAGTTCTCGTTCTAAAGCGTCGTCATCGACGATAAAGTCGCCATCCGTGCTAACATCATCGTTCATTGCACTACTGCTTTTATGCTCGTGTGAACTCTCGCGCCCCCAGATTCGCGAGCGCTCGCCTTCGTTCGGTGACATGGGCTCGTCCAGCGGCGAATGGTGTCGTAACGAACCCGCAGAACGCGACGACGCCGACGCGATGGGTTGGCGATATCAATTACAACGGCGATATCGACGACGGCGATAACGACGACGGCGATGATAGCGACAACGACGTCGGCGCACCAATCATTCAGTTGCACATCACAGCTGCGCATCACGTCTGCCCGCTACGTAGCGGGCACGGCGGCAGTGCCCGCTACGTGTACGACGACACGCACGGCGAGAGCTCTAGAACTGATAGAGTCATTACGACGACGAGACGACGTCATCGATGGTGTAAGAGCAGTCGCTCTGAAGTGCTCGATCCCGCGCGAGCTGCTACACGCGCGTGGAGCGTCGCAGCGGCTGCGAAATGAATGTCACTGGCGCGAGAAAACTTTGCCAAAGTTTGACGGTTGTGAAATAGACAGTCGACGAGGGCGTCGACATCGTTGCCGGCGCACGCAAAGGTTCCTAGCAATGCTGTTTCATCAGGTGGCTATGAACTCAAATGGACTGATATCGTTAAACCGTTTCGATTTGTTTCACGCTCACGCCTTCGTGACGGTGCATGGTGCTTTTGGCATATTGTTTCACGCCAAGGAATATCCAGCGTACGACGAAGAATCATTTCCGATTAACCTCGGATTTTGCCAAAAGAATAGTAATCTGCCATACGATGAAACAGAGGCATCGATGCGAACAGTCCTGTGGCTCGGCATTGATGACAAAATGTCAGTTTTGGCATACATTGACACAGCCGCACCAGTCAATCAACCCATACTCACTGTGCCAGAGTTACACACGACGTACGAAGGAGATTTCGGTGACGTACAGGGAGATATATACTACTTCGATTGTCTTCGCAATCGAAAGGTATCCGAACGTCTGTTCATTATTCCTCGCTAGCGTGACGTATTCATTGCAGACTAAAAATAGTTCATGGTGACTTTCAATTGCGATGTAGACGCTATCGCTAAGGCAAAAGAAAGACTCGAAAATGAAGAAGAAACCGATCCTACAAAGTATTTCTCTCGTTTTGTGTTATTTTGTCAGGTGCAGTCAGGGCAAGACATCGCAGCCGTGGCCTCCGCAGTCAAGACACGCATGAACGACATTGGTGGATGCACTGGTTTAGTTATACAATATGAATATTCACTAATGATTTTGGTGGAGACCGCTACAGTTGATGCTCGTTCCACCTTGATGCCAGATATCGATGACGACAAACTAGGTCCATGCTTCGAGAATGCCTTTGTTTGCTCTTCAGAGGAGGGCGTGGAGCGGGCATTCAGCGACTTCAGAATACTCCAAGATACAGGCGAAGAATCAACTCCAGCGCATAAAGATATTAGAGATTGCGACGAAAACATGGTGGTCAGCATTTTAGTAGACACCATACACGGATTACTCATCGAAAAACCTCAGACTTCAGGGGCAGACAAGCTTTTAAGTCAAATAGCGCAAAGTGGGTATCTCTTTACAAGGGAGGAGTTCCTGAGAATGTACGATGTACAGATGCACATCTGCACAGTCTTTGAAGCAGAAACGCCGCAAGTAGAAGAGATAGTTGTTGAAAGCGATATGCGCGCATCGCTTTGCGCCAGTCATGTACAAAAATTGTAATGTTTCATTAAAAGAATTGCTGTCTTGTATACATTGGTACATATCTGTTCACATAGCACAAACTGCGCTGCCGCTTATTTCATCTCATCATAATCCATTCTTTTAACTCTTGAGATTGATCTCGCGCAATCGCTGCTGCAAGTATTCGTCAGAGCTAATGGGCTCGGGATAGCGGTTTGGGTTCGCGTCCGTCACGCATGAGTCAAGAGTCTTGATGACGAAGTCCGGATTCGGATGCAAGAAGAACGGCATCGAATATCGCGGAATATGCGCACGTTCAGCAGGAGGATTGACGACCCGGTGGGTGGTCGACGGTAACTTGTGATTTGAAAGGCGCTGCAACATGTCACCAATGTTGCACGTCACGCAACCACGTGGAGGATTCACCTCAAGCCACTCACCATCGCGATTCAAGAGTTGCAATCCACCTTCATCGGCACCCAAAAGCAAAGTTATCAAGTTGATGTCCTCGTGTGCGCCTGCACGAACGCGGCCAGCTGCATCAGGTGGAATCGGAGGGTAGTGGATAATGCGAAGGATGCTATTCCCTTCGTTTGTCTTGTCCGCAAAATAATCGCGAGGCTGCTCCAAATACACCGCCAATGCCTCAAGAACACGATTTCCAAGTTCATCTAAAGCATTGAATATTTTCTTGTTCACATCACTGAATCCCTCGACTTCGGTGACGTGGTCAACATTAGGCGGCATGCACGTCTCAAAACGATGTCCGTTTGGTAAATCTCGCCCCAAGTGCCAAAATTCCTTTAAATCTACGGTATATTTCGAAACATTCGTCACTGGTTAGAACACCCATACGTGTGATTGAAACGTGGTGTGCGGTCATCGAGAGATATCGTACCTGGAGCTTGCGCACCCTTTGCCGTTTCCACGCCAAACGCCGTGTACCCGCGCGCGCCGCCCAAGCCGGGTAACACATACTTGCGTTTACACGCATCATCGCACGCGAAAAACGCCTTCGACCGTTCCATGGCTGTGGTAATCAACTCTTGTTCGATTCCATGTTCCTCTAAAATCACAAATCCATATCGTTCATACGCCTCTCCTAACGCTCGCACGAACCCAGCAAAGTCGTCATCGTACATGCGCGTGCTCACCACGGGCACTTCATCCGCGCCCGGAACTTTCGCCGGCGTCGGCATCGCGAATGTCGACAACGAAAAGTGTTGAGTACGCACTCACCGAACGCTACGAATGCGTTCCAACGTCGTCGTCTGACGTCCGTCGACCGTGCCTCAACGTAAAAAACGATTTCAAATCTTGTTTTTTGCTTTTTTCGTCAAGACAGGGTTTGGCAGGCATAGGGCCACTCGCGCTGTGGTCACCGCACACGCGCGCGCGCGTGTACGCTCGACGTTAACCGCACCGCCACGCACGCACGAAATGGCCATGATGGTCTCTGCACCGTCGCCCGCGACGCACGCGGTCGGGGGACGACACGCACACCGAGGACGAACGCCGGGCGGCGCACGCGTGGGGCGACTGCACGGGGATGCGCACTCGGCGCGACATGGAGTGGTGACGCACGCCGTGGAAGTTCCGGCGTTTTTGCTACAAAAGTTGGAAAACACCTCGGTGACACATGGTGAGATTGAACAGCGCATGGCGGACCCCGCGGTGGCGTCGGACCCCAAGGAGTTCCAAAAGCTATCCAAGGCGTTGGGGGAGTTACAAAGCGTTGTGGACACGTACAAGAGGTACAAGGCATGCTTGGAGGGGATTGAAGAAGCACGAGCGATGGCGAAAGATGCAGCTGGAGATGATGAGATGGTGGCTATGGCTAAAGAGGAAATAGAAGCGTTGACGGAGGAATCCGATGGGTTGGTGGAAGAGATGACGCTCGCGCTTTTGCCGAAAGACCCGCTTGATGAGAAGAATATTATGCTTGAAATTCGAGCCGGTACGGGCGGTGATGAGGCTGGTATTTGGGCTGGTGATTTATATCGAATGTACATGAGATTTGCTGAGCGTGAAGGGTGGAAGACGACCGTGGTCACGATGAATCCAGCGGACGCCGGTGGGTACAAGGAAATTGTCGTGGAAATTGTTGGCAACGAGGTGTACAGCAACTTGAAGTGGGAGGCGGGCGTGCATCGCGTGCAGCGTGTGCCGGCTACGGAAACCCAAGGCCGAATTCAAACTTCGACCGCTACTGTTGCGGTGATGCCTGAAGTGGATGAAGTGGAGGTGAAGATTGATGAGAAAGACCTCGATATTTCCACCGCGAGAAGCGGTGGCGCTGGTGGACAAAATGTCAACAAGGTTGAAACTGCGATTGATTTGATGCACAAGCCAACAGGTATTCGTGTATTCTGCACAGAAGAACGCACGCAATTGAAGAATCGTATTCGTGCTATGCAAATTCTTCGTTCTAAATTATTCGAACTGCAGCTTGAAGAACAATTAAAGGAGGTTTCCAACAAGCGCAAAATGCAAGTTGGGTCCGGCTCGCGCTCCGAAAAGATTAGAACATACAATTGGAAGGACAGTCGGGTGTCCGATCATCGTGTCGGTACCAACTTTCCTCTACAAACTTTCTTAGACGGCGATATTATGGGTGCCATTGGTCTGTGCCAAGCGGCGGAGCAAAAGGAGAAGCTGGCGGAATTGAACGAAGAGATGTCAAAGTAGTCAAACATTTTTTTCACGTCTTGTAAACAATACAAGCGACATAATTCGCTGCAATTTGCATTGCCTTGCCGCATTTCTCAAACGTCGATAGCCGTTAGAAAATCATCATCTGAGCTATCGCTTTGTCTTCTAGTGTGCGTGTGTGGCCTTGAACAAGTGCAGGCGCTTTGAGATGTCTAAAAATACACAACTTGAAGACCAAGAAAGCGTGTCCCATGAGGAGTTATCTTTGACGTGTAACTTTGGATTTGACTTCAAAAGACGATATAATTTAGTTCAAGTTTCAGAGAACGTTGTTGGATATGTAATCGATAACCTCTTGACGTTCCTGAACGTCGCGACAAAGGAAAAGATTTACTTGCGTAGCCTGGCACTCGGAGACATTGGCATGTTTGCGGTGCATCCACATAAAACGCACATCGCTATAGGAGAAAATGGTACATCACCCAGTATTTCAATCTACAAATATCCATCTCTTGAGCTCGAGCGTACTATTCGAGGTGGAGCCGAAGCAGTTTACTCGACTGGAAAATTCTCTCACGATGGCTCTCTGCTCGCGAGCGTCAGTGGCCTCCCAGATTATTGGTTCACCCTTTGGGACTGGAAAACTGGAGCAATCGTGCTGAGAGCCAAAACTTATGGGCAAGAAGTGTTTGGCATTTCTTTCCTGTCAGAAAAATCGGAACAGATCATTACGCATGGTACTGGGCATATTCAGTTTTGGAAAATGGTCAAAACGTTCACCGGATTGAAACTGCAAGGCACGCTTGGTAAGTTCAATGGCGAACCTCTTTCGGATATAACAGGTGCTTTGGAACTACCGTTTCGCAATATGGTTCTCACAAGCACAGAGTTCGGCGCGTTGTTCATATGGTCTGATGGTCGCATCAAAATTAAAGTCATGCGTGGAACGCCAAGTGCTGATGCGGATTGTCACAACTGTGCAATAGGTTCTCTCGCGTACGTCGACGGAGAGTCGATGATCTTGACAGTCGGGGAAGATGGATGGATAAAAAAGTGGAGCGTTGAAGATATAAGCAAAGCTCTGACATCGAAGAGCTCTGGAGTAATTCATTTGAATCCAATATCAGAGAGTTTGATTGCTAACACAAACATTCGAGCGTTGTGCGTGCTCGGCGACCAACTACTCCTCCAAGACAATGGTGAAGGTTCAATTTTAAGTATGCAGCATGGAACAACTTTGAGAGTACTTTCTGCGCACAACGGTCCTGTCACAGGCGTCGTATCTTCATTGAATACTTCGCACTTGTACACATGCGGTGAAGATGGTGGCGTCCATTGCTACAACTATCTTTCTTGTTCTTTGGAGTTTAGGAGACAATTCATCGCTGGTGCGACTGCGTTAGTGAACGTACCTCTAATTTTGGACAAAACAGGTAAACACTTGATCGTTGGTTTCGTCGATGGGGTGATTCGAGTATTGATGAGAGATGATTCTACATGGCGTTTGGTGCTTGCGACAAAGCCACTTACGTGTCGAATTACATCGTTCGTATGGACTTCAACTGGAAAACGATTAGCAGTGGTCGGAGAGGATGGTACAGTTTTCATCTTTGATTCATCAAGCTTTGAACAATCCAAGAGTTTTGAAATAATTGGTTTTGTGCGCTTTGATGCTTTACCTGATGACATTACTTGGACAACAGATTGTGAATTCACGGCACAAATCAATGCAGAAATGCGGCGTGTGAAGTTCACAGTAGACAACAGCATCTTAGAAAAAGTGTCACATGAAATCGTGAATGCACTTATAGAAGTCGTGATTGTACCAGATGTGGACTACAAAGATAAAAACCTAGAATATCAATCACTCTCTGGTCGCGTTCGGGTGGTGCGTCGCGGTTCAACTTTGACAATTTTCTCGTGTAGCGATGGGTTCAATGCTGTGAGAGATGTGAGAATAGCACACACTTTATCTTCTATGATCGTAACGCACGACGATTGTTACCTTATTTTGACGTTTAAGTCTGGTTCTTTTGAGATGTATGCGCTGGGAGATGAAAATACATGGAACCGTGATGTAAAAGCGGAAGCAGCATGCTCAGACACACTTCAATTACACGAAGTCGCAGATATTACTACAGCCGATCATTTATCAATCGAGCAATCCCTGAAGTTGACTTTGGAAATAAAAGCAAGAGAAAAATATGCCAAGACTATTGGGCAAATTGCTACATTTGCAGATCAATGTAGAGATAAATTTGATGCACTCGTCGCAGAGAACTCATTGTTGGCTAAAAGTGCACAAATTTCGAGCACCGACCTCGTCATTGACGACATGAAAACACAACAGATACGCGAACATGCAATTGAACTTCTCGCACAAAACCAGGATGAACTCAAAGCTTCAGTGAGACACGCAGAATCACTGACGAGACGGCTGCAGGCAAAGTACTTTGATAAATTTGAGAAACTTCCGCAGATCATACATACAGAGGATAGGAAATTTCAATGCGCTTCGTTTTGTCTCAAGCCCGCAGAAACTGATGTTGCAGTTGATACAACGACAGAGTCACTTACCGTTCCGAGCGCTATTTTCGATATTGAAGCACGGGCAAGCGTGAGCGATGGAGGTCAAGTAGCTGTGAAAAATGAACGCACAACCATAGTCAGCGTTGAAGACGAGTCACAAATTACTTCTGAAGCGCGACGTCGCGCTGAAAGACTTGAAAGAAATGCGAAAATGCAACAATTGAAAACTCTTGAGCCCTCGAAGACGACTCAAACTGGTGCTGAAGCTCTGGAACATAAGCTCATTGGATGCGGTTTCCCTTTGCGATGCGACCCAGATTCACGCGTACCTCCGGAAGAAAAACTAACCACGGTTGGTAAGATTTACGAATTGAGAGAAATTGAAGAACAGCTTCGGAATTTTCAGTCAACTTTCAACGAGCACTTTGAAGCTATGAGTTCCGAAGGTGATCGCACGTACGATATGTTCAGTGCATTGTGTTACGCAAAAGTCAATGCCATATCAAAATGCAAAGCCGCGCAACTCTCACGTCTTGTCGTCTTACAAGAGTTGGCCATCGTGCCAGAATACGATGCAAAGAACTTGGAGATGCAAAATATGCAAAATCAATATCAGGAGGATATTGACGCGGCGCGCATAGTGGTTCGTCAAGCCGAAATTGCGATGAATGACCAAGAGGAAAAACTTGAGCGCCAGGAAAAAGTCAAAGCAGAAATTCAAGACGAATTTGAAAGTCTTATGACGCCCGGCGTACCTCGGAAAGCATTGATTCGCGTCTTGCAGAAGCGAATCGTTAACGAAATAAAATCCTCAAAAATCGTCGAAGATTGCGATTCGTCGTCAGATTGTGATTCTGATTTTGATGACGAAGCGTCGTATTATTCATCCTCAGATGAAGAAGATGGCGGCACGTGTCCTAAAGGATGCGACCAGCTTGTTTATGAAAATATTTGCGAGCTCAGAGAGCGTCGTTTTGATGCATTGGACGTTTATGCTGAGATACAACGTGGACTAGAGTTGTGCAAAAAGGCATACGATTTAGCGCTAAAGAAACTGCGAAGTATCGAGGAGAGCGCAAGAGTCGCGGAAGAGAATAACAGCGCATTTGAAAAGGCGAAGCAGCAGAGTTTGAATGGAATACACACCGGTTTTGTGCTTCCAGTGAGTAGTATTAACCTTGGCGATAAGCAAGCTCTGAATTGTGACGAATTGCTCATATTTTCCAAGAAAAAGATGCTTGAGCTGGAGAGTCAAATAACGAAATGGGAGACTGAAGTCACCAAGCTGAAACGTCAGCATCACGAGTTAAAGCGTGAACACGCTTCTCTAGTTGCACAACGATCAGAAAAAACAACAAACATTCAACGTTTGCAGCAAAAATACGTGGAGACTCAGATCCGAAAATTTGGCAAGCAAGTCGTGCTCGAAGAATTAGACAAGGTGAGTTATTCTGAGGGCGCAGACGAGCTCAAGGAGAAACTACGTTTACAAGAAGTACAAAACGATAAAGATATTGAAGAAATCAATCGTGAGATCATGGCGAAAGAACGTGCACTTATTAATATTACTGCCGAGCACACGAGCGCATTGGATGAGTTGTTGAGCGTGACATCAGCGCAGTTACCTGAAACCTTTGCGAAACGACTCGTTCACGTCTAGGGACTAAGAAACATACTTACAATACTAATTCTAATTGCTATTAAATAAACTCTCCGAATTCATCTTCATCATTTTCCGTCATCAATCCTGCGCTCGCTTCAATAGGAATTAAAGTTCTCATTGCCGCGAAAGGATCTGCGCTCGCTCGCTTTGGCGCCGAATCGTTTGTGGCGTCCAACGATATCAAATCCATCTCTTCGACGAGAGCTCGGGGCTGCGGCGTAGGCGTGATTGGGACGTCAGCATGGATCTGTACTTCGTCTTCGACGGTGGTGTTCTCGGGAACAACGGCGGGCTCTAAGTCTTCAGAGTCTGAATCATTTGTTGCGTCCCGTTCCATTTTTGCGAGCTTTGTAAACTCAGCAAACGCCTCGATTGAAAACAGTCGACGCGTATCCTCCTTACTCATCGGCATCGACGTCGATAACGACTGCATAAATTCTTTAAATTCATCATACGCCTTTTCATCAACATTCGCATTCCACGTCGCACGCAAAAGTGCGCGCGTTCTTTCGCCGAGTGCGCCGTCGCCGCGTTCGCAAATCAAATCCAACAGTCCGCCTCGTTCGCCATCGCTCTCCACCGCGTGCTCTGTGCGACTCTCGGTGGGTTGCGGCGTCGTATCAACAGCATGCGGTGTCATGTCTGTCCTCGGCGTGGTAAACTCCCCGAAATCCTCCTCCTCCTCCTCCTCCTCCTCGTTCGAGCTCCCAGTTGGCGTCTCGCCATCGCCATCGTCTACACATGTCAACCGCCTCGTCGTCGTCGTCGTCGTCGTCGTCGTCGTCGTCGTCATGGGCGTGGCGAAATCCCCGAAATCATCGTCATCATCGTCATGCATATCGCCTCTATGCCTCACCTGTAACGCGTGAGTGGTGCGCCCCGAGACTGGTGACGCCACCGCGGTCGCGGTCGCGCACTGTCGCGGTCGCCGTCCCGAGCCGTGCGTGCATCAGGCCCTTTCGGTGGACCGCCCGATCGAGGCGCCGCACTCGTCGACGTTCGTTCGTGTGTGCGTGCGACGTCGAAGCGTGTTGTGCGTCGTAAACACACACACACACACACACATCACACATCAAGGGGGGTGTCAGCCTCGCACGCCGTCGTCGCCGCCGTCGTCGTCGCCGTCGGTGCGCTCGCTCGTCGGCGGTCGCGCGCGAGGGGTTTGTGCGCGCATCCATTTCGTGGTGCATAACCCGCGGTGAAACATGTCGGATACGTGGCACCTCTCCGCCGTGGCGTCGCTCGTGGAGAACTTAGATAAACGCCTGCTCGTGGCGCTCAGGGATGGGTCAAACATCATCGGCACGCTGCGGTCGTTTGATCAATTCGCGAACATTGTGTTGGAAAACGCGGTGGAGCGGATCATAGTCGGGTCGTTGTATAGCGATATTCCGCTTGGGTTATATATCGTGCGAGGGGAAAATGTGGTGTTGATGGGGGATATTGATGAAAGCTTAGAAACCAGCGGGCTTACGGCGGTGGATAACGCGGAGATTATTCGAGCGCGTGAAGCCGATAGCGCCGCAGAGGCGATGAAGGGAGATATTCTTAAGAGACTCGGGGACTTTTTGGATGAGTAATCGATGTATATGTGCTCAGGTACGTGCGATGCGATGTTGCGATGCGTTATTCGACGTTTGAGGCTATGATGACATATAATCATGCTAATCCTGATGTACCATGATAACAGATCGATAGGACTGAGCCTCTTGTAGAAGAAGAACGTGGACGACGATGATGATTGCGCTTTGTTTTCGCATTTTGTGGTGAGAGCCGAGCTCGCTGAAACCCAAATTCCAATGGATCCTTCTGAAGTCTTCACTATTATTCGTCTCGTGCTCAGAGTTTACGCGCACCTTGTACAGTTGACTGATGCGCGAGGTTTCTTTCAAACGCCCACAGCCTCTCTCGCGCTTCACAGTCTGTAAACAACCGCCAGTAGAAAATTTAGAATGCAGTTAAAAAAGAAGAAAAAAGTTGAAACAAATTCGTATCAATATAACAATCATGCGTTTCGTATGTGTATACACGTAGTGAGACAGTAATCATAGTACAAGTAAAATCCAAAGGCGAATCAGAATCAATCATTTTTTCGTCGGGTAGCTCGCAGCGGTGGTAATTCCACACTGGCCGTTTTCTCTCTTCACTCGGCGAGCGATGCGAATGTATCCATTTTCACCCCATTGGCCCCAAGAATTCTTAATCTTCCAGTAATGTCGGTGGTGCTTAGGATGCGTGGTGTTGTGGTCGATGCCGTAGCCGACAACCAAAACTCCGTGGTCGATGTCCGCGCCGCAGTCGTGCGCGTCGTACACGCCACCCTCGTAGAGCTGGAAGGATTGATGATCGGCCTCGATAGCGACTGACACCGGTTGCATGGCGACCGCCTTTTCAAGCGCGTCTTCATCTCCCGCAGGAACGTCCTCGAAGCCGTCAATCGTGGCCATATGTAAACGAAGTTTGGTCTCTTCGCATTCCTCGGCCAACGCGACGTACGGGTACTGTCGTTCGCTGTCGATGCCGCCATTTTCGATGATCCATTTAAAAGCGTTATCCATCAAACCACCATTGCACCCAGAGTTTTCGCGCGAGCATGAAACCATCTCTTGCTCGGACAACGACACGAGTCGACCAGTCTTGATTTGATTCAAACCTTCGACGGCGCCAGACGTGGAAAACGCCCAACAAGAACCGCAGCGGCCTTGGTTTTTCACCTTGGTGACCGCGCCGCGCTCGACCCAATCGATCTCTTCAGGCACGTCTACGTTGGCATATCGCCACGTGTTCTTGTAATCCCCATCTTGGCGCGCTTTCAACGCCCGCGAAGACGCGTCGTACCCAAGAAGTTGTTTGAATTCCTCCCGCGTGCTCGCGGCAAACGCGTTGAGCCCGACCCAGTGCGACACCTCCCCGAGCGCATATTTCGCGTTATGTTCCACCACGAACGCCGCATTCTTGGCAAAAATCTCCATCCGCGCCGCGTACTCGCGCGCATCGTCTGCGTACGTTTTCCCGTGTCGCACCATCCACGCCTCGAACGCCTCAACCAACGAATGCGTCGACGCCAACGTGCCCACCTCGACGCGGTCGCGCCGCTCGAGCGTCAACGCCGTCGCCATCGGCACCGCGCGCGCGTGCGCCACGTCCGCACCCACGATGGCGCACATCACCACCGCGAGCGCGACCGTCACGCGCGTCGTCATCGTCGTCGTCGTCGTCGTCGTCGTCGTCGTTTCACACGCGCCCGCCTCCTCGCGCGGTCGAGTGCGGGCACGACGACGACGACGACGACGACGACGACGAGGTTGTGTGCGTGTGTCTTACTAGGCCTATAGCACGCATAGTATATGCGTACACGCGCACACGCGTACACCCCACACACGCCGCGCTGGGTCGCGAACGGTCGATGGGTCGATGCGGTGTTCGGACATCCGGGGCACCGATCCGGATGTCCGAACGCCGCCCGCATCGACGCGCGACCGGCGCCGCGCGGCGCGCGCGCCCTCTCTCTCGTACACGCGCGACCGCGGAGACGATCCAAGATGCCGCCGAAAGCCCCTGAATCGAAGGCCGCCAAGGCCGCCAAGGCTATGGCCGGCGGTAAGAAGAAGTCCAAGGTACGCGACGATGGACGATGGATGACGATGGGTGGCGCGGGCGTCGAGGCGAACCCTATTGCGATCGCGGATGATGTGGATGCGTTGGGACGCTCGCGCGCGCGCGTGGGGTCGATGCGGGCGGAGATGCGGGGGTGTGTTTGATGTATATTTTTCACGCGGGTTCCGCGCGTGCGGGTGACGTGGCGCGGTTCGCGATGGCGACGACGACGTGGTTTGTCGGGTGTCCATGGGCGCGAGCGAGCGACGAGGGCGAGCACAGAGACTAACCTTTACACGCGTTTTTATCGACGACAGAAATGGTCCAAGGGTAAGATGAAGGAGAAGGCCAGCAACCAAGTGCTCTTCGAACAGGTATGTGCTTTGCCGTAGACGTGTGAGCATTCGCGTCGATGCGTGTGCTCGATCGGGTCGGGTGTGGCTCAAGCCCTAGAGCTCGCGGTGGGCGTCGCGCTCGACAAACGCGTCCAGTGATGACTCGCGTAACACCGATGACTGACCATGGAACACGTCTTGTGCTTGATAACAACAGTCCACGTATGACAAGCTCCTCGCGGAAGTGCCGAAGTACAAGATGATTACCATTTCCATCTTGTGCGACCGTCTTCGCGTCACGTGCTCCCTCGCGCGCAAGGGCATCGCCATCTTGTTGGCGAAGGGTTTGATCAAGCCGCTCGTCCTCCATTCGTCCCAACACATCTACACGTCTGTTGCGGAGAAGGAAGCGTAAGCGTCGACTGCTTCGGATAAGTAGATGATGAGTGCGAGAGGTTGTCTTCGTTCAGTTTAGAACTGGAACGCGAGGCGACTCTCACATTCGCGCCTAGTGAGTGGGTTAGTGCAATACAAATATGCGGTATTTGAGATTTATATCTGTGACGTGCATCAACATGCGTGTTCGCGTTCGCCTCGTTTTCGTCTCGTTCCTCTAATTCGTGCTCGTGAACACTTTTCTTTGCCTCTACCACGAGCACCTTCCGCCGTCGTCAAGTTGCGCTGCCACACACCTCGGCGTCCTCAAAAGCGGCACCATGCGTGGCGTTGCCGCGAGCCGCGCGCGATTGAGTATAACGCCATCGTCGTCGACTCGTGATCCCCATCGTCGTCATCCTCGCCGCTATCTCGCGCGCGTCAACGCCGCTGTGAGCGAACTGCAACAGGTGAAGTGCTTCGACGGTGCTTGGTATGGGCCAGAGATCAAGTCTCGAGCGCAAGAATGGATCTGGGTACTCAGCGAAGAAGAAATCAATGAAATTGATATCGCGCTGAGTGCCGTGAAGGCTAAAGGTCTGAATGATATCGTCAGTTTTGGGCCAGAGACATTCACGTTGCCGACGTTGGGACCAAAGCTAGTAGCGCTTGGCGATGAATTGGTAAGTGGCAGAGGATTTGCACTCATGCGAGGATTGCCCGTGGAAAAGTACTCGAATTGGGACGTGTGTGCGATTTTCCATGGCTTGGGGCGCTACATGGGAACAGCAGTGCCGCAGAACCGCGCTGGACACATTGTCGGCCACGTGAAAGATTTAGGACGAGACCCAAACGATCCTCTTACGAGGCTCTACACCACGAACGCAGCGCAACCGTATCACACCGACTCAGCAGACATCGTAGGTTTGCTGTGTCTGAGCCAGGCTACGAGTGGTGGACATTCACAAGTCACAAGTAGCGTGGCAATTTGGAACGAGCTCGTAAAGCGACATCCAGAAAGCGCCAAGGTGCTTTTGGAGCCGTTTGTAGTCTCTCGTAAAGGAGAGATTCCTCCTGGCAAACAGGCAACGTACACAATACCAATTTTTCATCACACGGCCGAAGGTCGACTGTGTGCGATTTATGACCGCTCGTTCATTGAAGCGGCGTTGAAAATGGCAGATACGCCGAGACTCTCTGAAGCACAAGCGCAAGCGCTCGATCATCTAGACGACCTAGCATGTTCGGATGAGCTACGACTCGATATGACGCTGGCTCCTGGTGATATTCAGTGGCTGCACAATCACACGACGCTTCACGCGCGATCAGCGTTCACGAACGATGGCGTGAAGCCACGACACTTGCTTAGACTTTGGGTGTCGCCGCCGAAAGGTAAAGCGATGACTTTGCCCGCCATTTTCGCCGAGCGATTTGACACCATCGAGCCAGGGCCGTTACGAGGAGGGATACGCGTCGAAGGTCAAACCTTATGTGTTCCTCCAGAGCCATAGCCAGTAGTTTAGAAATCACATTTATTTATGCTTGTGTAGCCCAGATTCGGTTATAGTCGCGCGAAGCATACATCTCGTTCCTCACTTGAGTACGTGCGCGAAATCAACGTCTGCGACGCAGCGCGATCGCGACAGCGGTGACGCCGCTGATAGATACGGCTCGTACGCGTCCAGTCAACGCACGTGTGAGTGGCTTCAACTCGTCAGCTACTCGTCATGGCGGACGACTCGCGTACCGTTCGTGCTGCTGCGTTAGCGTTCGCTGTTGCCGGCACCGGTGTCGGTCTCGCTGTCGCATCTGCGTCATTCTATGCAACGTATTTCAATCAACCGTATAAGAAACTATCGCATCAAACGTGGTACGACGCTATCGACGCGGACGGACGTATCAAAGATTTGAGCGCGGTGCGCGCGGGAGTCTTGGATGGAGGCATCCCTTCATCTTTGCGCGAAGAAGTGTGGTCAGCCCTTCTGGGATTACGAAAACGTAATTCGACAAGTGTAGAGTATGAGCAAGGTAAACGTCAAAGGAAAGAGCGCTACGATGGGTTTCGTAGACGCTGTGGTGAACTCGTGGACTTGCTGTCGAAACCAGTGAAAGGACCCGTCGCAAATTTGCCCAGTGATCTTGCGTCGTTTACGGAAGCGTCGAGAATAATTGCGGCTGACGCACCGCGAACTTCGTTTACGTACGGCACGTTTGCACGTGATTGGGAAAGTGGAATTGTGAACGGAGAGGACATTACTTCGCCGACTGTGGACTGGCGGGTCGCACAGCGCGAGCGTCTAATTCGAGTTCTCGAGGCGTACGCGATTTTAGATCCAGGCATTGGTTACACACAGGGCATGAATGATTTAGCAGCAAAGTTTCTCCGGGATGTGAGCAACGAGTCTGAGGCATTTTGGTGTTTTGCGACATTCATGGGTGGTTCGTATCGATGTCACTTCGTCATAAATCCACATGAAAGCTCGCGTACTGGTGGTCGCGATCAAGAAGGCGTGAGCGATCGTTTACGTTCACTCGGTGAGATAATCAAGGTTGTTGACACTCCAATGCATAAGCACTTGTCTTTGCTAAAGTCTGAGGAGTGTATGTTTGCTTTTAGGGCGGTTGTAGTTTTAATGGCGCGTGAACTAGACGCCGAAGAAGTTGGCTTGTTGTGGGATATGTTGATAGGCGCTGGCGATTTCGCTCCAATAGGCAATGATGGCGTAGAAAAGCTCGCTGGAGGTGGAGCGAAGTTATTTTTACACGTAGTCGCCGCGGCTCTGATTGGTATGCGTCCTCAGGTGATGGCGTGTAAAAAGGCGGATGATTTGATGCAGCTGGTGTCACGAAAACTTCCAGCGCATCACTTCATGGCACACGATCTCGTCAAGAAGGGCCGCGAATTGATGAAAATTTCTGCAAAAGCTGTTTGATGAATCGTTTAACGACGATTATAAATTCCTAGCTTGCTCTATGTAGCCTAAAATGAGATAATAGTTACTTTTAGATGTAATTCACCGCCGAATCGCCAGGCGCATAGTCGCCTCTTAAATCGATAGGAGAAATCGTACTATCTTTCGGCGGATTCGTCAAGTCAATGCACCTTACTTCACCGAGCTCGAACGGGTAATCTATGTGGTGACGACCAAGATCCGTTCCATAGAGTGCCGCGGCGAATACTGAAAGAGTGTCTTGATGCGAAACCAAAATTAAATCCTCACCAAAATACGTTGCTTCGAGCCTTGTGAACGCCTCTAAAGCTCGACGATACAAATCAAAACACGATTCGACAGATGCCGATGGTTGCAAGCTCGACGGCACAGGCGGTGGCGTCGAAAGTGGATCCTCGAGGTCGTTTGCCCACACCCCGTCCCACGCAGACATTGAACCAAAATCAAGCGAACCCATCTTTCGCGGATCTAATAACCCACTAAACTCAGTGCGCATCTGGCTAAACAACAACCCAACCTCTTCGCGCACGACGAGAGCGCTCTGAAAGCTCCGCTGAAAATTGCTCGTGTACAACCATGACGGCGCGCCGTCGAATTCAGACGATACAATCCGCCGAGCGGCTTCTTGCATTTGCATCCGCCCCTTCGCCGTCAAACCAAACGTCGTATCATACTTGAACGATGGATTACTCAAAATTTCTCCACGCACGTCGAGCACGGACTCTCCATGTCGAACGAGAAAGTATCGATTATGCAAACGACTCGGCAAGTCGATGAACGCCTCGGCGCGTTTCGGCCTCCCCGCGTACGCGACCCCACTCGCCGTCAACGTCGTGCCCACTAAAAACCCGCGTCTCGACGACGACGGCATGACTATCGACGATGTCGACGCCGATAACGCCAACACGGACGCGCGCCCATCTCCCGACGATGTGGGCCCTGACGTCATCATCTTGTTCGTCTCCGTGCGCCCATCGGCGTCAGCGCGTTGACGACTCCACGCGCTGTTCCCACGCGCGGCGTCGCGACGACCGCGCGGTGTCGCGACGCTCGTTATGCGAACATCACGCCCCATCGTCGTCCTCATCCTCATCCTCGTCGTCGTCTCGCAGTGGCGAACGCGTCCGTCACACATCAACCACGATGTCGTTCAAAACCAACACACCAAAACAACGGTCGCGCTGTGTATATGGGGTCCACCATAGTGTACGTGATCAGAGGTCTCATACACAACACAGCTCGAGGGGACGACGACGACGACGACGACGATGACGATGACGACGATGACGATGATGACGATGACGACTCCATATACAACACACGACGCA
>Ga0255763_1000246_pt1 | contig 59043 bp, 62 predicted proteins | sample 041ome_2_FD_179963 | JGI IMG/M metagenome (GOLD analysis project Ga0255763, IMG submission 179963) | Coastal salt marsh microbial communities from the Groves Creek Marsh, Skidaway Island, Georgia - 041406US metaG (version 2) | ecosystem: Environmental > Aquatic > Marine > Intertidal zone > Salt...
CTCTGTAATCCTTCTGTTTTCAAGTGGAGAAGATGGGACTCGAACCCACGACCTCTTGACTGCCAGTCAAGCGCTCTAGCCAGCTGAGCTACATCCCCGTTTATTCAGTTCGTAAAACTAAACAAAATTTAATTTCTATCATTCCTTTATGTATAGGAATTTTAATACGCTTGTCCGTCACGTAAACTTAAAAAAAAGCACCCAACTGCAGTAAAACATGTTAGATTTTAATAGGCGAAAATTGCCACGGATTGAACGAAATACACAGTACTCTTTATAGAAATATTGATGACCCCTAGAGATAAGGGAATCCTTTTCTATTGAGACCCTCCCAAGCGGAGGGTTTTTGATTTCACCACAGACCTATCCTCATCAGTAAATTCTTGAATAAAGATCCGAGTAAATTAGTGGGGATTCAATTATTCATAGTGCGCCCAAACACTAGATTTTCCATTACTGTCAATTGCCAAGACATCAAAATTAGCCTTTTCGTTATTAACCTCCATCCCAGGAACATTTGTTCCCGCGGGCATTCCAGGAACCGTTAAGCCTATTATATGATCAGGATTTTCTTTTAATAATCTTTTGACATCATTAGCCGGAACATGTCCTTCAATGAAGTAACCATTGATTATAGCTGTATGGCAAGAAGCTAAATCAATTGGAAGCCCCGCATTTATTTTTACATCATACATATTAGAATCAATATTCTTTTCTAGAATAAAATTATTGCTTTCCATATGCAAAATCCAATCATGACAACATTCACAATCAGGAGATAAATAAACAACATCATTTTTTTTCGCTTCTTCTTTGCATGAAACAAGCAAAAAGAATAGAATAAGTAGTGAATATTTTTTCATAACATAAATTTAATAAAATATATCCCAAGACCTAAAGGAAGTCCAAAGAAAATAAAATTAGGAGTAATCCTGCTTTGTTTTTGACGCCCTTATTCTCTTTTATTCAAAACAGATGTAATCGGGCAAGTTCCTATGGCACCGTACTACTGCTCAAATATTTTTTATCGCGCTCGAGCAAAAGATCGGGATCCATTAGCATTTTTGATTGATGGACTTCTACCACCGCCTGAATTGTTAAAAGGATGTCGGGGTTGTTCTCGGCAATATCGAACCGCTCGCTAGGGTCTTCGTCAACATTATACAAAAGCGGTGGATTGTGGTATGTTTTTTCATTGCCATAACCCTCTTGGGTAATAAAATGCGCTTTGAAAGAACCGACCCGTACGGCATAGAGTTCTCTTTGACGATAATAAAAAACTTCATTTCTCACTCCTTTTTCTTTGTGAAACAAAACAGGGGTCAAATCATATCCGTCCATTTCGCGATCGGAAGGCACCGCCACGCCGGCCAGCTTGCTGAACGTAGTAAACAAATCCATTGTGGTGCCCATCTCGGTAATGACTCCGGGCTGGATGTTTCCGGGCGACCAAAAAATTGTGGGCTCACGCATGCCTCCTTCCCAAGTTGAACCTTTTCCGCCCCTCAGAAGTCCAGCACTTCCTCCCGAGATTTCTGTCGGTAACCAAGGGCCGTTATCGGAAGTAAAGACCACTATAGTGTCATCCTCCAGTCCTTTCTCTTTTAATGCGGCGATCAGACGTCCAATATTATAATCGATCTCTTCTACCACATCGCCATACAAACCCCTTTTGCTGGTGCCCATAAAGTCCTCAGACGCAAATAAAGGTACATGTGGAAGGTTGTAGGCTAAATAGATAAAAAAGGGGTTGTCTGTTTCTTGATGCCGATTGACCACGTCTATGGAAGCGTCTGTAAAGCGTTTGACTATGGTCTGCTGATCAGCAGGACGTTCCACCTGTTGCGTTCCTTCTAAAATCGGAACGTTGAAATCCTCAAAATTTAAACTCTTGTAGTGAGTGGTCCACAATTCCCAATAATCCATGGAACTATTCATTTTACGGGTAATGTCCATATCATTGGAATACGGGATTCCATAATAATAATCAAAACCGTTGTTGGTTGGCAAGAATTGTTCCCGATGCCCCAAATGCCATTTGCCGGCCATATGTGTGGTATAATTTGCTTTTTTGAGCTGCTCTGCTAGAGTGATTTCTTTAGCGGGAATTCCATTTTTAGAGTCTGGAAAAAACACTCGGGTTTTGTCGCTCATCATTCCATTTCTGACTGGCAATCTTCCCGTTAGCAGTGCGGCACGACTGGGCGTGCAAACCGGTGCACCCACATAAAAATTGGTCCATTTCTGACCTTCCATGGCCATACGATCCAGGACAGGTGTAACGATGGAGGGATTCCCAAAACTACTGAGATCACCATAACCCAAATCGTCGGTGAAAATGACAATGAAATTATATTTTTTTAGGGGCTCTTGCGCTTCGTTCGTAAAGGACACTAGGGAAAACATGAAAAAAGACAACGTCCAAATTTTACCTATTGATTGAAATAATTTCATAACAGTATTTTTTAGAAGGATTTATTTCCTCTAAACTAAACAATCTATTTTATATCTCCTTTTTTAAAAGGGCGTTGATGTGAAGGGCTGCGACCTTTAGAAGATAATGAAAATTAAAAGCGGATATATCTCACAGATGATAAACCCCTCTAGAACCAGTTTCAATTTGTATGGAACCAAAACAATTTTTTTACCCACAAAGAGTTAAGTAAATTAGGAGTATTATTCCATGAAAAAAAATACCGTTTCTCGGTCTGACCTAAGCTTCCTAGTGGGATTTTTCTTATTAGGATTTACGCTTTGGGGACAAGGGGGTGACCTTTTGATCCAGCAATACCGCCGTGGCCCGGCTTTGGATGCTCCCTTCAACAAATGGACCGTTTTTGTAGGGCCTACGGTGCAGTATATGAATACCGATTTGGGTACCACCAGCCCTACATTTACCTTGGGTGCTATCAGTACGGTAGAATATGCGCTGTCCAAAAGTTTTCGTTTGAAAACAGGCGTGGGTTATTTGCCCGTGCAATATAAATTTGCGCTCAATGACAGCCTCCAAAAAGACCGTATCAGCTACTTTTCAATACCCTTGGGAATTGCGCTCTATCCTACCGATCGTACAAAAATTGAAATCGGTGGAAATTACGAACTTATATCCACTGCAAAACAACTCACACAGCCTGCAGGGAAGTGGGTTAATGAGGACTATGAAAAAGGGTTATTTTTCAACACTTTTGGGATCCACATCAAGGTGGGCTATACTTTTTGGCAAAAATTCCATCTCTATGCAGCCTACCGTTTTGCCAAAAGAAATACTCCCCTGAGTATTCCCAAATCAAGTAATCACAAAGGCTATCAACTCGGTGTAGTCTATCGTATTTTTTCCTCCCGGAACTAAAACAAGCGTGTGATTTTTATAGTGAGATAAGTATGCCGGGGATATTCTTGTTCCATCACATCTAATGACGTGACGTGCAATACGGTCAAAATACGCCAGTCGAGGCTGTGGTATACCAAGCCCAATTGAAAAGCTGTTTGGTAATTTTGAAACGTAAAATCCAGCGGTGAATTTTCTCGAAAAGCACTTCCACTAAAAGCATAATTGTGCATTCTGTATTCCAATGCGCCGCCTAAAAAAAGAGCTGTACCTTCGTTGATGGACTCCAAGCGTTCCCCAAAAAAAGGAAATCCAAGAATATTCCCATACTGCAAACCCGTTTGTAGTCGCGCCGAAGATCGAAATGTGCCGAGTCGAAGTAAGGTGTTTTGAACCCAAGAAATTTTTCTTGTCAATGGGACGGAATACATCAAATTCCCTTTCAAATTTAAATGAAACGCTTGGGGCATCGCTGCCACCCAAGTTAGCTCATTCACATCTAAAACATATTTGTGATAGGTGTTTTGCAAGATTCGAGAGAAACTGGCGTCACTCCCGGTAGTGCCGAGTTCGACCCCCCAACCCATTCCAAAATTAAAATCGTGGAGATATTCTTGCTTAAACCCAATATACAGCCATCCGTTGTACGGATAGTCCAACATGTCAGGGTTGGAAGTCAACCGCGATGCAGGCGTGTTGATTTCCTGACCCAATTCCCAATGGGAAGAGGCATACCTCCAGTAGGAAAGGCTGTCCCTAGATTGGGTTTTTAATTTTCCATACTTTAGAAAAATTCCACTGGAGTAATAGCGATCGGTTCCAAAATACAAATCGTTGTCCACATCGAGAGCAAAATAGGATTGCGCATTAATTGAACAATAAAATAGTAAGTAAAAAAATAGTGTTGATTTATGCCAACTGCTTTTGCTCCTCAAGGGTAAATATTCGTTAATCTATATTTTTTAGAACCAGTAGCGGGACGGTACAATAGAAATCCGCTTTGAAAATCAAATCCGTTTCCCACAACTTTTCAAAAAAGCCTCTTTCCCTTTTAAACACCACCAACATGTCGGGCTTGGAAGATTGAAAATGCTCCAAGACCCCTTGATATACTGTGGCATTAACAGAAAAAATCATTTTGTCTGCACGCATTGTCAGTGCATCGTCAATTTGGTGATTCTTGTTGACAAAACCGGGAACTTTGACCAAAAGTAATTTTAACCGCGCCTGAAAAGTGTCTTGAAAATGCATGAGTACTTTTAAAGTACTTAAATTTTTTACCTCTCCCGTTTTAAAAGCCATGAGCATTTTTTTTGGAGGAATGAATGCGCCATTCAAAGGCGCTACTAGGACAGGAACATCGCTACGCTTGATAATACTTCCGGCAATGCGTCCTAAAAAAACCTTATCGTCAAAATCATTATTCAAAGGGGCAACCACCACCAAATCCAATCCGATCGTTTGATTTAGCTTTTTTATGGTTCCCAATAAATCTTGTTCGCTTTTAACAATTTTAATTTTTTTATACTGGGTGCCAACTTCTGATACCAGTTTTTTGATTCGAAGATGATTCTCCTCGTCCAATCGTGCTTTTACATTGGTCATCCCAATGGGATTGACATGCGTAGGGTAGGCGTCCACTACATAAACTGTGCTGTCAAAATAAGCCGCTACAGTCAAGGCATACTTTAGGGTAAACGGGGCACGATCTGAGATACCTAAAGGAACTAAAATGTTTTTCATAGTTTTAATTTAAGATGGGTTTGTCCTATTTTCATTTGGGTTGAGCATAAACGTTTAGAATCCTGCATTTACAAACTTAGCCAAGACATTTTTGCAAAAATAGTAAGACTTCACTACAATGAATTAATTTTATGTAAATTATCTAGATACTTTTAGATTAAATTTGAGAAATCAAAAATTCTATGAAGCGCAGGGATATCAGAAATTGGAGGCTGTCTTTTCCCCGAAACAATGTAAGGCTCCTTTCTACTGTTATGAAAAACTTTTAGAACGGATTTAGAATCCCTATTTTTGCAATCCATGGAAGCATCTGTAAAGCACCACATAGAAAACGGCATCGGCACCCTCAGCTTTGGGAATACGGCAGGAAACTCATTGCCCAAAAAAGTCATGGGAGAATTGGTGAAAACGCTCAACATCCTTGGTGAATCAAAGGAAGTAAGGGTAATTGTGATCCAAAGTGCGGGTGATAAAGCCTTTTGTGGCGGTGCCTCATTGACGGAAATGAACCAACTGGATACGCTCACTTCGGCAAAAGCTTTTTTTATGGGCATCGCGGACGTGCTTAATACATTGAGAAGGCTTGAAAAGTTTGTTGTGCTGCGCGTACAAGGCAAAGTTGTTGGCGGAGGTTTGGGGCTTGTCGCCGCAAGTGATTATGTCATTGCCCATCAAAGTGCTTCGGTCAAGCTTTCGGAATTATCCATTGGTATTGGTCCCTATGTGATTGAACCCGCTTTAAGCCGAAAAATGGGAAGTGCCGCTTTTGCACAGCTTTCGCTTGAAGCGCATCAATGGAAATCTGCGGACTGGGCACATCAAAAAGGATTGTACCATCAAATCGTCGACAATATACCAACACTGGATCAAAAAGTAGAAGAAATGGCCAATCGCCTAGCAAGTTATACACCTCAAGCTTGTAAAACCCTCCGAAAGCTCCACTGGAAAGATACCGATCACTGGGACGAACTACTGGAAAAAAACGCTGAAATAACAGGCACATTGGCGCTACAAAAAGAAACACAAGATTTTCTTAAAACACTGTTTTTAAAATGAATAATACCATTCGAATAACTAAAGAGTTTAAATTTGAAACGGGGCACGCGCTCTATGGTTACGACGGTCTTTGTAAGAATGTACATGGGCATAGTTACAAACTTGCCGTTACCATTATTGGACAGCCCATTTCGGAGGCCAAGCATGTAAAATTGGGAATGGTCATGGACTTTGGAGATTTGAAAAAAATCGTGGAAGAAAGCATTGTCAATCGCTTTGATCATGCCACAGTGTTAAATAACAATTCGCCTCACAAAGAACTTGCTGATATCATGGAACAACAAGGACATAAAGTACTCCGTGTCCCTTACCAACCCACCAGTGAATCTATGATTATTGATTTTGCCACGCGCATTAAGGCATTACTTCCTGCGCATTTACGTCTACATCATTTGATTTTAAGAGAGACCGACACCGCCTATGCCAGTTGGTTTGCGGATGACAATTCTTAAAAGCCCAATGCTTTTAAATCGGCTTTCGTATTTTTGGGCGTCTCCGAATCTTCCGCATCGGATACTTCATCACAATTTACGGGAATACTCAGGTTTTCAGGGACGACGAAGTCCTCTTTTGAAATCTCAAGTTCTGGAATTTCATAGATACTCCGCATGTAATTTGCCCAAATAGGCAAGGCCATCGTGGCGCCCTGACCAAAGGCGATGTCTTTAAAATGAACGGCTCGATCTTCTCCGCCCACCCATACACCGGTAGCTAAATTCGGCACCATCCCCATAAACCAACCATCGGATTGATTTTGCGTGGTGCCTGTTTTTCCAGCAATGGCATTTTCAAAAACATACGGATAGCCAGTGATTACCTTCTCGTAGACATAATTTGATTTTTCCAGACCCGAATGTCGAAGCCGAGCTCCTGAACCATATTTGGTAACCCCTTGCAAAAGATTTATGGTCACATAGGCGGCCTCTTCTCCCAAAACATCTTGGGTTTCAGGAACCACTTCAAACAAGGCGCGACCGTTCTTGTCTTCAATACGAGTGATCACAATCGGTTTGACATAAATTCCTTGATTTACAAAAGTGCTGTAAGCCCCTACCATTTCATAGAGACTAATGTCTGGGGTGCCCAAAGCAATGGAAGGAACTGCGGGCAAGTTGGACGTAATTCCCATTTTTTGTGCTAAATTGATTACCGGACGGGGTCCTACCAAATCCATTAATTGAGCACTGATGGTGTTTACCGAATTGGCCAAGGCATCTTTCAGCGTTCGTGATCCTCCGTATTTATTTCCTGAATTTTTGGGACACCAGGCATCAATGTTTCCATGCTTCAAAGGTTCAATACAATACAGCGCATCGGGAAGGGAATCACAGGGCGAAAGTTTCAGTTGATCGATCGCAGTAGCGTAAAGAAAGGGCTTAAACGTTGACCCTATTTGTCGTCTTCCCTGTTTTACTTGGTCGTATTGAAAATGTTTGTAATTAAATCCACCCACCCACGCTTTAATATGACCGGATTGGGGTTCCATCGACATCAATGCGCCGCGAAGAAAATATTTGTAGTAACGAATAGAATCCATGGGACTCATCACCGTATCTATTTCTCCCTTCCAACTAAAAACCCGCATGGGCTGCTTTTCTTTAAAACTCTTTAAAATATCGGATTCTGCTATTCCTGCCAAACGCATTTTTCGCCAGCGTTCGGAGCGATAGGCCGCTCGATTCAATAGGGTATCTATTTCACCTTTGCGCAAATCTAAAAAAGGTGCCGTTGCATTATAGCGTTTTCGATTTTGTCTAAAAAACTCTTTTTGAAGATTCTTCATGTGCGCTTGCATGGCTTCTTCAGCTTTCTGCTGCATTCGGGTATCTATGGTGGTATAGATGCGCAAACCATCCTGATACAAACTGTATTCCGAACCATCGGCTTTGGGGTTTTCCTTTATCCATTGACCCATAAATTCCCGTAAATACGCTCTAAAATAAGTTGCCAATCCCTCCCGATGCGATTCCGGTGTAAAACGGATTTTCAATGGGATTTTTGATAGCGAATCCATTTCTTCTTCCGTTATTATGTCGTTGCGCTTCAACTGTTGAAACACAATATTTCGTTTTTGCTCAACCAGTTCGGGTCGGCGAATAGGGTTGTATAGCGAGGAATTTTTTAACATTCCCACCAACATGGCAGACTCTTCAAGGGTTAACTCTAACGGTTTTTTATCGAAAAAAATTCGAGCGGCCGACTGCACACCATCGGCCTGATAGCCAAAATCGTATTTGTTTAAATACATGGCAATAATCTCGTTCTTTGTATAGCGTTGCTCCAACTCTACAGCAATCACCCATTCCTGCATTTTTTGTAGTACTGCTTTGATCTTGTTTCGGGAGCGAACCCCAACAAAAATTTGTCGTGCCAATTGTTGCGTTATGGTACTGGCACCTCCTCTTTTTCCTAAAAAAACAAAGGCGCGCAGGGTTCCTCTCCAATCAATCCCGGAATGTTTGTAAAAACGTTCGTCTTCCGTGGCAATCAGTGCTTGAACTAAATTTTGTGGGATTTCCTCATACCGAATCGGGGTGCGATTATCATCAAAATAATATTTCCCAATGATCTCCCCATCGGCAGAAATAATTTGTGTGGCTAAATTGGTTTTGGGGTTTTCCAGTTGCTGCAGGTCAGGCATCGGTCCATATAAACCTAGTGCCGCCCCAGAAAACAACAATCCAACAAAAAGGACACCCCCAACGACAAGCATCCAAAAGATCCGAATATAGCGACGGTTGCTATTCGTGTTTTTCTTTTTAAGGGTCGGTGTTTTCTTCGCCATATTACTCTTGTGTTGTTGCTTCTATGCCCACGCCTACATTCAATATACCTTGTAATGTAGCAACGCCCTCAACCGCTCCATTATTGCGAACAACTTGTTCAATTGCTACTTGATACTTTGCTCCCGATTCAAAAGGATAGTCCTCTTTCCACCAAAGTTTGCTTTCTTTTATTTCCGTAAAACCACTGCCCAACCACTGCCCATCGGCGGCGGCCATGGCGTATTCCAAAGTGTCTGTTTCAACCAAAACCGTGTCTTTGTACATTTTGGCGATTATAAAAATATTGGAAAAGGGATAATCATTATTATTGCGTAAATAAATAAAAATATTTTGGGGAGTAGCCGCAATCGAATGGGGTAAGTTGAATTCTAATGGGGTTTTCTCCCAACCCGTTTCGGGAATACTTCGATAATCTAAATGTCCCCCCGGAGAGCTACAACGCATCAAAAAAAGCAGCCCAAAAAACAACAGTCCCTTATGCATTTTTATTATTCCCTTTTTTAGGGCGATTTTTTGATTTTTTGCGATTCCTATTTTTAGAATGCTGAACATTCAATTTGTCAAAGCGATTGAGATTGTCTTGTCCTACTACTTTTTCAAATTGAATTTCATCTTCCAAAGTGACCAAAACCTCTTTATAATCTTCCAAAGCCGTAACCGTTTCTTTGGCCTTGTTTTTTTCGATGATTTTATTGACCGCATCCACCTTCAGTTCGTGCCACGTCATCCATTCGTCTTTGTAACTATACCACAAAACTCCTTTAAAAATATCCATTTTTTGAAAAACGCCAATCCCTTTTTCTGTATGTAATTTGATCTCCGGCTTGGGGAAGTTTTTCAGTGCTTTTCGATAGGCGTCAAGTTCATAGTTTAAACAACATTTAAGTTTCCCACATTGACCGGCCAATTTTTGAGGGTTGAGGGACAACTGTTGATACCGGGCTGCTCCCGTTGAAACCGTTCGAAAATCCGTCAGCCAAGTGGAACAACACAATTCTCTTCCACAAGAACCAATGCCGCCCAAACGAGAAGCCTCCTGACGAAGTCCGATCTGACGCATGTCGATACGAATCGAAAAAGCCATTGCCATATCTTTGATCAATTGCCGAAAATCTACGCGCTGCTCGGCCGTATAATAAAATGTTGCTTTTTTGCCATCCCCTTGAAATTCTACATCCGAAATTTTCATTTCCAACTGTAGTGCTATGGCCATTTCGCGGGCTCTTTTTTGTACCTCTGCTTCACGATCTCTGGCCGCCTGCCAAACATCTATTTCTTGGGCGTTGGCAAGACGCAAAATTTTGGAAAAGGATTCCTTCGCTATATCGACTTTTTTACGCTGCATTTGCAAGCGCACCAATTCTCCCGTAATGGTAATCATTCCAACATCATAGCCTGATTCGGCTTCCACCACAACGACATTACCCACACTGGGACTCACGTTTTCGGGGATGCTGTAAAATCCTTTCCGGCTGTTTTTAAAACGTACTTCGGCATAGGGGAAGGGAGCTTGGTCGCTCGGCATTTTCATGTTCGACAACCAATCGAATACAGTGAGTTTGTTACAACTGTCACTTCCACAAGTCCCGTTGTTTTGACAGCCTCGCGGTTGACCCGTTGCCGAATTGCTACAGCTTTGACAGCTCATTTTTTAAATTTGACCTTAAAGATACAGGGATTTAACACAATCCACAGGGAATTTAAGTATTAATTAGCGTTTAAAAGGCAAGGCTTCGGAACGTCCTTTCTTAAAGATTTTATTGCTGTTGTGTTTGCCTTTTCGCAAGGCTTTTTGCTTTTCCTCCGGAAGGTTAACAATTTCTTGACACGCTTCAGAACAACATTGTTGCATTTGCTCCTGACAACTGGGACATTGAATAAAAAGTAAGTGACAGGCTTCATTTTTGCAATTGACATGGGTGTCGCAAGCTGCCCCGCATTGATGACAGTTGGCAATAACATCCTTGGAAATACGCTCGCCACGGCGTTCGTCGAATACAAAGTTTTTTCCGAGAAACTTGTTTTCCAACCCCAGGTTTTGGACCTGGCGCGCATATTCGATGATGCCGCCCTCTAACTGGAAAACTTGTTTAAACCCTTTGTGCTTAAAGTAGGCACTTGCCTTTTCACAGCGAATCCCTCCCGTACAATACATCAACAGTTTTTTGTCCTCCTTGTGTTGAGAAAGATCATTTTCAATGATTGGTAAGGAATCTCTAAACGTGTCCACATCGGGGGTAATGGCATTGACAAAATGTCCAATTTCACTTTCGTAATGATTGCGCATATCTACACAAATGGTGTTTTCGTCCTCTAGTAATTGATTAAATTCTAGAGCGTTAACATGTTTTCCCTTTTGTGTTACATCAAAGCTAGCGTCATTCAAACCATCCGCAACAATCTTGTTGCGAACTTTGATGGTAAGTTTAAGAAAGGATTTGTTGTCTTGCTCAATAGCGATGTTTAGCCGAACGTGTTCCAAAAACGTAATGCTGTCCAAGTGAGCCTTGAACAAAGCAAAATTTACGGCTGGAATTGACATTTGTGCGTTAATTCCTTCGTGGGCGACATAAATGCGTCCCAAGGCATCCAATGGATTCCAATGAAGAAATAAATAATCGCGAAACAATTGAGGGTTTCCGATTTGGGCATATTGATAAAAGGAGAGCGTAAGCCGTTCTTGACCGGCTGTTTCGATAAGTTGCGCACGCTCTTTTGCGCTTAAGGTATTGTACAGTTGCATGCTATACGAACAATTTAAGGTTAAAAGATGGGCAAAGGTACGGAAAATTGAGGAAATCGCTTTTTAGAAATTCAATCCAAGATCGCTTAGAAAGCCTTTGAACACTATCCCTGTTGGGGTAAAATCAATCCCAAAAGCCGACCCCAAGACGTCGGCAGGGGTCATGATCGAGGTCTAACAGTTCTCCTAGCGTTTCAATTTTATCATCTACTGTCGCCCAGGTGTACGCCAAATCAATTCCTTCTGAAACGGATTCCTGCTTACTGTTCGTATAGGTCAGAATTACTTGATAAAAATCTTCATAACCGGTGTGTTGAAAACTAACATCATTTACTTGAACGAGTTCCCCTATGGTTTCATTGCAACAGCCACAAAATAGATAAAGCTCCTCCATCCCCTGAATCAGTTTACAGGCCAATTCAGCTTGTGCTTGGGTTAGGTAAGACAATTGGTCCGCCTTTGCACTTTGCGTTATAAAACCCGTGAAAAATATAATCCAAAGGAGTTTTTTCATAAAATCTAATTTACAAAATATAGTGGTTTATAAAATTAACCTTTTATCATAAGACGTGCAAAAATTATTGGAGTGGTTCATTTCTCAATGACTTAAGAAATTTGTTAATAATGCACCTAGATCGGACTTGTAAGCCATGTGAAGAAAATGTAATTTAGCCAAAAAGAGCGTTATGTCAGATCAAAAAAGTGCAAAACAAAAAGCCCTCCAACTCACCCTAGATAAGTTGGACAAAACCTACGGGAAAGGAGCCGTCATGAAGTTGGGCGATGCCGCCGTTGAAGAAGTAGAAGCCATTTCCTCGGGCTCTATTGGACTGGATATTGCCTTAGGCGTGGGGGGCTATCCACGGGGGCGTGTCATTGAAATCTACGGACCGGAATCTTCCGGAAAAACAACCCTCACCCTTCATGCCATTGCAGAATGTCAAAAAGCCGGGGGGATTGCTGCTTTTATCGATGCCGAACACGCTTTCGATCGCTTTTATGCCGAAAAATTAGGAATTGATGTGGGAGAATTGATTATCTCTCAACCCGACCATGGAGAACAAGCACTAGAAATTACGGACAACCTGATCCGTTCTGGAGCCATCGACATCGTGGTGATTGACTCCGTTGCTGCCTTAACCCCCAAAAGTGAAATTGAAGGGGAAATGGGAGATTCCAAAATGGGACTCCATGCCCGATTGATGTCGCAAGCCCTGCGGAAACTTACAGGAACCATCAGCAAAACCAATTGTACCGTGATTTTTATCAATCAATTGCGGGAAAAAATTGGGGTCATGTTTGGAAATCCTGAAACAACCACCGGTGGAAATGCTCTGAAATTTTATGCTTCGGTACGTTTAGACATTCGCCGTTCTACTCAAATCAAAGGCGGTGATGCCGAAGTTTTGGGAAATAAAACCCGCGTGAAAGTGGTCAAAAACAAAGTGGCACCCCCTTTTAGAACGACCGAATTTGATATCCTCTATGGAGAAGGGATCTCAAAAATCGGAGAAATAATTGATTTGGGCGTCAACTTTGAAATCATCAAAAAAAGCGGTTCCTGGTTTAGTTATGGAGACACCAAAATCGGACAGGGAAGAGATGCCGTAAAAACCTTACTTCAGGACAATCCTGAATTGATGGAAGAATTGGAGCAAAAAATCATGGAAACCCTCAAAGCGGTTGACGCATAATTCAAAACCAATTCTACTCTTTGTTGTCTTTCAGTGAACAATTTTCCGAATGGGTCGTTGCTGGAATCCCTTTTGTTTTTCTCATCGATTTTGAGCAAAAAAAACCTTTGCTTTACACTTTTGATGAGGCGGCACGGCGGGACATCTATTTCGACATCAAGGGGGTGACCAATGCTCCTAAAAGAGAACTTTCTTCCAAACCCACTTTTACTAAAACGACTCCCGTTTCTAAAAAAAACTATGCAAAAGCTTTTGATTATGTAAAACATCATATCAATCGGGGAGATTCGTTTTTGTTGAATCTCACCTTCCCGTCTGGAGTGGAAAGCCAACACAGCCTGTTGGATTTTTTTTATGCTTCCAGGGCTCCCTATAAATTTTATAAAAAAGATGATTTTGTCATCTATTCTCCAGAGTGTTTTATCAAAATTGAAGAAGATACGATCTACAGCTACCCCATGAAAGGCACAATAGACGCGGGCTTACCGGAAGCGGAAAAACAACTGACAAACAATCTGAAAGAACAATACGAACACAATACCATCGTAGATTTGCTGCGCAACGACCTTTCTCAAATTGCCAAAAACGTGCGATTGAATCGGTTTCGGTATTTGGAAAAAATCAAAGGCACTCACGGCGAATTGTATCAAAGCAGTTCCGAAATTCAAGGCACCTTAGCGCACAATTGGCAAAAAAATAGTGGTGAATTAATCCATAAATTACTCCCTGCGGGATCGGTGAGCGGGGCGCCAAAAAACAAAACCCTTGAACTGATTCGAGCCGCCGAAGGAAGTGAAAGGGGATATTATACCGGAGTCTTTGGCATCTATGACGGAAAACGTTTGGAAAGCGGTGTCAATATTCGCTACATCGAACAGCGCCATGGAAAATACCACTATCGCAGCGGTGGAGGAATCACGCATTTGAGTACTTTAGATGAAGAATATGAGGAGTTAATCCACAAAATTTATGTTCCCTTTATTTGAATCCCTTTGCGTTTTGGATGGTCAAATCCTACATCCCCATTGGCACGAAGAACGCTACCACGCTGCCTTTCAACACTACTATGGAACTCCTCCTAAAAAAGGTTTATTGGAGGGAATTATTATTCCAAACCCATGGAGAACAGGCATGGTAAAGTTGCGGATTTCATACAATGAATACCAAAGAGAATTACTTTGGTCTGCCTATGTGATTTCGGAAATTAAAAGCCTGCAAGCGGTTTCCGATGATGTCTTGGAATACGGGCTTAAATTCAACGATCGAAAACAGTTGAATGCCCTGTATGAAAAAAGAGGGGGCTGCGATGACATTCTTATTCTAAAGTCGGGATGGATAACAGACACTTCCTACGGAAATCTCGCCTTTTTGAAAGAAGGATTGTGGTATACCCCAGAACAACCTCTTCTGCCGGGAACTTGCAGAGCGCGATTGATTGCCGAAGAAAAATTAATCCCAACGCCCATTTATCATTCCGATTTAAAACAATTTTCAGCTTTTAAGGTCATTAATGCGATGCGTGATTTGGAAGCGGTGGGTGCTGCAGCCATTGAAAACATCTTTATTTAAGAGTCTTTTTCCAAAGGGCAATGGCTTCTGTAGTGCGCGCTTTGGGATCGGCTAACAATTCTTGCTTTATGAGTGCATGCGCCGTTTCTTGTAGAGTGAGAATCGCGGCTTCTGTCAATCCCTCTGTTGGAATCACGGGCAATGCCTGTACGCGAAGGGCTCCTGGATAACCATAAGTGGTGTACCACGGAAATTTACGCTTACAATCCAAAAAAACCATGGGCAAGATCGGCAGTTGGTGCTCAATGGCCAACTTGAAAGCTCCTTGTTTAAAGGGATTCAGAACGATGGTTTCATCGATATATTCTTTTTCAGGAAAAATACACATACTATAGCCTTTCGCAATGACCTTTTGTGCGCGACCATAAACCTCAAATCGACTCTTTGAACTGCTTCGATCCACCATGATGGCCGCGCGTTTGAATAAATAACCAAAGAGGGGGATTTTCACCAATTCTTTTTTTCCAACAAAAACAAATGGGGTCTTTCGCAGTCGCAACATCACCATCACATCAATATAACTTGTATGATTGGCAATCATCATAAAACTTTTTCCTTCCTCAGGGAACGAATTGGTTTTTTTTACCCAAAACCCCATTCCAAAAAGTACAAAGGGTGCCCAAATATTACGTGCCACAAAAAAGACATAGCGATAGCCATTGGGAAGAAATAGCATGACCGCCAAAGGAAAAAATAAAACCACTACAGGGAGCGCAGCCAGGGTATAAAACCAAATCCGCCAAAGCACCAAAAGAATTTTCTTCACCTTTCAAAGATAATTTTTTCAGAACATCTTTGACTGGGTGTAAAAAAACCGATCGAGGGCGAACAAAACAAAAACGATGGAGCTCACCATATGGAAAAAGGAAAGCATTGAAGTATCTATAAATGAAATTATTACAATCCCCTTCTGTTGCAATTCTGGAAACAGAAAAGTAACCCCCCAAACAAAACACAATGCAACACTCCAAATGCTGATTTGGCGCAATGCAATTGCTGAAAACAAAGGCGGTTCAGTAATACTGCGTTTTTGAATTTGAATTAAAACAGCTTCTTTTAGAGCTTTTGGTGCCATCACCTCTTGGTGGTAGGTCTTAAGTACATTTTTTAATTCATGATCCTTCATAAAAATTGTTTTTAAAAGGTTCTAATTGTTGTTTCAAGTTCTGTTTTCCGCGATGCAATTTAACCTTTACATTCGAAAGACTCAAACCGGTATGCGCTGCGATCTCTTTGTAACTCATTTCATCATAACACCATAAAATAATTAGCCATCGCTCCTCTACTGTCAGATTTTGCATTGCGGTTTTTAAAAATTCTTTTTTGTCCTCCTGTTCAATGGTCTTGAAAATACTCGGGGTTTCACCCTGATGATCGAGCTTTGAAAAGGAGGTTTTAAAAACCCATCGCTTTTGTTTTTTTATAAAATTAATTGCCTCATTGTACGCAATTCGATAGATCCATACGGACAATTTGGATTCCCCACGAAACTTTTTGCACTCCAAATAACACTTTATAAAAACTCGTTGCGTAATCTCCTCTGCATCATTTTTGTGGTGCACCAACCGAATTACATTAGCATACACCCGATTTTTATAAGTCTCTATTAACTTTTCAAAAACGGCGTGATTCCCTTTTCTAAAATCATCAATTTCATTAGTGTTTAGTTCCATGCGCTTGGGGCAAGTTGAATCTATGACAATTCAAAACATTTAAAAGTTACAAAAAAAGTACTCTTCCTCTGTAACTTTTAAAAGCCTGAAAACCTCTTACCCCATATTAACCTAAAAAATAAAGTTATGTCTGTTGAAATTATTGGGGTCTTTATCCCCATCGTTGGGCTCCTTGTCGGAGGTGCTATTGCCATTGTTGCCATTGTTTCTGACCACCGCCAAAAAATTGCCATGGTGAAGAACGGAATGGAAATTCCAAAGCGTAAACCGTCTTCTAACCCGCTTGGAGGATTTCGTTTTGGCGCCTTAATGGTCGGTGTTGCTATTGGAATTATCGTAGGTGGGATCATCGAGAATTCGGGTGTTTTTTCGAGTCCAGAGGTCGGCTATTTTTCTTCCATTTTCTTGTTTGGCGGTGCTGCTCAAATTCTTGCAATTCTGTACATGAATAAAAAACTGCAACATAAAAATTAGGAGCGCATAATTGCACTGCCGTTTAAGAAGTTTACCTTTGTGGAAATTTTTATAAATGGCAAGAATTTTAACCGGGGTACAATCTACAGGGACGCCACATTTGGGGAATTTATTAGGAGCTGTACTTCCCGCCATCGAAATGGCCAAGGAAAGTGCCGAAGACGCCTTCCTTTTTATTGCCGATTTACATTCTCTAACCCAAATTAAAGACGGGAAAACCTTACGCGAAAACACCTTTGCCACAGCCGCCGCTTGGTTGGCGTGTGGATTGGATATCAACCGCACCCATTTTTACCGTCAAAGTGATGTGAGTGAGGTTACAGAATTGGCGTGGTATTTACAGTGCTTTTTTCCGTATCAGCGGTTGACGCTTGCGCATTCTTTTAAGGATAAATCGGAGCAACTTTCCGACATCAATGCCGGTCTGTTTTCTTATCCCATGTTGATGGCTGCAGACATTCTCCTCTATGACGCAGAGATTGTGCCGGTTGGCAAAGATCAATTGCAGCATTTGGAAATTACGCGGGATGTGGCCGCTCGATTTAATCATCAAATGGGGGAAACCTTTGTTCTTCCATCAGCCAAAATCCAAGAGACCACGCAGTACATTCCCGGAACGGATGGTCAAAAAATGAGCAAGTCAAAAAACAATACCCTTAACATCTTCCTTCCAGAAAAAGCATTGCGCAAACAAGTGATGGGCATCCAAACGGACAGCACCCCAATGGAGGAGCCCAAAGATCCGGACAATTGTAACGTTTTTAAAATCTATTCCCTGATAGCCTCCCCAACAGCCATTGCAGAATTACGCGCGCTTTACGTCAAAGGGGGAATGGGTTATGGACAGGCCAAGCAATTGCTTTTTGATCTTTTGTTGGAACGCTTTTCAGAAGAACGTCAACGATTCAATTACTATCAAGAACACCCCGAGGAAGTGCAGATTGCGTTGCTCAAAGGTGCAGAAAAAGCCAAAAAGGTGGCGCAGGCCGTATTGTTGAGAGTCCGTGATAAGATTGGATATTAAATCCATTCGAAATACTTACCCGGCAAGGCTCTAACGTGACCCTTCATTTCCAATTGCATCATCAACGAAGCCGTTTTTTGAATTGGCCAATCCAAGGCTAGAGACAGGGCGTCTAAGTGCCCTTTTTCATTTTGTATAAAATAATCAAACAAGCGTTGTTCATCCTCCGAAAGTGCCAAAGGGATTTCCTTTTGTCGAACAAGGGGCGCACTGTCGCTCCACCATCCCATAGCCGCAATAAAATCCTCAGGGCGAAACAACAATTGGGCTTTTTGTTGTTCGATCAAATGCAAACACCCCTGGCTCATCTCATCGGTGGGACGCCCGGGAACCGCAAACAATTCCCGACCGTATTGATGTGCTAAATGTGCCGTATTCATACTGCCTCCTTTGATTCCTGATTCAATCACCAAAGTAGCATGACCCAAACCCGCAATAATGCGATTCCGTCTAGGAAAATTACTTTTATCAAAGGGTTCACTACTGGTAAAATCACTTAAAAAACCGCCGTTTTCCATCAGCTGTCTTTCAAAAACCCGGTGTTGTGCGGGATAAAGGGGTTGGTCCAAGCTGTTTCCTATACAAGCAACGGTTTGCAGTCCTACATTAATGGCGGTTTGGTGGGCAATGATGTCTATTCCCAAGGCAAAACCTGAGCAAATAATCGGGTCAAAAGGTGCAATGGCTTCTATAAAATTGCAACAAAAATCTTTGCCGCGTTGCGTGTTACTCCGTGTTCCTACAATACTGATAATTTTACGTTTTGGGAAATGAATTTTCCCTTTTAAAAATAAGACTAAAGGGGCGTCGGGACAAAACGTGAGGGTTTTGGGATAGTCAGAAGTTCCAAATAAAAGAGGCGTAATTCCGTGTTTTTCAATGCTTTTTAGGTCATTGTCAACGGTTTCTCGGTAGGTTTTCCACTGTTTCAACGCCTCCCAGTCGTTTGTTCCCAAGCCTTCTATTTCGGGGGGATTAGAGAAGTCGCAGGCAAAAATGGCTTCCGGAGTCTCAAAATAGGCCAATAATTTATGGCTACGCATCATACCAATTCCGGCAATATGCCGAAGGAACAAACAAGCTTCCAAGCGAGTCATGGACAAAGATTTAGATAGTTACGAATATAATAAACTTCATCGCAGCCCGTTGTTTATATACTGCTAATATTTTTACTACTTTTGTAATTATGGTACTTGCAAAATTCATTCAGGAATTACTCTATCAACACGAATGTGTGACTGTTCCCAGTTTTGGAGCCTTTTTAACACGTACCGTTGAAGCGCGTGTCGTGAATGGCGCCTTTTCTCCCCCGCAAAAGGAAGTGACCTTTAATCGGCTGTTGGTGGCCAATGACGGGGTCTTGGCCCATTACTTCGCCAAACGAAATAAAATTTCCTACGAAATGGCTTTGAGAACTATCGAAAAAGAAGTCAGCAGCTGGAAAAAGCGTTTGAATACCCAAACCCTCCGATTTCCCGGAGTTGGTGAAATGCATCTAAACGAGGAAAAAAAATTGGTTTTTAGTCCGTGGGGGAAAGTCAATTTTGATTTACTTTCCTATGGCTTAAAAGCCTTTCATAGAAACCCCATTAAAGAAGTTCCCCATTTTAAAGAAACTAAAATCATTTCAATTATGTCTGAAGCAAACAACAACGAGGAAGATTTGATCTTTACCCCAGAACCAAAAGATCCTCCCAAAGAAAACAACTCCCTCCGCTATGCCATCATTGGGATTGCCGGGATTGCACTCTTGGCTGTAGCCTACTATTTCAGCGACCAATACGTCACTACGCAACGAATCGAACAACAAAATTTGGCACAGCAGCAAATTAAAAGCAATGTACAACAAGCCTCTTTTGATTTGGGCAGCATTTCCACAGTAGACGTAGCCGTAAACGCCAATGTAACCCCAGAAAATGCTGGACCTGTTGTTGACAAAACCTATTACAGTGTCATCGCTGGATCGTTTCGCGACCTTGAAAATGCCCAACAGAAAATCGCTTCTTTGGCTGAAGAAGGCTTCCAATCGGCACTGGCACAATCCAGTCCTGATGGATTCTATCGCGCAGCTTTCGGTCGTTTCGCTACTAAAAGAGAAGCCATCAACCTCCTCTATTTTATCAAGTACACCTTGAAAGAAGAGGCTTGGTATTTGGTAGAACAATAAAACTACATTTGGTAAATCCAGCCTTTCGGGTTTTGCGCTTTGGTATTGTTATACAGCGAAAATTGCAATAAGGTTTTTCCTGTATTCTGATTTGTAAAAACTTCCCCTATGGCTTGCTTTGCAGCGACTTTGTCTCCTTTTTTGACAAATAATTTTCCTAAATTTTTATAGGCGGTTATATAATTTCCGTGCCGAATAAGTACCGAAGGATTGCTCCCTTTAAACGTCACTACGGACATCACTTCTCCTTCAAAAACAGATCGGACCACCGCATTGGGCGAAGTCGCTATAGTGACCCCATTACTTTGAATCACTGTGGTTTTCACCACGGGGTGGGGTTGACGACCAAAACCCTGTACTACAACACCTTTTTCTAAAGGCCAAGGCAATCGCCCTTTATTGGCTTGAAAATTGGCGGCCAACAATTTGGCTTCCGGAGTCAATACAAAAGCTGTGCTCCCTTTTGCGCCCGAGGCTTTGTTGGAAGCCGCAATAGCCGCTTCGATCAGACGATTGATCTCCCGCTCCAAGGCTTTGGACTCTTTTTCTTTTTGATTGATTTGTGCGCTTAAACTGCGCTCTTTATTCCGCAACGACTGGATTAATGATTGTTGTTGTTGGCGTTCCTTTTCCAACTGTTGTTGGATCTGTCTATTCTCCGCAATCAGTGCTTCCTTTTTTTGTTTTTGCTCAAAAAGGGTTTTATTCAATGCTTGTAATAATTGTGTTTTGCTGCTGATGGCTGCCGCTTGCTTGCGCCGATAACTGGCGTATTGTTTTAAATATTGTATCCGTTTGTAGGCCTGAACAAAGTTCTCCGATGAAAACAAAAACATCAAGCGGTTTTGTAAGGATTTACTCGCATACGATTTTTGTATCATTTGAGCATAATCGGCACGCAAGTCTTCCAACGCTTTCCGCTGGGTACTGATGGAGCGTTCATTCACTCGAATCCGTTTGTTGAGCATGTTCGCTTGTTGGTTGGTCACCTTAATTAAGGATTCCCGAACGTTGAGTTTGACTTCTAAATCCTCCACTTCGGCCACCACATTTTTACGCTTTTTGGTATTGCTAAACAAGAGGGAATTAATTTGTTTTATTTCCTGTTGAAGGCGAAGTCGTTGGGCCTCCAATTGCTGTTGATTTTGGGTGCTGATTTGCCCGCGCAATGCAAGTGAAAAAATAAGGAGAACCGTAAAAAAAAGCCCTTTTTTCAAGATTAAAAAGCAATAGGTTGATAGCCTTCCGGTACGTCAAAAGGAAAGGTCAGCGCATCGGGAAAATCAATGCGAGAGAACTCTAAATCTAAGCGTTTTAATGTACTTCCATCAAACAAACTTATGGCGATTTGTTGTGGCAGGGTGCTTCCTTCCACTTTGATGTGGTTTAAATATTTAATACTTAGGTTTTGAGTGGTTCCCGGGATGAGCAAGCGCTGCTCTTTTAACAAAAACGATACCGGATCAAAGAACAAGGTCGGTTGAAACCCTTTTCTGTCTTGGGGTTCCAAAATATAATATTGAGGATTACTGATCTGTTTCCAGCGACCCGCAGCGGGGTCGGAAAACGGAATTCCCAGTAAAAGGTTTTGAAAATCGGTGTAATTAAAGTCGGTTTTATAGGGCGCATTAAGAAAATCAAAATCCCCTTCAAAATAGGTTTTCTGAAATTTTTCAAAGAAGGAAACCTTTTCTTTAGTAAGCATCAATTTGGCAATAGGAATCAACATGGTAGCACTCATCCAAATGACATTATTGTCTTTCATGCGCAGAAGGACAATGATTTGTTGTTCTCGTTTCCCATCGAAATAGGTCGCTTTGATCCGAGACCGCAGCTGACCGATGCGAGGATAGTTCGCTTTTATTTTAGTCGTAAGTGCTGCAATATTTACGTTTTTTACAGGGGTTTTTGTCGGTAAAACGGCTACGGTTTTACAAGCAGACACCATTAGTACAACAACAGCTATTGTAAAAAGGAAACGATAGGTTTTGAAAATTTTCATTTAATAGATTTCTGAATAATCGCCTATACTGACAAAAGTAGGCTTTCCTTTATAACGAACATGATTTCCTATCATTGCATTTTCGAGAGTAGTTTCTTCAATTTGGGTGTTTCCCTGAATCAAACAGTTTTTTATTTGGGCGTCTCTCACCTGTGTTCCGGCTCCCAAAGACACGTGGGGTCCAACACTGCTGTTGCTAATCTTTACGCCTTTACCGATATAGCAAGGAGGAATGATTTGGCTGTTTTCGATCAAGGCTGAGGGGTCTATAAGGACTTCATTTTCTGCCGTTTTTAAGCCTAATATTTTTTGATGGGTGGACAAGGTAACTTTTGGATTTCCACAATCCATCCAATGTTTTACTTGCCCCGGTTTAAACACCTTTCCGGCCGCCATCATCGCCAAAATTCCTTCGTTGATTTGATACTCTTCTCCTGGATTTAATTTTTGTGCTATGACCTTTTGCAAAGCTGCTTTGAGGACTTCAATTTGCTTAAAATAATAAATTCCTATAACCGCCAAATCCGAAACAAATTCTTGGGGCTTTTCCACCAAATTGACAATGGAACCCGCATCGTTCAACTCCACCACCCCAAAGGCTGTTGGATCAGGCACTTGTTTTACCCAAATTACACCATCCGCTTCAGGATCCAATTGAAGATTGGCGCGGATCAGCGTATCGGCATAGGCCACCACTGCAGGACCTTCCAATAGGGTTTCGGCACACATAATAGCGTGACCTGTTCCTAACGGTTCCAACTGCCTAAAGATATGTGCCTTTGCACCGAGTGTTGCTGCCAAGCTAGAGAGCGAAGTCTCTACTTCGGTGCCAAAAAAAGCGGGATCCCCCAAAATAAAAGCAATATCGCTGATGGGCTGCGAAACCACCTTCGCAATCTCTTTCACCAATTGATGTACAATGGGAACTCCGGCTATGGGGAGTAAGGGTTTGGGAACGGTAAGGCTGTGCGGGCGAAGTCGAGAGCCTCTTCCCGCCATGGGTACTATAATTCGCATATGTTTATTTTTTTCCAGTGCTTCCAAAACCTCCTGCTCCACGTGCTGTATTTGTTAAACTCTCGGTGGGTTCCCATTCAATTTGTTCGTGTTTGGCAATCACCAACTGTGCAATCCGCTCACCGGGTTGTAAGGTGAACGCTTCATTGGAAAGATTGACCAAAATCACCCCAATTTCTCCACGATAATCCGCATCGATAGTGCCCGGCGCATTGAGTACCGAAATGCCGTGTTTGGCCGCCAATCCGCTTCTGGGACGCACTTGGGCTTCATAGCCCACAGGAAGCGCGATTTTAAGCCCTGTGCTGATAATGCGTCGTTCCAACGGTTGTAATGTAATCGCAGCCTCTAATACTGCTTTTAAATCCAAACCAGCAGCAGCTGTGGTGGCATAACTGGGAAGTTCAAACGGACTTTCGTTTTGTATCGGGATTTTGATCATTTGCAATATTTTCAGAAGCTTAAAATTACAAAAAACCGATTGCCTGTACTGGGCTTTGTAAAAATTCTTTCCCTCTTTTGTTAACGAGTTTTTCCTCCTGAAATAAGGTTTTTTCAGTATTTTTATTCCCCCGAAAGCCACTTATTAAGTGGCGTTACAGGTCAAAATATACAGTTCATCTGTGGCTTCCGTAATCACAAAACCCATTTTTAGATATAGAGATAAGGCGCGCTGATTATGTTTGAACACATCAAGCCCTACTTCTTTGCATAAATGATTTTTAAAACAGCGCTCGTGGATCATTTTTAAAACCTGAGTTCCCAATCCTTTACCCGGGTCACTAATGACGATCCGTTTTAATTCAATCTTAGTTGCTTTGGGTTGGATCCCATTTAATAAAACAAAGCCAATAAGATGATTCTTCTGATCAAAAACAGATAAATGTTCTACTTTATCGCTCAGCAATGCCTCCCGATGTTCTTTCATACGATACGGTTGAATAAATTCTTTGATTCCCTTCCTCCGTTCCATTTGATAAATCGCCGTTAAATCCTTTTCCTCGGTGGGCTTAATCGCAATCATAACGTATTAAAATACTGTTTCTTAGCCGCTAAAATTTGATCTTCTTCCGAGGTGTTCGGGTAAAAAAGATAGCTCGGGGCTAATATCTCCGTTATTTTTTCTGGTTTTATCTGAATGACGGCATGGATTTGAAATTTGCCTTTTGTTATCGGACTTAAAAGGGAGAGGTAGGTTTTAAAATGTTTGTCTTTGGGGAAAAAAAGCGTTGCCCTTCCGGTGCATTTTAATCCCTTTTGTGTAAAAACATCAATCCCACTCACGCAAACATTTGGATTTTCTTTGATATTTTTTACACTGACGGGCGAGGCAATATGGGCAATGAGGAGCTCCCCTTCTTTGTTCGATATAAATATTTCTTTAGGAGCAACATTGGGATGTCCTGTTTTTGAAGCGGTTGCCAACCAGCAAAGCACGAATTCGTTGAATTCTTCTATGCGCTTTTTATCCTCCACAACCTTCTCCTTCCTTACATTCACCAATAGCTTCCCAAGCATCATTTTCTCCGGGAATTTCATTGGGATTTACCCACCATTTACTTTGCCAAATCATACAATTATACACCACTTGAGTGCCTGCCTCGGGGTATTGATTGGCCGCTTTGTATTCTGGCAGTTCGCAAAGTGTAGCCCCCCCTCCGGCTCCGGAACAGTCTGCACCACCCCCCGCATAGACATCGGTGGGAACGTTATTCGCTTGACCAATGGCATCGCTTTGCTGGGAACCATTCAATACGTTAGAGGCAACGTTCAAATAGGAATAGGCAGAACTATTATTTCCTGTAAGCAACAACTGCCAAATCATGATGCCGTCATTGTCCCCTTTGCGATCCTCGGACGTTCGAATATGTTCGGACAATGCCGCCACATTTTCGTGGGTATAAGTATAAAAAGGCCCCCAGGGTTCCTCCGGAAAATGGATCCCAGCAGCGATGGTGAAACCATATTGCTCTGCATAATGGGCATATGCATCGTACATAATGCTTCGGTTGGTACTGGCTCCTGTATTGTACCCCTGAAAAGCCACGATGTCAATTTTATCGCCTACCGCTTTAAAAACGGGAATCATGTGTCCTGTGGAAGAAAAACCAAACAGATTGATCCCATTAGTGGGGACTGTCCCCTGATAAAGTTTATCGTCATTTTCTCCGGTTAACATATTTCTGTTGGCGTGTCGAAAGGGAGATTGCGCATCGTCGTTAAACTGCCCTCCTATAGCACCTACACCTGCCGGAGCACAGGCCAGTAAGTAACCTTCCGATTTGGGCATCAGGGCTCTAGATTTTTCAAAAAAGTCAATAAAATGTGCTGTGTTTTCGGCATTTCCAATGTTGGTAAAAGAGCCGTCGGGTTCATAGTCCCAATCAATTCCGGCAAAACCGATATCATCGACCAAATCTTTAATTTGAGAATATTCGATCTCATAAGCAGCGGCATCCCGCCAATAGGTCTCCCCGCCCAAAGATAAGATCACATTTATCCCTTTATCCCTCAACGCAGAAACACTTTCTTTAAGCTCACAGCCTCCATAGGGGACTTCTATGCCCGTTTGAGAAAGATCGTAGCTTCCTCGCTCATAACGCATATTGGGCTTTGCAAAGCCCAGAAAAACATGGTTGACAAAGGGAGGGATGTTTCTCAATTTTGAGGGTTGACCTGCTGCCACCCAATCTTCCGACCAAGACGGAAAATAGGCCAAAATTATAGGAGCCTCCAAAGGATGAGCGGCCCCCCTGCGAAGTTGAACTGTTGGTGCCTGTGGGAGGTGACGTTATTGTCATGTCCTCCGTTTCAATACTGATTTCCTCATCAGCGGTTGTTTCTGAGTCGGTGGCTGTGGTTGAAGTGTCCTCTGGTTCTGGGGTTTCGGGAGTCATCGAAATTTCTGTTTCCATCATCGGTTCTTCTGTGGGTGATGGGGCGCAAGAAATCATTGAAAGGATTACGAGAAAGGCTGGGGCTAATTTTTTCATTGGGGCACAACTTTAATTATCAAATAAAGATACAAAATGCACCCACTTTTGAAAATCAATAGGCATAAAAAAAGCCCCAAAAAGGAGCTTTAACATTTCGTTTCGAATGTGTTTAATTATTCAAGGCTTCGGCTCCTCCCACAATTTCAAGAATTTCGTTGGTGATGGCTGCTTGACGGGCTTTGTTGTAGGTCAATTTTAATTGATCTCTCAACTCGGTGGCATTGTCGGTGGCCTTGTGCATGGCGGTCATTCGTGCACCATGTTCACTCGCAAAAGAATCCCGCAAAGCCTTGTACAATTGCATTTTCAATGACTTGGGAAGCAAATCATTGACGATGGTCGTTTGGTTGGGTTCGTAAATATAATCCACTGCCGCCCGAGCTTCCTCAGAAGCGCCCGGAACAATGGGTAAAAAGGCTTCGGTTTGGACTATCTGAGTGGCAGCGTTTTTAAATTGATTATAAACCAACACTACTTCATCAACGGTGCCTTCCGAGAATTGATCCATTATGTGTTGAGCCACTTCGCCTGTGTTTTGATAATTTAAATCATCAAATAGGGAATCATGGCTGGAGGTAATACTGGCCGATTTTGCCAATAATTCCGTTGCTTTTTTGCCGATGGTTACTAACTTGACTTGCTTACCGGCATATTGGTCTTGAATCAATTGACGGCATTGTTTTATCACATTGGAATTGAATGCCCCACATAGCCCTCGATTGGAAGTAACGGCGATGATAATCACTGATTTTACTTCCCGTTGTTGGGTGTAGGGGTTCTGACCGTCACCATCTAGAGAGTCACTCAAATTTTGTATCAATTGTGTGAGTGTGTCGGAATACGGGCGCATTGCAACAATGGCATCTTGCGCTTTTTTTAGTTTTGCCGCCGAAACCATTTTCATAGCAGAAGTAATCTGCATGGTGGACGATACCGAGGAAATTCTATTCCGTATTTCTTTTAGATTGGCCATGAGTTATTGTGCAAATGCTGACGCCGTTTCTTTGGCAACTTTATTTAATACATCAATCACTTCGTCGGTGAGTTTTCCAGCTTTCAGGCTGTCCAAAACATCACGATGTTTGCTGTTGAGGGCTTCTATATAACTTCTTTCAAAAGCTTTAACATCAGTCACAGGAACTTCTCTAAGCAAGTTTTTAGAACCTGCGTAAATAATCGCTACTTGATCTTCTACCGTAAATGGGTCGTTTTGCGCTTGTTTCAAAATTTCAACATTGCGTTTCCCTTTTTCAATAACGTTCAAGGTGGCTGCATCCAAATCCGAACCGAATTTGGCAAAAGCTTCCAATTCACGGAACTGCGCTTGGTCTAATTTCAAGGTCCCTGCAACTTTCTTCATCGATTTAATCTGTGCTGAACCTCCCACACGAGAAACCGAAATTCCCACGTTGATTGCAGGTCGAACCCCCGAGTTGAACAAATCTGATTCAAGGAAAATCTGACCGTCGGTAATAGAAATTACGTTGGTCGGGATATAGGCCGATACGTCTCCCGCTTGGGTTTCGATAATCGGTAAGGCGGTTAACGAACCTCCACCTTTGACGATGGGTTTTAGCGAATCCGGAAGGTCATTCATTTCCTTGGCAATGGTGTCGTCGTTGATGACTTTGGCGGCACGCTCCAACAAACGAGAGTGAAGATAGAAAACGTCTCCGGGATAGGCTTCACGTCCTGGAGGGCGACGAAGTAAAAGGGAAACTTCACGATAAGCTACCGCTTGTTTCGACAAATCATCATAAATGATCAAAGCGGGTCTACCTGTATCTCTGAAATACTCTCCAATCGCTGCTCCAGCAAAAGGAGCATATACTTGCATGGGCGCAGGGTCTGAAGCGTTGGCGGCTACTATCGTAGTGTAGGCCAAAGCCCCTTTATCTTCTAATGTTTTTGCAATTCCTGCGACCGTAGATGCTTTTTGTCCAATGGCTACATAAACACAATAGACCGGTTGACCCGCATCGTAAAATTCTTTTTGGTTAAGAATGGTGTCAATACAAACCGTAGTTTTACCGGTTTGACGGTCACCAATCACCAATTCTCGTTGTCCACGTCCCACAGGAATCATGGCATCAATGGATTTGATCCCGGTTTGAAGGGGTTCGTTTACGGGTTGACGAAAAATAACCCCAGGCGCTTTGCGCTCCAACGGCATTTCGTATAATTCTCCTTCAATTTTTCCTTTCCCATCAATCGGATTTCCCAAGGTATCGACCACACGACCTACAACGCCTTCACCCACCTTGATGGAGGCAATACGTTGCGTTCTTTTTACGGTGTCACCTTCTTTTACATTTTTGGATGCCCCCAACAATACAACTCCAACATGGTCTTCCTCAAGGTTGAGTACCATCCCTTCCAAATTGTTGTCAAAGGTTACTAACTCCCCATATTGTACATTGGATAAACCAAAGACGCGGGCAATTCCATCTCCTACTTCAAGCACCGTTCCTACTTCATCAAGAGAGGTTGCGGATGCATATCCTGCCAATTGCTTTTTTAGAATTGCTGAAACTTCAGCGGGTTTTACTTCTGCCATGATCGTTATTTTAGATCGAATTCGTTGTTGTTAATGTTGTTTTAATCGCTTTGAGTTGTTGCACAACACTTGCGTCGTACTGTAAATCTCCAATACGTAAAATAAATCCTCCCAAAATTTCAGGAGCAATACGGTTTTCAAGGACAATGGTTTTGTCTGAAATTTGTTTGGCTTTGTCCAAAACAATTTTTTCCAATTCCGGAGTCAAAGGAACAGCCGAAGTGACTACTGCTTTAACGATTCCTTGATGTTGGTCATACAGGGATAAAAATTGACGTGCTGTTTCTCCTAAAAGGTTGAGGCGATTGTTTTCAGCCAATAAATCCAAAAGCCGTTTTGTTGCGGGAGCAATGTCAGAAAAAATAGCGTTTAGTGCCGCTTGTTTGTCCGAAGTAGACAAAATAGGGTTTTCTAAAGCATCTCCTAAAACATTTTCCCCAACAAAAAAAGCTCTGATGGTTTTCATATCGTGCGCAACTGTTGCAGTGGCCTTTTCGCTTTCTGCATATTCCAAAATGGCTTTGGCGTAACGGTACGCCGCACGAGTTCCTTTCATCTTATTTTAAGCTTACGTCTTTTAATAATTGTTCCACCAATTTTAATTGCTTGTCTTTGTCTTCAAGCTCTTGGCGAACTACTTTTTCTGCAATTTCCATAGAAATGCTGGCAACTTGTGCTTTCAAATCGCTGATGGCGGCACGTTTTTCATTTTGAATCGCTTCTTGCGCTTGATTCAATATTTTTTGTGACTCTGCCTTTGCTTCTTCTTTGGCACTGTTGATCATTTCTGAACTGGTTTTACGCGCTTCCTTCAGAAGACTTTCTCGCTCCGCACGCGCTTCTTTCAAAATGCGTTGATTGTCCGATTGCAAGGCTTCCATCTCTTTGCGTGCTTCTTTGGCAGATTGCAATGCCTCTTTGATAGAATCCTCTCTTTCATTGACGGCATCTAAAATGGGCTTCCAAGCAAATTTTTTCAGCAAGAGAATCAAGCCGATAAAAATTAAGGACTGCCAAAAAAATAAACCAAAAGAAAATTCGCCTAATAGCTTCTCCATGAGTTAAATATTTTCGTTAAAACACGCCTTCTCAGACGTTTGTTTGACTAGGATACTGCAAATAATGCTGCGAAACCAATCCCTTCTACAAGAGCAGCAGCAATCAACATTGCTGTTTGAATCTTTCCGTAGGCATCGGGCTGACGTCCGATTGCTTCCATAGCACCTCTACCGATGTTACCGATACCAATACCGACACCGATTACTACTAAACCTGCTCCTACCATTACTGGAATTTCCATAATTATCTATTCTTAAAAATTAAACATTTATTTAGTGATCTTCATGATCGTGTTCTTCTACTGCAAAGCCAAAGTACAACGCCGATAATACCGTAAAGATATAGGCTTGTAACAAGGCAACTAAAATTTCTATGATTGAAATGGCAAAAGCCAAAACAAATGACAAACTGGATCCTAACCAGTTGTTAAAAATAAACATCAATGCGATCAGACTCATCAATACGATGTGTCCTGCAGAAATGTTGGCATACAAACGTATCATCAACGAAAAAGGCTTAATGAATACCCCCAACAATTCTATGGGTGCCAGTGCAAGCTTCATCACCGTTGGAACGCCCGGCATCCAAAAGATGTGTTTCCAGTAGTCTTTTTTTCCGGTGACATTGGTAATGATAAACGTTAAAATGGCCAAGGCAAATGTTACCGCTATATTTCCAGTGACATTAATTCCCAGCGGGGTCAAACCCAAAAGATTTAAAAACCAAATAAAGAAAAACAAGGTCAACAGAAAACTCATGTATTTCTTGTAGTGCTTTTCACCAATGTTGGGAATCGCTATTTCGTCACGAACGTAAAGTACAATAGGTTCGAAAAAACGACCCACGCCTTTGGCTACTTGTCCGTTGGTTTTATAAGATTTTGCTAGCCCTTTAAAAAGGAAAAACATTAAAAGTGCTGTGAATAGTATGGTGACAACTCCTTTAGTCATCGAAAAATCCAACGGGGCTAGGTTGGTCGCATGATGATTTTCATCGTAGTTGATGGTTCCACCTGCGTCCGTTTTGTAGATTTTACCATGGTCTAAAGCATAATAGTTGGCTCCCACTTGGGCAACTGTTTCTCCGTGGTGAAATTTGGAAGAAGAAAAAATCTTGATTCCCTCATCCCATAAAATCACCGGAAGTGGCATTCCAACGTGGTGCACTGCTCCAGCATCGTCGGTATAACTCAAAATATTAAAATCGTGAGAATCCAGCAAGTGATGCATGATGTATTCTCTGATTTCCGTTTTTAAATCTCCTTTATCGGAAGTCTCTTTCGCTGCGAAAGTTGGCTGTACAGTAAGCAGTGCCAAGATAAGCGTTGGAAGAAGATGTTTCAGCTTGAGTGGTATCAAAGCCATTTAGAGGTTGTCTATAGTTTTTAAAAGCGCTGCAAATGTAAGGCTTTAGAAATAATTAAGAAATACTTTTTTTAAGGTTTTTTGAAATTTTTACACGACGCCATCAAGACGTTCAAAAAAGGGGATTATTTAGACCGATTTTCCTTCTGGTTGAAGTCCTTAAAATCTATCGCAATGGCAGCAATTTCGAGAAAAAGAGCAATACTGTAGGGAATAAAGAACACCATAAATTCTGTTTTTTCTACTGCCCCATTTTGATTAAATACAGGTCGAAAATAAATAAAATAAACGGCTAGTTTTGCCACTACAGTGGCCGTGTAGGCGTAGGTAAGCCAAGCCCGTTTCTTTTGATACGTCCACCGCAACAAGCTATAGGAAAACAAGCCTAATAAGAAATGCCATTTATAGGACGCCAATAAGAGCGGAATTTGATCCGTGATTTTTTTTTGCAAGAAAAAGCCCACTGCTAAGAACGCCCCCAAAAGCACCAGGTATCTAAAAAACCTACGGTCCATCTCTAAATCTTTTGGATTGACTAATAATGATCCAAATAATGGCGATCATACCAAAAATGCTGAGCAGTAAAGTATAATGATGTTTTCCGGATGGACCATCAAGATAATCCCCTAGCCAAATACAAAGGTACATCACGATACCGATTTGAAAGGCCAAGCCGGAGAAGAAAAGCCAACGATTAGGCCGTTTTTTCATCTTTTTCAGCGATGCTCATCAAAGTTTCTTTTCCACCGTTCATTTTACAGGTGGCATTGAAATTCGCTCCGGATTCTACAATCAGTTTACCAATTGAGACGGTGCCCTCCAAAACCGCTGTGCCTTTTAGATTTAGAATTCCTCGAGCTACCAATTCTCCGGTAAATTGACCCTCAATGTCCAGTTGTTCGCATTGAATTTTCCCTTTCACCACGGCCTCTCTGCCGATAATGACTTTTCCATTCGTGGAGACATTTCCATCCAATTCGCCATCTAAACGAATATCTGTTTTGGATTTAATGTTTCCTTTAATGCTCGTTCCCTTTTCAATTCTACTGTAGTGTCCGTTATTTTCTGATGTTTTCATTCTTTAAAAGTTAATGTAAAAACATTTTTTGTTGTTTCCTGTTCAGGGTTTATGGAGTCCAATTTTTATTTATCATATACTCCCTGTATTGGGTAGCCAAAGCTACAAAATTATTCGTTTGCGAAATAGCCGATGCCCAATCCTTATCCTGTCGCAGCCAGCCGTCTATGTCGTTTTGATTTCGTATTCCATGGACGACTATAAAAATATATTCTTCGTCATAGGCGTCTTCACTCACTTTCCAACGCGGTTGAAAATTTTCTATTCTGTTTTTCAACGTTTTCAAGAATGCCTCCTTATCTTCTGTGTCGCTCTTTTTAAAAGGGAAAATCCATTTGTAGTTGTGATAAACTTTTAAAGCTGTTTGCGGAAGGGTGTCATTAAATTGTTGCAGCAGCGCTAGGGCATTTTTTCCTTCATCCGAAGCGGCGAAGTTGACACTCACCTGGGTAAGTTCTTTTTTCCAAGCTTCAATACCCTGGATTCTGCCCAGTGTATGCGCTTTTAGCAAGGCTACTTTGGGAGCCCATTCATTTCCAGAGATGGCGGCTTCAATATTTTGAAGGGACTCCAACGCTTCCGTAAACGACTGTTCTTGAAACTTATGGAGTGCAGCCGTGTACAACTTTTCGGGGGTCATAATTCCTTCGCCGGAATAACTGTCGGGGTCTAACAAAAGTTTTGCAAAAGCAGTCTCCGGATATTGTTCAATCAATCGGGCTTTGTATTGTTCCGCTAGAGGGGGATTTTCAATTTCATAGATTTTATACAAATGATAGAGTCCCTGAACGGCAATCTTAGGTTGGGGCAACTGTTCTAATAAATGCTGTAACCGATCTTCTGCCAATTGTAGATCATTGAATTTTTCTTTGTAGATCATTCCCAATTGGAGATAGGTATTATGATTTGCGTTTATCAGACTGTCTTTAGCCTTTTCGCCTTTGGGTAGTAATGCAACAAAGTTTTCTGGCTTTTCAACAAATACATTTACTTCGGTCACTTGGGTGGCGTCTTTTTCTTCCTCTTCGGTCACCTGCGCTGTGCGCAGCACATTGGAGCTCCTCCAAAAATCAATATTGGGTCGTTGCCCCCAAGTGGAATAATAGGTTTGTCTTCCTTGTTCCACCAAATTGGAGTTATAAAAATAAAATGCGCTTTTTTGTCGGTTGAAAAAAGCAATGGGAGAACCCTTCTTTTCTGTTTTTTTAGCTTGAATCGCCCGTGCTGTTTTTTCTTCCAAAAAGGCTTCAAAAAAAGACAATTGTTCTTCCTCCGATAAATCCATCAAATGGAGAATGCTGTCTGTTTCTTTTCTAAGGTCTTCGTAACGTATGATTTCACTCAAATTGTCCCGTTTGCGTTGCAGCTTTTTAGCCTCTAAACTCTTACCATCCATCAATGACAAAAGGCTGTCCAAATAGGCTCCGGTGTTTTGATAATTTCCTTTTTCAAAATTATAATCGGAAAGGTCGCGATAATTCTGTTGCTGGGTGTAGGCATCCAAAAAGGGTGATCCTTGGGACGCATTATAAAAAGCGAGTGCCGTACTGTCTTGTCCTTCTTGCAAATAAATTTTTGCCAACGCGCGATGAATGCTGTGCTCGAAGGGCTCATTTTCAAAATTATTCAACATTTTTTTTAACGCTCCAATTTTGCGCTCCAGTCCTTGGTCGGAGTTTAAGAGGAGTTGTTTGATTTTGGATTGAATCAATAGTTTTCGTGAGGTTTTCCGATTGAGGTCAATCAATTGTTGATAGGCCCAACGGGCGGAATCGATTTGATTTAGTTGCTCATACAATTGCCCTGAAATAAAAAAATAACGCCCTTTTTTCTTCCGCTTGTTGGCGTGCAGGGCTGCCTTTTTTAAATAATACAGCGCAGAGTCTGTAATGGATAAATTCAAATAGGCCTCCGCCATGGTGGCATTGGCCAGCGGATAAAATTTGTTTTTAGCCGCCAATTGATCCGTCATATCTCTAAGATTGTTGATCGCCAAACGATGGTTTTGCAAGCGTATGTTTGTTTTTTCCCTCCAAATTCGCCCTTCGGTATAGGTGCGAAAATCGGCACCGCTTTTTAAAAGAAAATTAAACGCCTCTAGGGCAGGGAAAAATCGACGGTCAAAATAGCGGGACTTGCCCAATAATAAATACGCTTGATCTATATGGCGATTGTGCTGTACTTGATCAATATTGATGGAGTGTTTTTGAACGGCTTTTACCGATTTTTCTTCGGCTCGGTCAAAACCGGGAACGATGGTAGTGTCGTCAAAATTTTCTCCTTGCAAACTAATGGGTTCTATGGGAAGGATTTCAAAAAAATTGTCTTCGTGTGCTTCTGCAAGTATGCGCTCTCCCACGGCAAAAGCTTCTTTTCCATTAAAAAGCACATTGTACCTTGTATTTAGGGCATGGTATTCTCGATTCAACAATCGGTTTTTCGAGGTTGAACAAGAGATCGCCAAAAAAAAGCAGCTGAGAACTGCGAGCGAAAAAGTAGGTTTCAACATGTTTATTCTTCTGTCTGCCTTATTAACTTAAAAATAGGGGTTTTAGTATACTCCTTTTCAATTTGTAAAATAATCTGCCAACTCTTTCAGGGTGGAATCTCCTGCCTTGAGGTCTTTGATGAGCAATCCTTTTTCCATCAACACGATCCGGTCACAAACTTCGGTTACATGATTTAGGTCATGGCTGGAAATTAGGAAGGTGATGTCTTGCTTTTCACGCAATTCAAGAATCAGTTTTTTTAGCCGGATTTGGGAAGATGGGTCTAAATTGGCAAAGGGTTCGTCCAAAAGCACCCAATGGGGTTGCCCAATCAATGTGGCGATAATGCCCACTTTTTTTTGATTTCCTTTTGACAATCCTCTTAAATATTTTTTTTGTTTTAACACTTCTCCATTAAAAAACGGTTCAAACTGATGTAACCATTGGTCTATTTGCTCGGGCGTTTGTTGGCGCAAGCGCCCCACAAAATAAAAATATTCCTCTGCGCTTAAATATCCGATTAAAAAAGATTCGTCGATATAGGCGGCGGTGAGCTTTTTCCAGGATTCATTTCGATCCACTGAAATACCATCAATCGTAATCGATCCTGAACTGGCCTTGATCAAATCAAGAACTAAACTAAAAAAAGTGGTTTTTCCTGCGCCATTGTTGCCCACCAAACCAAAGCATTGTCCTTTGGGGATTTCCAGTGAAGGTAAATCCAAGACACATTGGGAGCCATATTTTTTGGTCAATTGAGTTACTGAAATCATGCGTTTTGTGTTTGAAAAGAAGCGAGGGTTTTATATTTATTTTTTTGGTATACTTTTTCAATTTTTTTGAGAATGGGGGTTCTAAAAAAGAATCCCAACAAGCCCGATACAACCAAAAAGATGATCCCGGCATTAAAACTGACAAATTTGTAAGGCAAATAAAACAACAGCATGGGAAGAAACAATTTGGGCAACATAAACAACAATTGCGTCATATTGAACGCCTGTGTATTTTCAAAAGCTTTCGCCTTTACATTTAACTTAATCGGTTTCCTATTATACGCTCCTGAATAGATAGAAACTAAAGATCCAATGCCGATATTGTAGCATCCCGCTGCAAGGATGACTTTATAAATGGCTAGCCCGAAATAGAGGTAAGGAAACGACAAGACCGAAGCGACCACGACCGTAAAAACCATTAAGAGCCATTTGGATTCCAAATATTTTTGATAGGAGATGTTTTGACACATCAAAAACCGATAATATTCGCTGTCCCAAGCCGGGACATATTGTCCAAAAGTGATCATAAATCCTCCCGTGATAAAAATTCCAACAAATACATGCATGATTTGCATCTCTTTGTAAACGTCTTGAGTAAAAAAGAAAAGCCCGTAAAACAAAAAGAAAAACCCCATCAAAACCACTTGCCGTGCACGGATATTCCGGACGATCAATCGCAGATCGTTTTTGAGAAAAAATCCAAGTACTCCAAAACGGTCAAAAACCGTGAGCTGCCCCAACATAAACCCTTCCTTGGTTTTTAAACCTTGGTCCAGATAGATTCGACCCAGCAAAAAACGGTAGGTCGCAAAAAAAGTAACGAGTACTATCCCCAAAGGGATGAATACAATGAGTCCGGCGCTATATAAATGGTCAAAAGCGCTAGTGAAAAAGAGCTTTACAGGAAAAAGGTTCTGTTTTTCCAAGCCAGCAATAAGTACTAAAAACGTAAACACGCCAATGGCAAAGCCCTTTGATTTATTGATTAAAAAAATGGCGAAATTAAAACTTAGGCTGATCCCTAATAAACCCAAAAACCACACCCAAAGATGTCCGCTCGCTTCACCACTCTTGGAAAAAGCAATCACGAAAGGAAGCCCCAAAATCAGAAGGGGTAAATTACTGATTGAAAACACCGATCGCAGTAACATCCACAGAACGATCTTTTTTTTGGAGATGGGGTGAAGCAATAGATGTTGTATGTCGGCAACCGGAAGATTTTGAAGAAAATACCGCATCAACAATTCTACAGAAAAATAATACACCAACCATTGATTGATAACCAATACCGGGTCTTGATCCGGAAAGTCTTTTTTAAGGATCCAAAACAAACCAAGTCCAAAGGTGAAAAAACTTGCAAGGCAAATGAATATGATGATGATGATAAAAATTCGAATGACCAAATTTTGTTCCCATTGTGGTGAACGGAAAAATTTCTTGTTGGCGAGTTGAAATGCAATTTGGGTAAACTGAATCATTGTTTAAAGATTCTTGTGTTTGACTAAGATAGTTAATCTTTATACATTTGCCAAAAAAGCTATGCCGACTTATCATGCACTTCCCATTTCTGCGATTTCCCAAGAAACTTCCCAAGCCGTACTCCTTACTTTTGAGGTTCCCACTGCCTTAAAATCCGCTTTTGATTTTCAGGCAGGCCAGTATGTTTCTCTGGAAGCAACCATCAATGGAGAAGCTGTTCGGCGTTCTTATTCAATTTGCACTGCGCCGCATGAAGGAAGATTAAGCGTGGGGATTAAAAAAATTGAAGGCGGGCTTTTTTCGAGCTATGCAAAAGATCAATTGACAGTTGGACAAAGTTTGATGGTAGGAATCCCCGAAGGGCGTTTTGTATATGTGCCTTCAGCAAAACCCCAGCAGTTTATGGCGGTTGCCGCAGGAAGTGGAATTACACCTATTATGGCATTGCTAAAAACGGCTTTGGAAGCGCATCCTGAAAACCATTTCTATCTTGTATATGGAAATAAAACACCCCAAGAAACAATGTTTTACTCCGAGCTCCAAGCATTATTAAGCACGTATCCTAAAAGACTCCACATTGATTGGGTCTTTAGCAAGAGTAATGAACCCGACGCTGTTTTTGGAAGAATTGATACCGCGCTATTACATCGCGCCCTAAAAAACGCCCCTCAAGCTCCCCAGCATTTTTACCTTTGCGGTCCAGAAGCCCTGATTGATTTGACCAAAAACGTCTTAACCGCCAAAGCTTTTGATCCTTCTACCATTCATTTCGAATTATTTCAAAGTTCCCATTCGCTAACCCAAATTGAGGAGGCTTCGCAAGAGGGCTTGCTGCGTGTTTTGAACGATGATGTTGTTACAGATTTATCCATTGTTCCTGATAAAACGATTTTAGACATCGCCTTACAAAATCGTTTGGATGTGCCGTATTCGTGTCAAGGAGGTGTTTGTAGCTCTTGTATTGCACGTGTTACTGAAGGTTCCGCACGCATGTTGACCAATCAGATTTTGACGGATGATGAAATTGAAGAGGGTTTGGTTTTGACCTGTCAAGCCGTACCCACCTCCACGCGTATCAGTGTGGATTATGACGATGTCTAAAAAAATATTCTGAAAAGTACGGCTGCCGTTAAAAGTAAAAGGATGGAGACATCCATTTTGTACTTGGATTTGTTATACTTGAGCAATAGCCCTAGAAAATAAGCGGCGGGAAAAAAACTCAACCACCAACTTGCCCCCATTTTTGTCCAGCCCAAGAGCCCAAACACAAAGCTTAATAAAAGCCAAATCAGCATATAATAATTCCCTATTCCCAGGGCTCTTATCAGATTTTTCGTCTTTGATAAAAAGAGCGTAATTATAAAAATAAATAAAAGCACAATCCAAATATGCTCCTGACCAATCGCAGTAAGGTCCAACGTAAACCCCGTATGATGCCCCGGTGGCAAAAAACGGTTTCGACCAAAGAACAGATATAGACAAATGGCATATGTGAAGGGAAGCAATAGGAGCGGTAATAAAAAAGCCCAAATACTTTTAAGGTTTCGATAGGAAGTTCGAAACAAAAAACTGATGGGAATGATTGCCAAAAGTGTAAAATAAAGATCAAATAGCATCAGAAAACCAATACAAAGCGCGACATGAAAAAGATGCCGTGCTTCGCTTTTACCAGGGTCCAAAGCCCGACAGGCGCGAAATCCCATATACAAAAGGAGCGCTTGGATAAAATAGAGATAGGAAAATGCTTGGGAAGGCATAAGAGTTAAAACAACCGGAAAAGAAAGCCACTGAAAAAAAGTGAAGCGGTTGGTATACACATTGACTTCCAGCAACTGCATCATTCCAATAAAACTAGCAAAACCGGCTGCAAGACTCAAGGTTTCCCACCACGAATTGGGTTTGGAAAGCACATTAAAATAATGCCCGGAATGAAAAAAATAAACGCTTAGAAAAACCAAAATCAATCCTGCAAAAAAAGCCGGAAGTGTTGTTTTGCGAAATATGTTTGCCAGCATTAATCTTTGTCTTAAATTTGTAAGATAATTAAACTAAAAAGAATGAAAAACTTTTTTGAAGGGATTGCCTGGTTGTTTGAAGAAATTTTGTTTCTCCCCTATAATGTTTTGCGCAATCTAGAGCTTAGCAATTGGACACTTGCCAACATCGTAAACTGGGCTTTTCTATTGATTGGTTTCGCTGCCTTGATCTACTGGGTGCTTCAATTGAATCTTTTCGACAAAAACGGAGAAGAAGACAAAGATCCGTCTGCGCACTCTTTTTTATAAATCAAACCCGATATCTTTTCGGTAATTGATGCCTTCGAAATGAATTTTATTTAGTTTCTGATAGGATCGTTCCAAGGCTTCTTGATGATTGTCTCCCATAGCCGTTACAGCCAAAACCCTTCCTCCTGAAGTTGTTACCATTCCGTCTTTGTGGATTGTTCCGGCGTGAAATAGGGTTGCTTCTTCAGTGGTCTCCAGCCCAGAAATGGCAAAGCCTTTTTGATAACTTTCCGGATAACCCCCAGAGACCGCAACCACTGTGGTGGCAGAACGATGATCCACTTCGAGTTGAATACGGTCTAAGCGCTCTGTTGCAATTGCATTTAATATTTCAACAAAATCCGTTTTAATTCTTGGAAGCACAACCTCTGTTTCTGGATCTCCCATACGAACGTTATACTCAATAACTTTGGGGATATCTCCCACTTTTATCAACCCAATAAAAATAAATCCTTTAAACCGTAAACCGTCCTTTTTTAAACCTGCAACTGTCGGCTGAACGATGGTTTCGTCTATCTTTTTTTGGAATTCGGCATCGACAAAAGGAACCGGTGAAACCGCTCCCATCCCACCGGTATTCAATCCCGTGTCTCCCTCTCCGATGCGTTTATAGTCCTTCGCCATGGGAAGCGTAATCGAGCCTTTTCCATCCGACAAAACAAAACACGAGAGTTCTATCCCGTCCAAAAATTCCTCGATAACCACTTTGGAAGAAGCGGCACCAAATTTTTGCTCTAACAACATTTTCCGGAGTTCGCGTTTGGCTTCCTGTAAGTCTTGAAGAATCAAGACTCCTTTTCCAGCGGCTAGACCATCGGCTTTAAGTACATAAGGTGCCTCCATGGTTTCCAAAAAAGCTTCCCCTTGGGCAACTGTTTCCGCCGTAAACGCTTGATATTTGGCCGTGGGAATCTGGTGTCGCATCATGAAAGCTTTGGCATATTCCTTACTTCCTTCCAATTGCGCCGCTTCTTTTTCGGGGCCAATAACGGCAACTTGTTGGAGTGCGCTGTCAGCCTTAAAAAAATCGTGTATCCCCATCACCAAAGGATCTTCCGGACCAACGACCACCATCTTGATGTCATGCTTTAAAACGGCCGCTTTAATTCCTTGAAAGTCTGTAACCGACACGGGTAAATTCGTTGCTACTGTTGCGGTTCCGGCATTTCCAGGAGCAGCAAAAAGCTGATCACAAAGCGGGCTTTGTGCCAATTTCCAACAAAAAGTGTGTTCGCGCCCACCGGCTCCAACGACGAGTATATTCATGGAATTTATTTTTGTGCGAAGATAAATACAATAAATTATTTAAGCCCGCTCCTCTAGTTTTTTTAAAAAAGCCGTTATTTTTTCCTTTTGTAAATCCACATAGGGCAGATGCGCCTTTCCTGGGCGTAAGGCTTTCAAAGAAAAAGTCTTTAAATCGTGCGTAGAAAGGATTGGAAAAAACTGCTCCATCCCTTCCATTCGACTCCATTGATTGGGATGTTCCAATCCATCGGACAATAAGATCACCGGAGTTCCTAAGGCAACGGCAGGAAGTGCTGTATGAATTCGCGAGGTAATTACATGCTCCGCAGTGGCGATCGCTTTCAATTGATCTAAAGCCAACGCTTTAAACTGTGCTCCATCTTCCAAAATCTTGGGAATTCGCTGCGACCGATAGGTAATGGGTTGGTTTTGATGCTGTAAAAAAGCACGCAAACGCTGTTGCGCTTTTTTGTACTTCACATATTTGCTGGGAAACTTTAGAACTTGAATGGCGGTGGACAAAAGCCCCTTGGGGGAAATCCCTTGGTCAAAATTCACTTCGGGCAACATCCGTTCCAAACAACTCAATGCCAAAATTCCTTTTCTCGGGGTCTGCGGTGGGACAATCACATTGCGTTGAAGACTTAGGGTCAAACAGGCCGAATAATAGGTTTTAATCCCTTTTTGTTCGAGTGTTTTTTGGGTATATAAATCCCGACAACCTATGGGTTCGTGCTTTTTAAAATAGGCGATTCCGTCTGGACGGGTCATTTTTTTTTCTGCCGTTGGATTTAAATGAAAAGAAATAAATAGCGGATCCAATTGCACTGCCGGAGGCCAATGTTCGGGCTTGTCCATAAACCATCCATTCAAAACAATCCCCCGGGCTGAACCGGTATAGGTGTCCAAATGATCGCGATCCATTTCCAAATCAGCAGCTTGTCCCAATAACGCCTTGGCCGCCAAACTTTGAATCGGATCTCCCAAGTTGTTGGAGTTGGAATAGGAAAGAACTGCGACCTTTTTCATACTGTTGGATGTATAAAATGTTCAAAAGCGTCTTGTCTTTTTTCAACAGGATAGCGCTCTATAATCCGCGCCCTTGCAGCTTCTCCGTTGATTTTTTCTTGATTGACTAAAAACGCCACCAAGGGATTGAGATTAAGCGGATTGTCAAATAATAAACCCGTATCACCAATGGCGTCGGGGATTCCAAAAACAGCATGCCCCATCGGAATACATTTGCATAACATGGCTTCACACAGCACATTGGGGAGCCCTTCGTTTTCAGATCCTTGAAAATAATATTGGTGTTGACTATACAGGAATTTTAATTCCAAAGGGGATTGTTTTCCCAATACGGTTAGGTTGGGCGGAACTTCCCGTTCGTCCAATAGCTGTGGGGCAATTCCTGCCAAGGTAAACTGAAAATCGGGCAGGCGTTTGGCCAAATTGAGGAATAAAGGAATCCCTTTGATCTTCAAAGTGCGTTGATCTGGAATATGCGCTACGGTGAGCACTGTTTTTGGTGTTTTGGCCGTGCTACAATGCCAGAAAGCTGCGTCATAAGCTGTGGGAACGGTGTTGACAGGCGTTTTTAAACGCGGTATAAAGAAATGTATACCCGAAAGGGTTCCGCTGTTTTGAAGTGCTGTTTTACAGCCCACAGCCAAAGATTGATGAACCACCCAAATTTGTTTGACCCAAGCGTAATTCTTTCTTGCCATCCATTGTCTTAGGTTTTTTTTATAAAAAATCCCATACTTTAAACTTTGATTGGTGACCGCATCGTACCCTCCCACAATCAACAGACTGGGCTTGAAGAATACTTTAGAAAGAACGATTGGGAAAAAAGCATGATAATCATTAAACCAACAGACCACAGCACTCGCCCGTGGAAGATAAAAGAGACATAAAAAAAACTCTCGGATTCGATTCCCCAGAAAAAGAGGTAAAGCGGTGTGGGGTTGCGAAATGATCCTTTTAACCGCATATCCCATCGTTTCCAATGATTCTATATCCCGCTGAACAGCGGAATGTGTTCCGTTTGAAAAGACAATGATCTTTCGCTTTTTCATCTGGCAATATAGGCTTGCAAACCATCGGCAATCTTACGGTCGTTGGAAAGGCGTGGAACTTTGTTTTGCCCTCCTAATTTCCCCACGGTTTTCATGTATTTTGAAAATCCATCCTTGGCAATCGGTTGTATGACCAACGGTTGCAGCACTTTCCCTACAATAAGATCGTAATAATAGATGTTTTTTTGTTGCATGCTCTCGTCTATGCGCATTCGAAATGCATTCATATCCTTTGGTGGGGTGTCAAATTCGATCAACCATTCGTGATAGGGCAAGCCCGCTTTTGGGCTGATTTGAGGAGCTACCGTAAATTCATTGATTACGATCGTTTCGGGGGTTTCTTTGATCGCGGTTTGAAGAGCCTGTTCTACCTCTGAACCGATTACGTGTTCGCCAAAGGCGGAAATAAAATGTTTGATTCTTCCACTCACAATGATCCGGAACGGATGCAAACTGGTGAACTGAATGGTGTCTCCCAAATTATATCCCCACAAACCGGCATTGGTACTGAGGATCAATACATAATTGACGCCCAATGCCACCGTTTTTAACGTGTGGCGAACGGGGTTTTCCTCATAAAATTTATCTGCCTCTATAAATTCATAATAAATCCCGTGATTCAATAAAAGTAACAGCCCCTTGTCCTCCAATTGATCCTGATAGGCAATAAATCCCTCTGAGGCGGGAAATAGTTCTACGCTGTCGATTTTCTTACCCATAAGCTTTTCAAACCCTGCGCGATAGGGCTCAAAATTGACCCCCCCATACACAAAAACTGAAAAGTTTGGAAAGATCTCCGAAATAGGTTTCCCCGTTTTGGCTTGAAGCCGTTCAAAATACATTTGAACCCACGAAGGAATCCCAGAGATAAGCCGCATGTCCTCTTGTAGTGTCTCTTCAACGATAGCATCCACTTTGGTTTCCCAATCGTCAATACAATTGGTTTCCCAACTGGGGAGTCTGCTTTTTTGCAGATAAGAAGGAACAAAGTGGGCAACAATTCCCGAAAGCCTTCCCACGGATACGCCGTTTTTTTGGGTTAATTCCGGACTGCCCTGTAAAAAGATTTGCTTACCGGAGATAAAATCTGCCGAGCCGCTTTGATAGATATAATTCAACAGTGCTTCTCTGGCTGCTTGTATGTGAAAAGGTAGTGAGGCTTTGGTGAGGGGAATCCATTTAGTCCCTGAGGTGGTGCCGCTGGTTTTTGCAAAAAAAGTGGGTTTCCCTGGCCATAATACATCCGAATCCCCAGCAACCATACGATCAATATAGGGCCGGAGTCCTTCGTAATCCCGAATAGGAACCCTTTGCGAAAAAGTGTTAGAATCCGAAATTTGATCAAACCGATGATCTTTTCCAAAGGAGGTGTTTTTTGCTTGTTGAACGAGCTGTTTTAGAATTTTTTCCTGTGTTTCAATAGGGTTTTGTACCCATTTTTGAGTCTTTAAATAATTCCTTTTGGCCCACCATTTAGCAACTATGGATTTTATCATACGCTTTTAAAAATTGAAAAAATCCTTGGGATCCATGGGGTAGTCATCCATCCAAATTTCAAAATGCAAATGCCAGCCTGTAGAATATTCCCCCGTGTTTCCTGCCGTAGCAATGACCTCTCCGGCAGCTACTGTTTCCCCTTGTTTTTTGGTTAAAGAGGCATTGTGTTTGTACACCGAAAGCACGCCTAGATCGTGCTGTAAAATGATCACGTGCCCGGTTTGAACACTCCACTCCGCAAAGACAACAGTTCCATCGGCGATGGCTTTGATGGGGGTGTCTTTGGCGAGAACAATATCCACGGCATAGTGCGCTTCTTCGGCATTAAAATCTTGTGAAATAGGCCCTTCTGCCGGAGGAAAAACCAAAAGATTTCGTTCTTGTATGTTGTTTTCAAAAACATTGTATTTATCTTCTTGTGCGACCAGATTTCGCAAAAGAGCATCTTCGGTTGCCGCCGGATTTTCGTATTCAAAATTTGGTGGTAAAGACTCCGAAATATCGTTGTTTTCATTCGTCTCTTCAAATTCAACCGTTCCACTCAAGACTTTTTGAACCGATTCGAGATAGCGGGCGTTTTTATCATAAATTGATATGAGCGAATCTGCAGTAAAGATGTTCTTTATTGCTTTCTTGCGCAACTCACTAGAATCGTAGCCGGGAATGTATTCCTTGATGGGAGTATAGGCAATGGTTAGAAAAATTGTGGTGGTAAGTATGGCTAAAAGCAGGGTCAACAATATGATCACATTCAAGCGAGACAAGCGAAATTGAAGCTGCTCCTCAAAGGTTTCTTCGTTGACAATCACCATCCGATAGGGACTCATCAACTTTTTGATCAGGCGGTCGCGACGTGTAACTCTTTTTGCCATAGATTACAAAGATAAGGAATCCTATTCCTCATACTAGTTGAAATTTGATGTGCTGCAAAATAAATATTTCAGTACATTTGTTTTAAATAGAATACGACATGATGTTTGCTATCCCTTTTTTAGGCATGATTGGAGGTCCTCAAATCATTTTAATTATCGCAGTAGTGCTTTTGCTTTTCGGTGGACGAAAAATTCCTGAATTGATGAAAGGACTCGGGAGTGGAATAAAGGAGTTTAAAAATGCCACTAAGGAAGTGGAAGAAGAAAACTCCAAGACAGACGAGAAGTCTAAATCCTAATTTGCCTTTATTTTTAGTGTTGATAAAATCGTGTTCAGTTCGAACATGTACTCTCTTTTGCTGATGGACGGAGCGAAGGCAAACCCTTCTATGACCATAATTCGCTTGTTGAGACTATCCTGTACCATATAATTTACAAAAGGACCCGCCATATAATCGTTGGCAACCTCCCAGGTTCCTTTGGTCAAATAGGTTTGCTGACCGTCCAAAGTGGTTTTATAAAAATAGGGCAAATACGCTTTTTCTGTAATCATATAGCTGCCGTCTAAGCGCCCCGGCAGGTATTTTTTGCCTATGGAGTCTCTGATGGCAAGGATCCGCTCAGTGAGCACGCCTGCGTCGAAAACGGTGGCGGGTAAACGATAAGCAATAAGGTTTAAGTGTCCCTTTTGAATTTGTTTTTGTATCCAAACAAAATTGGTGGAATCAACTACTGTTTCATAAGCAGAAGGATAGGTCAGCGAAATCCCAAAACGGTTTTCTAAACTTTTTTCTGTTGTGGGTGCTTTTTGAATTCTTCGAAGCTTTTCTTTGCGTTCTTGTTCCCCGAAAGAGGCCTCTAACAGTTGAAGGTTTTCTTCAAAATAAAATGCTTTGGCGTCGGCATCCGGTCCCGTAATATGTGCCAAAATTTGAGGTCTCGCAAATTGATTTTCAGCCAGCGAGATTCGAGCCAGTGAATCATTTTGAAACCAAATTACATTTCTGCTTTGACGACCAAAGCCCGTAAACGCTTTGGGGCTTAAGTAGTTTAAGCTAAACTGGGGTTCGTCAAGGGGCAAGCCTTCATAGGGTTTTTCAAGGGCCTCTCGAACGCGCTTGCCCAAGGCTGTATCCCATTCATTTTCCGCCATCACCACGGTAATGTTGTTGATCTTTCCACTGGATTCCGGCACATAGGCCGCTGCCTGAGAAGGTCCGAAATCGCATTTGAGGACTAAAAAGAAAACAAAAAGCAAGAGCAAATTTTTCATGAGAACCAGATTTTATTGATCTAGGGCGGCTATACCGGGCAGAATTTTACCTTCTAAACTTTCCAACATCGCACCACCACCTGTACTAATATAACTCATCTGGGTTTCCAAACCAAATTGTTTTACCGCCGCAACAGAATCACCCCCGCCCACGAGTGAAAAGGCTCCCGCTCGGGTTGCCTCGCCAATGGCTTCTCCCACGGCGATGGTTCCCTTGGCAAAACTGGGAAACTCAAAGACTCCCAAAGGCCCGTTCCACAAAATAGTTCGACACGTTGTGATTAATTCCTTAAAACGCAAAACACTTTTCGGTCCTGCGTCCATTCCTTCCCAGCCCGCTTCGATCGCATTCACAGGAAATATTTTGCGGTTGGCTCCGTCAGAAAAGTCGTCTCCGGCAACCACATCCTCTGGCAAATGCAATTGCACGCCTTTGGCTGCTGCTTTTTCCATGAGTTCCAAGGCATAGTCACCATACTCATCTTCGCAAATAGAATTTCCGATGCTTCCACCTTGCGCTTTAATAAACGTATAGACCATTCCTCCGCCAATCAACAAATGATCTACTTTGTCCAATAAACTTTCAATGATGGTGATTTTGGAGGATATTTTTGCGCCTCCCAAAATGGCTAAGACCGGTGAAGCTCCGTTTTTCATTACTTTTTCGATGGCATCTACTTCTTTTTTGAGTAGTTGACCAAAACATTTTTTCCCCTCGAAGAATTGTGCAATTATTGTGGTAGAGGCATGCGCACGGTGCGCCGTACCAAAGGCATCGTTGATATAAATAGAGCCTAGTGCGGCTAATTGTTGGGCAAAATCAACATCTCCTTTGGTTTCTTCGGGATGATATCTAAGGTTTTCCATCAAAAGCACTTGACCGGGTTGAAGGGCTTGTGCTAGGGCTTCCGCTTCGGGCCCCACACAGTGTTCCGAAAAGAGCACTTCACACCCTAAAATTTCAGAAACTGTGGCAACAATATTTTTTAAAGAAAACTCGGGTTCTTGGTGTTTGGGACGACCCAAATGTGAAAGGAGCACACAACTTCCGCCTTGCTGAAGCACATAATCTATGGTGGGTTTGGCCGCGACGATACGCGTCGCATCGGTCACTTCTAATTTCTCGTTGAGCGGAACATTAAAGTCGACTCGAATGATGGCGCGTTGGTTCTGGAAATTTTGATCGTTGAGTTGATTCATTTTTAAAAAATTTCTCAAAAGTACCGATTTTGAAAACTTTAAATTATCGTTTGTAAAAATTTCTCAAAAATTTGATCCCAACAAGATTTACCAAAGACCTTTGATGTACTATATTTACTCCATGTTATCCCATCCACTCATTGGTCAAGAGAAAATTAAACAACAGCTGCAACTTCAGCTGAATTCCAGCCAAGTTCCTCATGCTCAGTTATTTACAGGCAATTTGGGGCGTGGCGGTCTTGCTTTAGCTTTGGATTTTGCCTTTCAGCTTTTGGGTGTTTCCGAGACCAAAAGTCCGGAACAACAAGCGGATTTACATTTTGTATTTCCTGTGGTTAAAGGAGAAAAGAGCAAAAATTTGGTTTCGGATGACGTGCTCCCTACTTGGTTTTCTTTTCTCCAACAAAACATCTACGGTTCCTATTCCGATTGGTTTGAAACTTTGGAAGTGGGAAATAAACAAGGCATCATTAATGTCCATGAAATTCAGTCCCTGCATCACAAGATGGGATTGAAATCCTTTTCTGGGGGAAATAAGGTTTGTATTATTTGGGGGATGGATAAAATGAATACTGAAGCTTCCAATAAATTCTTAAAACTTTTGGAGGAGCCCCCCGAAAAAACTTTTTTCTTGATGATCGCAGAAGATGTCAATCTATTACTTCCCACCATAACGTCTCGTTGTCAAATAACAGCCCTTCCTCCTATAGAAACTAACGCTTTAGAAGGCTATTTTACTTCGCAAAATGCTACAATTGCACAAGAATGGATTGAAAAAAGTGGAGGAGATTTTGCTGCCCTATTAAAACTCCTTGTCGATAGAAACATCATCGATTATGAAAAGATGCTGATCGATTGGTTGCGGATGGCATTTCGTGCCGCCAAGGATAAAGCAGTGGTTATTGATTTGATGGATTGGGTGAATCAGATCAGTCGATTGGGACGCGATGAACAGCAACAATTGTTGCAGTTTGCATTACAATTTTTTAGGGATGCTATGATTTTGAATTACGATTTGAAAAATTTAGTGCGTTTTGAATCAAGAAATAATTTTGATTTAGAAAAGATTGCCCCATTTATTCACAATGGAAATTATGCAGCGTTGATAGAAGCCTGTGAAAAAAGTATGTTTTATATTTATAGAAATGCCAACCCAAAAATAGTATTTACCGATCTTGCGTTAAACATGAGTCGTTTAATCCATAAAAAAGCCGTTTAGTCTCTTTTTTGAAAGACAAATATTTTTGAAGAATGTCTTTTGCTAACTATTGCTTTTATACTGAATATCAGCGCATAACAAAAACCCACAACTATTGGAAATCGAGTCTTCTTATGTTTCTCTGATAAGTAAGAAATATAGAAAACATCGTAATAAAGCGGGTGTTTTTCAACGCACTTAAGCCCGGCATTACGTGCCATTTGTAATAGTCCTTCCTCTGTAAAATGCCAAAGGTGACGGGGAACGTCCAGTGCTGCCCAATTCATTTTATAGTGCAGGGCATCATGGCTTTCAAAATTTGGAACAGCGATCCACAAGGTTCCCTTGGGTTTCAGTCGGTTTTTTAATGAGTACAATGCATCCTCCGGCTGAGGAAGGTGTTCCAAAACATGCCAAAGGGTGATCACATCATACGTTTTCGAAATCTCTAATTCCTCTAAACTATGGTAATTTCTAATCTTTTTTTGGAGCAATATTTGGCGCGCCTTTTCAGAAGCCTCAATTGCATCCACATGGTTGCCTTGGTTTTGAATATAACTGGCAAAGGTTCCGTTTCCTGCGCCAAAATCTAAAACATGAGTATTATTGCCACACAACTGCCGTATAAGCTTCCATTTTTTCAACAACATTTTTCGCTGAACAAACCGATATATACGATCTAAAAAAGAAATTGCTTGGGCTTTGTGCGAGTCATAATCTCCAGAATCATAATAGGGCGAAAGGTCTTTAATGTCCTTGATGTCTGTCCAAGAAATGCGGTGATTATTGTCCCAATAGATCGTAAAGTCTTGTTCGGAAACTAAATGGTCTCGAGCGACTCCTAACGTTTTATCTTTTCGTAAGTTCATTGGTTCCACGTGAAACAATTCTCATTATCTTCCCATGGAGACCAACAATACGCTGATATCGCTCGGGTTGATTCCGCTGATTCTAGAAGCTTGTGCTAAGGTATTAGGACGAAGATGATTTAGTTTTTCTTTCGCTTCAAAAGAAAGAGACGCCAACACATCAAAATTAAAGTCTTTTGGAATCTTAATGTTTTCCAAGCGTTTTAGTTTATCCGCGTTGCGTTTTTCTTTGTCAATATACCCAGCATATTTAATTTGGATTTCCGCTTGTTCAAAAACCTCATCAGTGAATTGATTTTCTTTGAGATAGTTGGCTAATGGATTAAAGTTGACGATGTCCTTTCGCTGCACACTGGGCCTTGAAAGTAATTTGGCAAACTTATCTGTTTGTGTCACCAAGTCGCTCTGTTTGGCTTCCAACAAAGCATTCGCCTCTTGTAATTCATAACTGGTTTTTTCAAGATAATGAACAAGTGCCGTTTTTGCTTTAGCCTTATTATCAACCAAGCGTAATCGCTCATCAGAAGCTAATCCAATTTTATGTGATCGTGCGGTAAGTCGATCATCTGCATTGTCTTGACGCAGCAGGGTGCGATATTCCGCTCTTGAGGTGAACATCCGATAGGGCTCTTCTGCTCCTTTTAGAATTAGATCGTCAATCAATACACCAATATAGGCTTCTTCACGACCCAATATAAAAGGCTCTTGATCATTGATTTTTAAATGGGCATTTATTCCTGCTATGATTCCCTGAGCCCCTGCTTCTTCATAGCCCGTGGTTCCATTTATTTGACCCGCAAAGTAGAGCCCTTCAATGCGCTTAGTTTCTAGAGTATGAAATAATTGAGTCGGTTGGAAATAATCATACTCAATGGCGTAGCCGGGACGGAAAAATTTTACATTCTCAAACCCTTTAACTTGTTTTAAGGCTTTGTACTGAATATCATCGGGGAGTGAAGTGGAGAATCCGTTTACATATACTTCGACGGTGTCCCAACCTTCGGGCTCAACAAATATTTGATGCCTGTTTTTATCTGCAAAACGATTGATCTTGTCTTCTATAGAGGGACAATAACGTGGCCCTGTGCTTTTGATATTTCCATTAAACATCGGAGAACGATCAAAACCGGAGGCTAGAATTTCATGAACCGTCGTATTCGTATGGGTGATGTGACAGCATCGTTGTTTGGTAAGGGGTTTCGTGATAGGGAGATAGGAAAATTTAGAGGGCTGTTCATCTCCCGCCTGTTCTTCCATTACTTCAAAGTTTAAAGAGCGTCCATCAACCCGAGGGGGAGTGCCTGTTTTCATTCTACCCGACTGAAAACCAACATTTTCAAGCGCAGCAGTAAGTCCAATTGAAGCAGTCTCACCGGCACGGCCTCCACCAAAGTTTTTTTCCCCGATGTGAATCAAACCGTTTAAAAAAGTTCCATTGGTGAGCACTACAGATTTAGAATAAATTTTTAGACCCAAAGAGGTAACCACCCCTTGTACGGCTTCCTTATCAAACAAAAGATCAACCACCATGTCTTGATAAAAATCGAGCTTGGGCGTGTTCTCCAACATTTTTCTCCATTCCAACGCAAAAAGGCTACGGTCGGATTGGACCCTGGGGCTCCACATGGCTGGGCCTTTAGATTGGTTTAGCATTTTAAATTGAATGGCACTGCTGTCGGAAACGATCCCACTATATCCGCCGAGCGCATCTATCTCTCTAACAATTTGCCCTTTTGCAATTCCGCCCATAGCCGGGTTACAAGACATTTGTCCAGTAAATTGCAGGTTCATTGTAATCAACAATGTTTTGGATCCCAAGTTTGCTGCGGCGGCGGCGGCTTCACAACCCGCATGACCCGCGCCTACAACAATCACATCGTATTTACTTTCAAACATCGGTCAAAGGTTTCACGTGGAACAATTCTATAAATTCGTCTTCCAACTTTCGCATCATCATTTTTTCTGCTTCTGACTTATCATTATACCCCAAACAATGCAATAATCCGTGGGACACGGTTCTAATCAACTCGTTTTCAATGGTTTGCGCATATTTTTTCGCAGAATCGCGTATTGCCCACAAGGATATAAAGATTTCTGCTATAAGCGATTCTGAGACACTATAATCAAAGGTCAAAATGTCTGTATCGGTGTCGTGATTTAAATATTCTACATTCATTTGAAACATTTGATCTCTTGAAATAAAATTATATGAGAGTTTTTCAATTGAAAATCCCTTGGAATCGGTAAAAAACAATAATTGCTTTTTGAGATGATCCGCATCTATGGTTTCGGGTATGTTATTAAAATAAATGATCTCTAGAAAATTTTAACAAATATACGTATAATGGAAATGAGATGTGACATATTCAAATAGAACGGATTATCTTTGCACAAAAAATGACAACACGCGTTCGTTTTGCTCCCAGCCCTACAGGACCTTTACATATCGGAGGGCTTCGTACCGCTCTTTTTAACTATTTATTTGCTAAAAAAAACAACGGCGTTTTTATCTTACGGGTCGAAGACACCGATCAGCACCGCTATGTTGAAGGTAGCGAAGAATATATTCAAAAAGCTTTGGAATGGTGTCATTTAGTTCCCGATGAAGGCCCAGTAAGCGGAGGAGATTTTGGTCCCTATCGTCAAAGTGAACGTAAGCAAATTTACCAAAAACATATAGAACTACTTGTTGAAAGGGGGAAAGCCTATTATGCTTTCGACAGCAATGAGGCTTTGGATCAAGCGCGTAAAGATGCTGATGATCAGGGAAATACATTTCGTTACGGGGCATCTAACCGAATGAATTTTAGAAATAGTTTGACCCTAGAAGCAGAAGAAACAAAAAACTTATTAGGAAAAGAACCCTTTGTCATCCGTCTAAAAGTTGAGCCCAATAAGGAGGTGGTGGCTCAGGACGATATTCGAGGAACGATCCGTGTTGAGAGCAACAATATTGACGATAAAATATTAATGAAAAGTGACGGTATGCCGACTTATCATTTCGCCAATGTAGTCGATGACCATTTGATGCAAATCAGTTGTGTGATTCGAGGCGAAGAATGGCTCCCCTCACTACCCTTGCATCAATTGATTTACGATGCCTTTGGTTGGGAAGCCCCCCAATTTATGCATTTACCGCTTATCCTTAAACCCAAAGGGAAAGGGAAATTGTCCAAAAGAGATGGTGAAAAAGAAGGGTTTCCCGTCTTTCCGCTACAGTGGGGAGAGGGGTTGGTCGGATTTAAGGAAAGAGGATTTCTTCCGGAGGCCTTAATTAACTATTTGGCGCTTTTGGGATGGAATCCAGGAAATGACCAAGAACTTTTTTCGTTAGAAGCCTTAGAAAACACCTTTGATTTATCGGGGGTTCAAAAGGGGGGCGCACGATTTGACTTTGAAAAAGCCAAATGGATCAATCATCAATATCTACAAAACAGTACTGAACAGCAACTATTGGAAACGGAGGAGGGAAGTAAATTATTGGATCATTTCGACACCGAAACGGTAGTAAAAATAATCGCTCTTATTAAGGATCGTTTGTACTTGTTGGAGGATCTTAAAACGGAAACCCAGTTATTTTATCAGGAACCGGACTATGCTCACGGCGTTTGGGACAAGCTCCTGCAGAAACAACCCCTTAAAATTCTAGGACAATTGGACCATTTTATCGCTGATGGATTGGATGGAAACGCACTGAAAGAAGCCTGTTTTGCTTGGTCTAAAGAAAACGAGATTCCCTTTGGAGTTTTGATGCAAAGCTTTAGAATAGCCATTGTTGGGAAACTGGCCGGCCCGGATTTGTTGACGATTTGTGAGATATTGGGGAAAAGTGTAACTTTAAAGAGAATCGAAAAAGCAAAACTTTCAATTATTAACCTTAATCTATAGCTATGAGTATTATAACCCCAATTGTCCTCCTTTTAGGAGTTTTCATTCTTCTCTCCGGGCTGTTTGTTGTGAAACAGCAAACCGCTGCCATTGTTGAACGCTTTGGACGTTTTCAAAGTATTCGCCAATCTGGATTACATCTCAAGATCCCTTTAATTGATCGAATTGCAGGACGCATCAGTTTACGGATTTTGCAATTGGATGTGATTGTTGAAACCAAAACCAAAGACGATGTTTTTGTCAAACTAAAAGTTTCTGTTCAATACAAAGTCGTTCAGGAAAGTGTTTATGATGCTTTCTATAAATTGGATTATCCCCAAGATCAAATTACCTCTTATGTATTTGACGTTGTTCGCGCGGTTGTGCCAAAGATGAAATTGGATGATGTTTTTGAAAAAAAGGACGATATCGCCAATGCTGTAAAAGGAGAATTGAACGATGCAATGATCAATTATGGCTACGATATTATTAAGGCTTTAGTGACCGACATTGATCCCGATGCGGAAGTGAAAGCCGCCATGAACCGTATCAATGCAGCAGAGCGTAAAAAAGTTGCCGCACAATACGAAGGAGATGCCGAGCGCATTTTTATTGTGGAAAAGGCAAAGGCGGAAGCAGAAAGCAAAAGACTTCAAGGACAAGGAATTGCCGATCAGAGAAGAGAAATTGCGCGTGGTTTGGAAGAATCTGTAGATGTTTTGAACAAGGTGGGCATCAATTCTCAAGAGGCCTCTGCGCTGATTGTTGTGACCCAACATTACGACACGCTTCAGTCCATTGGAGAAGAAACGAATTCCAATTTGATTTTATTGCCCAATTCTCCGCAAGCGGGGAGTGAGATGTTGAACAATATGGTGGCCTCCTTTACCGCCAGTAATCAGATTGGTGAAGCGATGAAACGTAAAAACGAAGAAAACAAAAACAAGGGCGAAAAATAAATTTTAGCCGTTTTGCTTCGCCCAAGTGTCTCTAAGACCTACGGTTTTATTAAAGATCAGTTGTTCTGCCGTTGAATCCGTGTCCACGACAAAATAACCCATCCGTTGAAACTGGTATTGAGTTCCCGGTATCGCATTTTGTAATCCCGGTTCAACCATTGCTGTAATGGTTTCCAAAGAGTTTTCATTGATATGGGCAACAAAGTCGGTTGCTTTATCTTGATCTGGAGCTTCCACCTTGAACAAGCGATCGTAGAGATTCACTTGGGCTGCAACAGCATGTTTTTGGCTGACCCAGTGTAGTGTTCCTTTTACCTTGCGCATACTGGCTTCGGTTCCAGTTCTACTTTTGCTTTCAGGATCATAAGTACAAATAATTTCTACAATATTACCTTCGGGATCTTTCACAACGGATTCTCCTTTAATAATATAGGCGTTTTTCAAGCGCACTTCCTTTTCCAAAGTCAACCTGAAAAACTTGCGGTTGGCGGATTCTTGAAAGTCTTCACGTTCGATGAACAAGTGTTTTGAGAAAGGGATTTCACGCGTACCTAATTCCAAATTTTCAGGATTAATTTCACCTTCCAAAAGTTCTTCTTGATCGTCGGGATAATTCGATATGGTCAATTTGACCGGATCTAATACGCCCATCACTCGGGGGGCGATGGTATTGAGATGCTCCCGAATGGAAAATTCTAATAGAGACAAATCGATCACATTATCTCTTTTAGCAACGCCAGCGGCATCTACAAAATTTCGTAATGCTTGAGGCGTATACCCTCTTCGGCGCAAGCCGGAAATCGTGGGCATTCGTGGATCGTCCCAACCAGAGACCAATCCTTTTTCGATAAGGGTCATCAATTTGCGTTTACTCGTAACAGTATATGACAAATTCATCCGGGCAAACTCTCGTTGTTTAGGGATCGTTCCTGCGCTTGGATTCAAGGCCCTGAGAAACCACTCATAAAGGTCTCTATGGGGTTTAAACTCCAAAGAGCAGAGTGAGTGCGAAACCTGTTCAATGTAGTCGGATTCGCCGTGTGTCCAGTCGTAAAGGGGGTAAATACACCATTGGTCGCCCGTACGATGATGGGTTTTGTATAAAATTCGATACATCACTGGGTCGCGTAACAACATATTGGAAGCCGCCATATCTATTTTGGCACGTAATACATGGGCTCCCGCTTCAAATTTGCCATCATGCATTGCTGTAAAAAGCGACTTGTTTTCGGCAACCGATCGATTGCGATAAGGGCTTTCACTTCCCGCTTCGGTGGGGGTTCCCTTTTGCGCTGCAATAGCGGCAGAGTCTTGTGAATCTACATAAGCCAAGCCTTGGTCAATGAGCTGATGCGCCCACTGATATAATTGATCAAAATAGTCGGAAGCATAACATTCTTTGTCCCATTGATAACCCAACCATTGAATGTTTTCTTTGATGGCGTCTACAAATTGCTGCTCTTCTTTGGCGGGGTTGGTATCGTCAAATCTTAAGTTGACGGGAGCGCCATAGCGCTCGCCTAAATTAAAATTGATACAGATTGCTTTGACGTGTCCAATATGAAGAAAACCATTGGGTTCCGGAGGAAAACGAAAACGCAAGTCTTGCTTTGGAAAACCATTGGCAAGATCTTCTTCAATGATATGCTCTATAAAATGTAAGGGTCGGTCCATGCTTTTAAAATTAGGGCAAAGATATTGAAATCATTGTTTTGAAGGGCTACTCAAAAATGTCTTTCTATCTTTGCTGTCTGATGGGAAAAATCTATTTAAAAAAAATCCGTTTGTATGCCTATCACGGCTGCATGGATGAAGAAAAGAAAATCGGCAGCGACTATGTGATCGACTTGGTTGTGGATACTGATTTGGAGGCCTCAGCAAAGTCTGACAAACTCAGTGATACCGTGGACTATGTTGCGCTACATAGCATTGTTAAAACAGAAATGGAAAAACGGGCGCATCTGTTGGAAAACGTTGCGGATCGGATACTGATGCGCATCCTTAAAGAGCATCCCACAGTCTCCAAAGCAACGGTGAAGGTGGCAAAAAAAAATCCCCCGATTGGAGGAAATGTGGAAGAAGTCGCCGTGAAGCGAGAACTCTCTCGCAAGAGCGTATAATTCGATTAAATATTGCTATTTTTGTAGCATGGCATCGTGGCCGAGTGGCTAGGCAGAGCTCTGCAAAAGCTTGTACAGCGGTTCGAATCCGCTCGATGCCTCTTTTTCTTGCCTATGGGACTTCATTCGCCAAAAGAATTTTTCCTCCCAAACGACTTAAAATTATTTGTTTTTCCGGGTTTCCAAAAACACGAATTACCCCTCCTGCCGTAGCTTCGGCGTCTACAATACCTTCTGAATTTACATACGCATAGCCACCCGCAAGCACTTTAACATTTACTCGCTCAGTTTTCAGCTGCTCTGCTTCGCAGTTGCCGCCTGTATTTACTTTTAAATCCAATTTTTTTGCGTTTCCCTTTAAAATCAAACTTCCTCCAGATGCGGTCTTCGCATCGATTTGGTCAATGTCCACTAGGGCTGTAATGATCGAGCCTTCTACCGACTTCAACTGTATGCTTGGCTGTTCTATAGGATGGAATGCACTAAGGGTCACCCCCTGATGTGCTTCTATTCGCTCTAGAGGTGCACTGTGATAGAGGTCAATATGGGTAATTCCTTTACGTACTAGGGAGGCAATGGCCAACTTAATTTTTAGGGTTTCATTTTTAACTGAAAGGGTTACTTGGTCAGATTCTGCCCCATAAATCACGGCTTTATTAACGTCTGATTCGATAAGATTTACATCAATTCTGGAATAAACTTTAAGGGATTTAAAAGGTCCGGTTGTAAGTGTTTTTATTTCATTCGGGTCGTTTTGAGCGCGAGCCGTTGCTGAAGAAAATAGAATAGATAATAATAAAATAGTAGCTCTCATGATTGAAAAGAGTAAAATTAAACGGGTTCAAAATCTAAAAAACGCTTAATAACATTGGCTTTTTTTACTTTAATTTTAATGGCGTCGCCCAATTGAAAAACTTTCTTTTTGCGCTCCCCAACCAATGCCAAATTGCGTTCGTCAAAATTATAATAATCTCCTTTAATATCCATTATTCGGATCATCCCTTCACACTTGTTATCATTGATTTCTACGTACATACCTCGATCAGTAACACCGGAAATAACGCCGTCAAACACCATTCCCACCTTATCTTCCATATAAAGCACTTGCATAAATTTGATAGAATCTCGCTCGGCTTTGGTCGCCAATTGTTCTCTTTGCGAACAATGAACACAGGCTTCTTCCAAAAGGTCTTCTTTTACCGCAGTGCCTCCCTCTAAATAATGTTGTAAAAGGCGGTGTACCATTACATCAGGATACCTTCTGATGGGAGATGTAAAATGCGAATAATGATTAAACGCTAAACCGTAATGACCAATATTTTTAGTAGAATATTCCGCTTTGCTCATACAACGCAACGTCATGGTGTCAATCAAATTTTGTTCTTTTTTTCCATTACAATCCAAAAGCAATTGGTTTAATGCGCCGCTAATATTTTTGGGATTGATTTCCAATTGATACCCAAATTGACTGATGGTGCTTTTTAACTTCAATAATTTTTCTTCATCCGGATCATCGTGGATTCTATAGACAAAGGGTAGGGGGGCTTTTCTTTTACCAATAAATTCTGCAACTTTTCTATTGGCCAATAACATAAATTCTTCAATCAATTTATGTGCATCTTTGGAGGTTTTAAAATAAACCCCTTCTGGATGATTGGCTTCATTTAAATGAAAATTGACCTCCACACGATCAAAAGAAATCGCTCCTTTTTTCATTCGATGGCTTCTTAATTTTTTAGCGATCCCATCCAAATGTTGAATACTTTCAAAGACAGACGGCGGTACTTCGTAAGCTTTTCCGTTTAAAGAAACCTTATCCGTAACCTGAGTCTGTTGCGTCTCAAGAAGGTGTTGCACTTCTTCATAAGAAAACCGATGATCTGAATTGATTATCGTTTTCCCAAACCATTCGTCCAAAACAGCTCCTTTGGAATTCATTTTAAAAACGGCAGAAAAAGTATATTTTTCTTCCTGAGGACGGAGTGAACAGAGGCCGTTGGAAAGTACTTCCGGAAGCATGGGAACTACGCGATCTACTAAATAGACGGATGTGGCTCGGTTGAACGCTTCTTCATCCAATGCTGTGTTGGGTTGAACATAATGAGATACATCTGCAATGTGAATCCCTATTTCAAAAACATCGGTTTCCAACTGTTTAAAAGATAAAGCGTCGTCAAAATCTTTGGCAGTAATTGGATCAATCGTAAACGTTAAAGTCTTTCTAAAATCCTTTCTTTTCTTTATTTCAGCAGAAGAAATCTCCGTGCTAATTTGAGCTGCAACGGATTCAATTGCTTTAGGAAAATCATAGGGTAATCCATAATCGTGAAGTATGGCATGAATTTCTGTATTGGTTTCTCCAGATTGTCCTAAACTTTTAATAATGGTTCCTGTTGGGGAATCACTGTTTTTTGGCCAATCTTTGAAAACGGCGACGACTTTTTCTCCTTCTTTGTAATGTTTTATATTTTCAGCACTAACAAAAAGATCCGTGTACATACTCCCT